>Ga0255753_1004188_pt1 | contig 14477 bp, 12 predicted proteins | sample 041ome_10_FD_179953 | JGI IMG/M metagenome (GOLD analysis project Ga0255753, IMG submission 179953) | Coastal salt marsh microbial communities from the Groves Creek Marsh, Skidaway Island, Georgia - 041412US metaG (version 2) | ecosystem: Environmental > Aquatic > Marine > Intertidal zone > Salt...
AAAAATATTTTGGAAACATCAAAGAACTGGAAGAAGTATGTGTGACCGGAATTGGAATGCCACAACCCCTTGCTTTGGCACAACTTTCTGAAATAGGCAAAGCCATGCCTAGAGAGGAGTTAACAAACCGCTTATCTCAGCACTTGGAGGAAATCAACCAAGATCTGGAAAACTATAAAAAAATAGCTACGCTTGTAATCGTTAAGGAAGCTTGGACAGAGCAAAATAAAATTCTAGGCCCCACTTTAAAAATTAAAAGGGGTAATGTCGAGAAAATGTACAACACAAACTTCAAAGAATGGCATGAGGCCCCTCAAATCGTATTATTTGAAAAGTAGTATATTTATGACCAAAACAAAGACCAACTAAATTAAAACTATTATTCACTAAATTTTAGAAAATTATAGGATTTTAGAAAACAATATTTAACCAATAATATATCTAATGAAAACAAAAAAACTATTTAAGGGATTAAGTTTAATGAGCACTCTGCTCATGATGAACTTTATTTTCGCCCAAACAACGATCAACGGTTCTGTTGTCGATGAACAAACTAACGAGCCCCTTCCGGGAGTCAACGTTGTTATCAAGGGGACTTTTTCGGGAGTTTCATCCGATTTTGATGGAAATTTTAGTATTACCAGCGAAGAGCAGCTTCCTATTATTTTAGAGGTAAGTTACTTAGGGTATGGAACGAAAACGGTAGAGGTAACTTCTTCGGTTGATCCGATCAGCATATCACTTACAGAGGGGAGTGATGCTTTGGATGAAATTGTCGTTTCTGCTTCAAGATTCGCTCAAAAAATCTTTGAGTCTCCCATAACAGTTGAAAAGTATACCGCAAAACAAATTAGTCAAACACCCTCTGCAGATTATTTTAATGGTCTGGAAAATGTCAAAGGAATTCAACTTCAACAAGGTGGGCTATTTATAAATCAAGTAGTTACTAGAGGATTTGCAACGGTGTACAATGAAGGATTTGTTACTTTGGTGGATATGATGAACAATATGTCCCCATTGTTTGGTTTTGCAATGGGTAACTTGGTTGGGCTTAATGAGCTTGATGTTCAAAGTGCAGAGGTTATTCCGGGTCCTGCTTCCGCATTGTATGGAGCTGATGCTTACAAAGGAATTTTGTTTTTGAACAGTAAAAATCCTTTCGAACACGAGGGGATTAGTGCCTATTACAGAACAGGTGTTACAGAACAAGAAGTTGCAGGTCAAAACGCTTTCACGGATATTGGTGTGAGGTTGGCCACTAAACTTGGGGAGAAATGGGCCATAAAAGCATCATTAAACCACAAGAAAGGAACGGAGTGGATGCCTGGGGAGTTCGCTCATCAGCCTATTGTTGGACAAGAAGTAGATCCAAATTATTCAAAACAAGCACCAGATTATAATGGTTTAAATATTTATGGAGAGAGAGCATTTCCCAGTGCCTTTACATGGGGTTTGGTGGGTCGATTAAACCCTGCTGCTGGTATACTTGCGGCAGCGGCTCCAGAATATTTTGACACTGTAATGAGTACAGGATATAAGGACAGCGATATGGTATCAAATAATGCTGAAAATTCCAGAGGTTTATTTGCAATACATTTTCGCCCAAATTCTAAAACAGAAATAAGCCTTTCATCTTTAATTGGTGCAGGGGATTCTCCATTACAAGGTTTTGGAAGATATGCAATTAAAGGGTTTCAAATTGAACAACACAAACTTCAAATCGATTCTGGTAGGTTGAACTTTAGGGCATATTACACCAGAGAAAAAGATGGGGATAGTTATCAATTGTCTGCAGCGGCTGCAATTGTTGCCAATCACCCTACTTCAAATACAGCTGACTTATCTGCTGCTGGTTTAGGTACGTTGAATGGCTATCAAGGTTGGTTTGCAAACTATAACTTAACATACATGGGAGCTTTAGCACAAGCAAACGGACTTCCTGGTAGTTTATTAGGTATTGGAGGACTCATTCAAAATGTGATTGCTCCTCATATTATGATGGGTGGGACTTCAATCAATCAACTAACGGGCTTACCCGGAGGAAACACAATGTTTGCCCACAACGCGGCAAGACAAGCCGCTAACCAAGGAATGTTAATGCCTGGAACTTCAGCATTTGAAACCGCATTTAATGGTGCAATTAATAACAATCTTCCTGTTGTAAGTGCTAATCCTGGAGCAGGTATTTTTGATGATACAAAGACTTACAACTATGAACTAAATTATGACTTGTCCGGTTTGTCTGAAAAGACAGATTTTTTAGTTGGAGGATCAATGAGAAAAACTGAACTTAATTCGAAAGGAACCATATATTCCGATCAAGATGGCCCAATTGAGTACACCGAGCTAGGTGCTTATGGCCAAGCGGTGACAAGGATATTTAATGATAAAGTGAATTTGACAGCTTCATTAAGAGTTGATAAGCACGAATTCTTTGATGCTAACATTACTCCCAGAATTGCAGCACTCATCAAACTAGACCAAAACCGTAACTTTAGAGTTTCATATCAAACCGGATTTAGAAATCCTACCAACCAAGATCAGTACATTGGTTTATTCGCTGGAGACGTAACCTTATTTGGTACTTCACCTGATAACATTGGTAGATATAAGGGAGCAGTTGTACTGTCTAATGGAACACCATTCCAGTTTACTGGAGATTTTGTCTTCAATAATGCATACAATCGTCTAGGTCAAGCCGTTAGTTTAGATAATGTTCATGCTGAGAAAATTACCTCATATGATGTTGGTTACAGGTATCAGAAGTCTGGATTTAGTTTTGATATTTCAGCATATTACAGTATTTACAACGATAAAATTGGATCTACAGATGTTTACGTTCCCGCCATTGGTTTGCAAGGGGTAACACTTCAAAACTTCCTTCCAACAGGGAATTTTGCTATCTATCAAGCGGATTCTAATGCAGATGTTGATATGAAAACTTATGGATTAAGTGCTGAGATGATCAAGAAACTATCCGACAAGTTTACGATGAATGTGATATATGATTACAACAAACTTGATTTCAACCCAGCTATTGGATCTACTTTTGAGGCCGGATTTAACACACCCGAACACAACCTTAAGGCTGGAATTCTAGGAGATTTCAATAAACTGAGTTTTAATTTATCTGGTCGTTACACCTCTGAATATTTATACGAAGCTTCATTTGTAGACGGTATGATCGATGCCAGAACGGTTTTAGATGCTCAAGTCTCATATGATGTTCCCTCCTTGAAAGCAACATTTAAAGTTGGTGGAAATAACATTACTGGTAAGGAATATTTCAGTGTATTAGGTGGGGGTAAAATTGGCTCTCTGTATTATGCTTCTATCAATTTTGACTTTTAAAATTTAATACAAATCAAATTAAAGGCATTCAATTTTGAATGCCTTTTTTTGTTGGTAAAATTAAATGTTCAATACTACTTTTTACAGTATATTTGCAACTGAATTCGAAAATTTTACCAAAAAATAAATTTAAAATATGGCTAAAACTGAGGGTGTTGTTTCACAAATCATCGGTCCAGTAGTAGATGTAACATTTTCAGGAGAAGACAATGTGCTTCCCAACATTTATGACTCCCTTGAAATTTCAAAATCTGATGGCACCCAACTGGTACTCGAAGTGCAGTCCCATATAGGGGAGAATACCGTCAGAACCGTGTCGATGGACTCTACTGATGGTTTATCTCGTGGAACGAGCGTAAAAGCCACAGGAAGCCCCATCCAAATGCCAATAGGCGAAGAAGTTTACGGTAGATTGTTCAACGTTATTGGAGATGCCATCGACGGGCTTGGAAACTTACCCAAAGAAAAAGACAATGGACTCCCCATTCACCGGCAGGCTCCGGCCTTTGAAGACCTTTCGACGTCTACCGAAGTGCTGTTCACAGGGATCAAGGTCATTGATTTGATCGAACCCTACGCCAAAGGAGGAAAGATTGGCTTATTTGGTGGAGCTGGAGTTGGAAAAACCGTTTTGATTCAGGAACTCATTAACAACATCGCTAAAGGACACGGAGGACTTTCTGTTTTTGCTGGAGTAGGCGAAAGAACCAGAGAAGGAAACGACCTTTTACGTGAGATGTTGGAATCTGGTATTATTAAATATGGAGATGATTTCTTGCACTCCATGGAAGAAGGGGGTTGGGATTTGACCAAAGTGGACAAAAAAGCCATGCTCGATTCCAAAGCCACCTTTGTATTTGGACAAATGAATGAGCCTCCTGGAGCGAGAGCGCGAGTTGCACTTTCTGGTTTGACCATAGCAGAATATTTCAGAGACGGTGCAGGAGATGGACAAGGAAAAGACGTGCTTTTCTTTGTCGATAATATTTTCCGATTTACCCAAGCCGGTTCAGAGGTTTCCGCCCTGTTGGGACGTATGCCCTCGGCGGTGGGATACCAGCCGACTTTGGCTACAGAAATGGGCGCCATGCAGGAGAGAATTACCTCCACCAAAAAAGGGTCAATCACCTCTGTACAGGCCGTATATGTTCCAGCTGATGACCTCACCGACCCAGCACCAGCAACTACCTTTGCGCACTTAGATGCCACTACCGTTTTGTCCCGTAAAATTGCAGAGTTGGGAATTTATCCCGCAGTAGATCCTTTGGATTCTACCTCCAGGATTTTGACTGCAGATATTTTGGGTGATGAACATTACAACTGTGCCCAGAGGGTAAAGGAATTGTTGCAACGTTACAAAGAACTTCAAGACATCATCGCCATTTTGGGAATGGAGGAGCTTTCCGAGGAAGACAAACTGGCTGTATCCAGAGCAAGAAGGGTGCAACGTTTTCTTTCACAACCCTTCCACGTGGCAGAACAATTTACAGGGATTCCTGGAGTATTGGTTGATATCAAAGATACCATCAAAGGATTTAATATGATCATGGACGGGGAATTAGACCACCTGCCCGAAGCCGCCTTTAACCTGAAAGGAACCATCGAAGATGCCATAGAGGCCGGTGAAAAAATGTTAGCCGAAGTATAATGCACTTAGAAATTGTATCCCCCGAAGCCACTCTATTCAGTGGTGAAGTAGAGTCGGTAATCGTTCCGGGAACCTCTGGTTCTTTTCAAATGCTCAACAACCACGCTCCCATTGTATCGACCCTAAAGGAAGGAACCGTTAAAATTTCAGGAAAAATGGATTTGGACGAAACTGTCAAAATCAAGTTCAAGCAACAGGATCCCAATACCACATGGTTTGAAATTAATTCTGGAACCGTTGAAATGAGAGACAATAAATTGATTCTCCTCGCAGATTAATTTTCTCTTGAAAAGAAATCAAGTCAATATACCTTTTTGCCTTGTTATGGTTGGTCATTTGCTTTTTGCTCAAAACAGCAAGCCCACCGACAGCCTTTCCACCCAACAACTGAACGAAATCATCCTTTCTTCCAACCGATTGGAGACCCCTTTTACGCAAAATTCCAAAACCGTTCAAGTCCTAACTGCTGATCAAATTCGCCAGAGTGGGGTTACCCATGTGGTCGATCTTTTGCAACAAGTAGCAGGAGTGGACATCAAAAGAAGGGGAGCAGGAGCAGCGCAAGCCGATCTTAACATTCGTGGAGGCACTTTTGACCAAACCCTTTTGCTGATTGACGGAATTAAATTAGACGATGCTCAGACGGGTCACCACACCCTTAATTTTCTCCCCCCTCCGCAAATGATTGAACGCATTGAAATCATCAAAGGACCTGCTGCTAGAGCGTATGGTCAAAATGCCTTTACAGGAGCTATAAATATAGTTACCAAAAAAGACATTCCTCAAACCTTCACTCTTGATTTACAAAAAGGAAACTATGATCAAACCAATGGTTCCATTTTTGTTGGAAATACTTCCGAAAGAACCAGTGTGATCGGATTTTTGTCTCAAAACACTTCCGATGGTTACCGCTATAATACCGACTACGACCACCATCAATTCTTCGTCAAATCCAGCTTTAACCGTCATAAAACCCCACTGGAAATGATCGCCTCTTTCTCGGGGCGTAAATTTGGCGCCAATGGCTTTTACGCCACCCCATCGGCAACAGAACAATATGAGGAAACCCAAGCCAGTCTGATTTCAATTTCCCAAAGACGCACCAAAGGTGCTTGGATTTTCAAGCCAAAAGTGTATTGGCGGAGGGGACAGGACATGTACGAATACATTCGCAACAAACCCGAAATATACCGCAACCTCCATGTCACCAATAAAGTAGGGGCAGCTTTTGATACCTCTGTAGCATCGGATTGGGGATTGACGGGTATGGGGTTGGATATTTCTAGCGTCAGTATCCGAAGCAATAATTTGGGGAATCGCAACCGAACCATGATGAACTTCTTTTTGGAGCACCGCTTCTATTTATTGAACAATAGTATTGACATTACACCGGGGATTACCGCCAATTATTTTTCTGATTTTGGAACCCACAGCTTTCCTGGGATCGACTTGGGATGGCAAATCAACCCCAAGCTCAGGTTGTATGCCAATGCTGGGGCTACCTTTCGTATCCCTACATTTACCGATCTCTATTACTCAGACAGGACCACTTTGGGTAACCCCGATTTAAAACCTGAGAAAGCCACTTCCAATGAAATAGGGCTCCGTTTTGCCAATCCAAAAGTCACAGCTTCATTAGCCGTTTATAACCGCAAGGCTAAGAATCTTATAGATTTTGTTAAGAATAGTGATGACGAGAGCACTCTATTTAGGGCAGAAAACATACAGCAGGTCAATACCCGTGGAATCGATTTGGAAATCATGTATCGAATTCCGGTTAGGACGCTTACCCATGAGTTTAAATTAAGCTATTCCTACTTGGAAAACAGCTTGGAAGATAGCGGCTATAAATTTTCCCGCTATTCCATTAATAATGACTTAAAACACCATTTCATTGCTGGCTATTATTTCCCCCTTTATAAAAATTTTAGCACCTATATTGTCTTCAAGAATGTTATTAGAACCTCAGGGGATGCTTACGCGGTAATAGATGCTTCTGGCAGATGGACCTTAGATCAATTGGAAGTGAGTGTCTATTTTAACAACATTTTCAACACTGAATATTGGGAGTCCAATTTGGTTCCGATGCCCAAGGGGAATGGACTATTGGGCTTGCGTTATTCCTTTTGATGCTCCAACCGGAGGATATGCTCCATGACGATTTCGGTTTCCCAACCCCTGTACTGCATGGCATTCCAAACCTTTTTCTTTTGTTCCTCCAATGGGCGATTTCGATGGGCTTCCCAAAGCTTTTCTGCCAAGGCACGACCGCAATCTCGATAGGCGGTATCAGAAATTTCTTTCAATGCATTTTGGATGTTCCATTCCGAAATATTGCGTTGTTTGAGCGCTCTGATGAGTCGATTTTTACCCCATTTTTTGATGCTAAACTTTCCGCTAACAAAGTGCGCTGCAAAACGGGTCTCGTTGAGATAATTTTGTTCGATCAAGGATGAAATCACTTGATCTGCAGGGGTTCCGTACACCCCCAGTTGTTTTAGCTTTTGTTCCACCTCTTGATGACAACGTTCCTGATAGGCACAATAATGTTCCAGTTTTTTTTGAATTTCTGTCAATACCAAGGGAGGATTAGGCATGTCCAAAATTAATAAGTTTTTGGGCTTGTGAAACAGCTCCACTTTTATTTAATTACATTAAAACCTTAAATCTTAATGAATGGGTAAAGGAGACAAAAAGACAAAGCGAGGTAAAATCATTAAAGGGAGCAACGGAGTTCGTCGACCCAAAAAGAAAAAGCTCAGGGGATCCCTTTCCAGTAAAGCATAAAAAAACCGCCTTGTTTGCAAGGCGGTTTTTGGCTATTTGGTTCGGAGAAGTCTTTTGTTTTCATCCAAAAAACGGAACTCCAGATACAAGAAAGCATCTCGGGGTACGATACGCACCCACTTTTTGTGTTTGAAATACCAGCTGTTCCGGATGGAGGGGAATCCGCTGGTTAAATAGGCAGCGATAAAGGGATGAAGGTGCAAATGCAACTTTTTATTTTTATTGTGCCTGTTCTCGACGATTTTGTCGAGCTCTGTGTTGATTTTGTCAATTAAAATAATGGGAGCCTCTACCTCCCCATTTTTATTGGGGTTGGGCTCACGTGTTTTAATATTCATCTCTGGTCGAACCCTCTGACGAGTAATTTGAATCAGTCCAAAACGTGATGGAGGCAGAATTTTGTGTTTGGTTCTGTCATTCTCCATCTCTTTACGAAGGTGATCAAATAATTTTTTTCGATTTTCGTTGGTATTAAGATCAATAAAGTCAACGACTATTATTCCTCCCATATCTCTTAATCTTAATTGTCTTGCAATTTCACTGGCTGCAATAAGATTAACTTCAAGTGCCGTTTGTTCTTGAGATTTGGCCTTGTTAGAACGGTTACCACTGTTAACATCTATGACATGAAGTGCTTCAGTATGTTCGATGACCAAATAGGCCCCTTTTTGCATAGAAACGGTGGTACCAAAGGACGTTTTAATTTGTCTCTCAATGCCAAAATGATCATAAATAGGGATGGCTTTGTTATTGAAATGCTTTACAATGGATACCTTATCGGGAGCAATGGTTTTGAGGTACTCCTTAATTTCTATTTGCATTTCAAGATCATCGACGTGTATGCCGGTAAATTCGTTATCGAAAATATCTCTAAGTAGAGATGAAGACCGATTGATTTCACTGAGAATCTTGGTTGGAAATTGGTCAACACTGATAAACTTTTGACACAAGTTTTTCCACCTAGATAATAAACCTTGTAAATCGGCATCCAATTCTTTGACCTTTTGGTCTTTGGCTACTGTTCTTATGATAACGCCAAATCCTTTAGGGCGAATGCTATTCACCAGTTTCTTTAGGCGATTTTTTTCGGCATTGCTTTCAATTTTTTGAGAAATGGAGACTCGGTCTGAAAAGGGAATGAGCACCATAAATCTTCCGGCCAATGACAGCTCGGAGCTGACTCTTGGGCCTTTGGTTGAAATCGGCTCTTTGACAATCTGAACAAGAATATTTTGCTGGGGTTTGATGTAATCTTGAATAGACCCGTCTTTGGGGATTTCTTTTTCGAAACGAAAATTCTTTAATGAATAATCTTTGGTTCTACCTGAGTTTAGTTGTTTGAAAAATTTTAATAAAGAAGGAAGATTGGGTCCCAAATCATGGTAATGTAAAAAACCATCTTTTTCGTGACCTACACCAACAAAAGCGGCATTGAGTCCGGAAATGGGCTTCCTGATTTTGGCGACATAGATATCGCCTACAGAAAACTTGTTATTATCTACTTCTTTGTTCAGCTCAATTAACTTTCCATCCTTGAGCAAGGCAAAATCAACAGCAGAGGAATTCGATCGTATAATTAGTTCTTTATTCACTCTGACGAATTTTAAATACGACTGGCATTAAGCGAGTCGTTGTTAAACAATAAATTTTCAGGATTTTCCTGAAGATACTGGCTATGCAGTATCAATTTCAATGAACTTTGGAGAATCTTTTAAGTGTGTATCCAAACACTATTTTTTCTTGTGGCGGTTGGCTCTTCTACGCTTTTTACGTTTGTGCGTGGCTACCTTATGCCTTTTTCTTTTTTTACCACTTGGCATAGTTAAACTTTATGTATGAATTTGTAATTGATTTTATGCAACGTCCACCTTAGATTTTACACCATTTAAAAAAACTTTGGCCGGTTTAAAGGCTGGAATATTGTGTGCTGGAATTTTTACCGCTATATTCTTGGAAATATTTCTCCCCGTTTTTTCAGCTCGGGTTTTAATAATAAAACTTCCAAAACCTCGAAGGTAAACATTTTCACCGTTTTCTAGGGAGCCTTTTATTTCTCTCATAAACATTTCCACTGTGGCTTGGACATCCGTCTTATCTATCCCCAGCTGATCAGATACATTGGCAACGATATCAGCTTTTGTCATTATTGATTTATTTGTATTTGTATATAGATTAAAGGATTGCAAATATAAAAATTTAAATGATAATTCATTCAGTATTACCTTTTTATATTTGTTTGCCTTTTTGGGTCATTATTATATATAAATCTGTTGAATTTCCAAGAAAAAATTTTGTCATGGTTTGATGAGAATCGAAGACCATTCCCGTGGAGGGAGAACAAAAATCCCTACAGTGTGTGGCTTTCAGAAATTATCTTGCAACAGACCAGAGCCCAACAAGGACTGCCCTATTACCAAAAATTTATTTCAACCTATCCCGATGTTCAAGCGCTTGCCAATGCACCTGAGGACCATGTTATGAAGCTTTGGCAAGGGCTTGGGTATTACTCCAGAGCCCGAAATTTGCATGCCACTGCAAAAATAATTTCAGAACATTACGGCGGGAAATTTCCAGATGACTTTCACCAAATCAAGCGATTGAAGGGTATTGGCGATTATACGGCCAGTGCCATTGCCTCCATTTGTTTTGGTGAGGAGCAAGCAGTAGTTGATGGGAATGTGTATCGGGTATTGTCCAGAATTTTTGGAATGCATCATCCCATAGACACTTCAAAGGCACATCAATATTTCAAAGCAAAAGCACAATCTTTAATGAAGGGGGCTTCTCCAGGGGAGTTTAACCAAGCTATGATGGAATTTGGTGCGCTTCAGTGTGTGCCCAAAAATCCCGATTGCGAGGGCTGTCCATTCAAGAACGAATGCCTGGCCTACAAGCGTGGAAAAGTAGACCTTCTCCCCATTAAGGCCAAAAAAGTAAAAATAAAAAACCGTTACTTCCATTTTTTTGTATTGGTTGACCGTGCTAATAACACCCTTTTGGAGAAAAGACATGGAAAAGGTATTTGGCAAAATCTTTACCAATTTCCACTGATTGAAACGTTTAAAAATCAAAAGAAATTTACCCAAAAGGAATTAAAAAGCTTGTTGGATCAATTCGACATCAAGTCTGATTATCAGTTGAAAAAATGGAATAAACAAGCGATTTTACATAAACTTACCCATCAACATTTGGAAATTAATTTTTGGATTGTAAAACTCAGCAGCAGTGAAAACTTGTCCATTTCCATGAACCAAATAAGCGACTACCCCATGCCCAAAGCACTCCAAAATTTTAGAGATAATTTTTTTTCCAACTGATTGTGATTCATTACATTTGGATAACTAATCCAAAAATCTTTTATCATGAACGGCACGTTAAACAAAGTTATGTTAATTGGCCACCTCGGTGATGATGTAAAAATGCATTATTTCGATGGTGGAGGTTGTGTGGGAAGGTTCCCACTTGCGACCAATGAAGTTTACACCAACAAGACCTCAGGAGAAAAAGTCACCAATACAGATTGGCACAATATTGTATTGAGAAACAAGGCGGCTGAGATTTGTGAAAAGTACCTTAGTAAAGGGGACAAAATCTTTGTAGAAGGACGGATAAAAACAAGAAAGTGGCAAGATCAGGAACAAAAAGATCGCTATACCACAGAAGTAATCGTAGACGAATTTACTTTTTTATCAACCAAAAAGAATGACGCTCCTAACGATTCAAATCCATCTTCTACTCCTCCTGTTGTGGAAGATAATCCCCCGGAAAGTGATCTTCCATTTTAAAAAGAAGCAAATAATTGGATCCTGACCCTTTAAGTTTACTAACTCTTTTCCTTGACGTCCAAGGGTCGATGTTGATTCAGTTTGCTACGCTTTTGTTGTTATTGGTTGCCTCAGGGCTGGTTTCTGGTGCTGAGGTGGCTTTTTTTTCCCTTACCCGAGAGCAATTAGAATCGGAAGAAGAGAGCAAATCTCGACGAATGGAAATCATCCAAAAGATGCTTAAATTCCCCAAGCGCCTTTTGGCGACCATTCTGATCACCAACAACTTTATCAATATTGCCATCGTATTACTTTTTGCATCAGTAGGGGAGGAACTCTTTCATCGGATCGAAAACCCTCTGGTGGTGCTTTTGATTGAAATTGGTGTTGTTACCTTTTTGATTCTATTTTTTGGGGAAATCCTACCCAAGGTTTATGCCAACCGAAATGCGCTGAATTTCTCCAAAACCATGGCCCTTCCCATTTACTCCATTGATCGTTATTTTTTATTTTTTCTCACCATCCCCATGAGTAAGATCACTCGATTTATGGAATCGCGGTTGGCTCAAAAAAACAATCAGTTTTCTGTAGATAAATTGTCTCAAGCTTTGGAGCTCACCAATGAAGAGGATACAACTAAGGAGGAACAGAAAATTTTACAGGGTATTGTAAGTTTTGGAAACACAGAAACCAAGCAAATCATGTGCCCAAGAATTGATGTCTTTGCATTATCAGAGGAGATGGGCATGAAGGATATTGTTCCGATGATCCTTGAGAAAGGATTTTCCCGTGTTCCAGTCTATTCTGATAATATGGATCATGTGGTGGGCATTCTCTACACAAAAGATTTATTACCTCATTTGGAAAAGTCAGGGTTCAAATGGCAAAAGCTTTTAAAACCTGCATTTTATGTACCTGAGAACAAAAAACTGGACGATTTGTTAAAAGAGTTCCAGCTGAAAAAAATCCATTTGGCCGTGGTGGTCGATGAATATGGAGGGACCTCTGGAGTGATCACCTTAGAAGACGTAATCGAAGAGATTGTGGGGGACATAAGCGATGAATTTGACGATGATGAATTGATCTATTCCAAACTAGACAGCCACACTTATGTTTTTGATGCCAAGATCAGCCTTAAAGATTTTTATAAGGTCATTGAATTGGAGGAGGAAGATATCTTTGAAAAAGACAAGGGGGAGTCTGAGTCAATTGCAGGCTTTGTATTGGAGGTGGCGCAAGCTTTTCCCAAAATAGGACAAGTCATTCAATTTAAAGGGTATCAGTTTGTCGTAGAATCTGCAGATCGCAAAAGGATCAAAAGGTTAAAGGTCATTTTACCCGAAAAAGCATGAGGCGAAGCCGTCCTATCAAAGTAGTTTGTATTCTGTGGGCCATTATTGGGGTGGGTTGCGAAAGTTTACAACAGCCCAAACCCAAAGCCCTGTTACGACTCGATTATCCCGACCCTTCCTACACACCAATTTTACCGAGCTTTCCCTTTACATTCGAGTACAACAGCAGTGCAAGATTGAAAGGCCTAACCCAAACAGCCCCGGATTTGTATTACCCCAAAATGAAAGCCACTTTGTATTTATCCTATGTGGCGGTTGATGAAAATATTGATTCCCTACTCAATGATGCCTATCAATTACCGGGAAAACACATGATCAAGGCGGAGGAAATCCCAGAAAGGGTTTTTGTGGCTCCTGAGAAAAGAGTTTATGGGACGCTATTTTCGGTGGTGGGGAATGCTGCCTCGCAGTTGCAATTTTTCCTCACCGATTCCACCGATCATTTTTTGATGGGTTCACTCTATTTCTATTCCCGCCCCAATTACGACTCCATCATGCCTGCCGCAAAATACATAGAGCGAGACGTGGTTCACTTAATGGAAAGCTTGCGCTGGAAAAATTAGTCCAACAGTTTAAAGTCTGTAACCGTATAAGCGTCTCCAGTATTGAGGACGACCTGAGTCACTTCATTGGGACTGAGTAGGGCCGCATCAAAAATTAGGGTTGCTTTTTTGGTTTCAAAATCAACTTGGGCTTCTTTGATACCTGCGGTTTTGTTAAGATTTTTTTCAATCACTGCGGCACAACCCATAGCGCATACCATGCCTTCGATGCTCATGGTCATGGGCTGGGCTTTTTGGAAAGAAGTCTCAATGGTCTTGGCGGCACTGCTTGCCACCGTAACGGTTTTCGGACTTGTATTGTTTTTACAGGCGGCGAAAACAACCAATCCGATCAACAGCAATAGGTTTAGTGGTTTTTTCATAGGTTAAAGATAATACTAATTAAGGTGATGGAGCAACAGCTTTTCGATTCTCTTATCACTCTTAGCCGTTAATTGATCATCTTATTTGACTTAGATTTCTGTCAACGGTGAGTATAAGCCCAATTGAAAGGAACGAGCAATTATCGTTCATGCTTTGTTGTACAAGGACATCATCTTGCGATTCTCTACATAGGATTTATAAGGTCAATTATTTTTTAGTTTTTCGGCAACTTCATCGTAATATTCTTGTGTAACTACTTCAGTCCAAGTCGTTGGTTGTCCGCCACCATATAAAGCCAAATAGGTAACATCACTAACTTTGGTTGATGAATGCCAGTGTTCCGTATTCTTTTTGCATTGAATCACATCCCCTTTTTTCAGAATTATGGGTTCTTTTCCTCTCTCCTGATAATAGGCTTGTCCATCTACAACTATTAACACTTGTACAGAACCGTGTTTGTGCCAATCCAAGGTAGCGTTGGCTTTAAAAGTTGCTTTTGTGATATTATAACCCAATTCAGCATCGTTGTGGATAATCGCATTCAACCAAGCTTCTCCGATGTAATGCGTATTGGGCGCTTTAGTCCCTTCTGTTAGGTATGAAGACACTTTATAGTCGGAATTTTGAGAAAATACTGACAGTGAGACTA
>Ga0255753_1004190_pt1 | contig 14473 bp, 10 predicted proteins | sample 041ome_10_FD_179953 | JGI IMG/M metagenome (GOLD analysis project Ga0255753, IMG submission 179953) | Coastal salt marsh microbial communities from the Groves Creek Marsh, Skidaway Island, Georgia - 041412US metaG (version 2) | ecosystem: Environmental > Aquatic > Marine > Intertidal zone > Salt...
TTTTTCGCGCTGTCGCGCCGCGGTTTGACCTAGGCGCGATCGCGGTGACGCGACGCGCGCGCGGGCGCACACCGCGGCGCGAGGGGCGTTAACTACGGTGCGTTCGCGACGACGCTCGGACGCGCGACCGCGTCGATCCGCGACCCGTAACACCGCGCGCGACGACGACGACGACGCGAATCGCGACGCCGATCGGCGACGACGCGAATCGCGACGACGACGGGCCGAATCGCGACGACGACTTCGGCGACGACGACGACGACGACGACGCGCGGGACGACGAAGACGCGACGAGGACGAGGACGGCGACGAGGACGAGGACGACGACGGTGGACGCGCGGACGCGCGACGACGGGCGTCGCGGCGTCGCGCGGCGTCGCGCGCGAGAGAGGATCGGTGCGGGCGCCAACGGACGAATGTCGGTTTGAAACGGTTTTTTGAAGCGCGAGGGACTGACGAAGACGCGCGCGACGCGCGCAGGGGAACGCAGACGCGCGCGAACGAACGCGAACGATGGTGACGGTCGGGATGCAGACGTTGGAAAAGAAACCGCGAAAGAAACGTCGGGACAAGGACAAGCCGAAGCGGGCGATGTCGGCGTATTTGGTGTTTTTGAACAAGCACAGAGACGCGACGCAAAAGAAGAATCCGTCGTGGAGCGTCACGGACGTGACCAAGGAGCTCGCGGCGAAGTGGAAGACGGTGACGCAGAGCGAGCGAGATGAGTGTCAACGCGTTTCCGACGAGGATAAGGCGCGATACTACCGCGAGATGCAGAACTACGTGCCGCTTCCGGATGAGAAGGAGGAGCCGCCGTTGCGATTCGACAAGGATGGTAACCGCAAGCGTCGCAAAAAGGACAAGAACGCCCCGCGCAAGAACCGTTCGAGTTACATCATTTGGGCGCAAGAATATCGCGACAAGACGTTCAGACCGAAGGCGAACACGCCCGACGCCGTGTCTTTCCGCGATCAAGCCGCGCAGCTCGGCGCGGCGTGGAAGGCTTGCACGCCGCAGCAACGCAAAAAGTACGACGACATGGCGGAGAAGGAAGCGCAGGCGTACGCCATCAAGCGTGATGCGTACAAAGCTGAACAAAAGGCCATCGCCCTCGCCGCTCGTGAAGCCAAGCGTCAGCGTTTGCTCGACGAGAAGCGCGCGTGGGAAGCCACCAAGATCGCCGCCGCGCAACTCAAGGAGGACAAGAAGAAGGAAAAGAGCGCTCAACTGTCGCCGGGCAAGGCGCGACCGTTCGGTGGTCCGTCCTCGAAGGCGGTTCCGAAGAAGGTTGTGCACAAGGAGGCGGACAACGTCACCATGGCTAAGATGCGCAGCGCCGTGCTCGCCGTCGCTCCGAGCGATAACGCGTGGCGCGCCGTCCAGGACGTCTACGGCAGCGCTCCGGACAAAGTCATGGAGGCGTTCAGAAACTTCGTCGATAACCGCAAGATGACGAACTTCGTCCCGGATCACCGAGCTTTCATGAACGCTGTTCTGGGCTACGACATGGCGGCGACGTTCATGCGCTAGTCGCGCGAACGCCAGCTCGCTCGTCACTCGTCCACGCACTTCTTCATCTCGCGAAAACCGCGATCACGGAAGACGATGGAACGAAACTCCACGGAAACTCTCGACGACCGACTCGACTCGCTTTTAATAACACAAATCGACCCTAATTCCATTTTTATTCACTCCCCGAGTCTCGAGCTCAAAAAACGTCCGTCTGGCAGAAACGCTTTTTTTCATCGAGCACGCCGAGCACACCACGACGCCCTCGGCGCGCGCGAAGGCGACCGGTCGCGCGCGTGATGTCGGACAATCGTCGACGCGCGCGCCGAGCGCTCGCGAGCGCGTTCAGCGCGCTCCGTCTCGACGTAGGCGCGTCCGAACGCGATGTGAAGGCTGCGTATAAAACGCTCGCACGAGCGCACCACCCGGATAAGCCCGGGGGCGACGTCGAGGCGTTCCGCGCGATACAGCGCGCGTACGAAACGATAACGACAAAGTTTGAGCGCGAACGCGCGGCGTTGGCGACGATGGGGACCGCGGCATTCGGGTCGGGGACGAGGGGAGACGAGACGCGCGAGCGAGACGCGCGCCGAAGAGACGAGGTCGAGGTCGAGGTCGCGTTGGAGATACGCCAAGGCGAAGACGGCGCTTCGATCACGATGGGTGGGGATTTGAAGGCGATCGGTGACGCGCGGTACGAGGCTGGGGAGTATGAGAAGGCGATTGAATGTTACACGGCGGCGGCGGCGTACGCGAAAGTGGACGGAACGGCGGAATACGCCGAGTTGTACCACGCTCGAGGGATGGCGTATGCCAAACTCGATCGCTGGCGAGAAGCATGTGATGATGCCGATCGCGCCATCGGCGTTCGCGCTCTGTGGTTTCCTCCTTGGATTTTGAAGGGACGCGCGCTCGAGGCGCTCGGCGCGTGGTCCCGCGCCGCCGAGCTTTATCGCGAATGCGTCGATCGAGCGACCTCAAGCGATGACGACGAAGAGTTCTCAAGCGTTTTGATAGGAGGTTTGGCGCGGGTGGAGGCGAAGATGCTTCGCGAAGACAGAGTAGCGTCCATGCAAGCGCATCGAGGTCCCGTTATCGGTCTGGCGATGAAGCCTTCTTCGACGAATATTGAGCGCGGCGACGCGGAAACGACGAACGCGTACGTCGCCACAATCGGTGAGGATAACAACTTGAAGTTATTTAGCGTTCCTCAAGGTGAGTGCTTGTACTCGACAAAGTTACCTCACGCGGTGAGTGAGTTGAAATGGTCGCCAGAAGGCGACGGCGAGCTCGTCGTCGCCGGCGTGAACGGTTTCGTGAGTATTTGGACATTTAATTTAACCGATCGAGGCGCCCCAAGCGCGTCAGTGGCGTCGACAAACGCACTTGTTGGATTCTCTCAGTCTGTCAACGTGACCGCGATCGACTTTGATCGTACCGGTGAGTTCGTTGCCGCGGGCGCGAGTGACGGCTCGATTTGCGTCTGGGACGTCGCGCACGCCACGCTAGAGCTGGTCATCCCTGCCGGACTGAACGCGCATAAACGCGAGATAACGTGTTTAGCGTTTCATCCAACGCGTGGTCGCGCGCAGCTCACCAGCGGCTCTCTCGATGGCGATGGACGAGTGTGGGATCTCGTCGCAGAAGCGACGGAGACGGCGGGCGAGTGCCTGCACACGCTTCGCTGGAAATCAGGCGCCATCATCGACGTGAACTACCTCTCCTGCGGTCGTCTCGTCGTCACTTCGACGGCAATGTCCGCGTTGAAAGGCGCGTCGAGATCTCTGAACAGACTTCTCGTGTGGAGCTCCGTGAGCGGACGCTTGTGTAAGTGGTACGACGCACACTCGAGCCGAATCTCGTCCTTCTCCTGGCATCCTCATCCTGGTTCGCGTAACGTCGCCGTGACGGGTTGCGATGACGGTGTGTTGCGTGTGTGGTCCATTCGAGCGTCCCCGAGCGGGGCTGGGAAACCTCTCTTGGAAAACAGCGATCATTCAGGCGTCATCGCGACGATGCGAGGCGTAGACGTCGTGCGCTCGGGCGCCGTGGTCAAAGTGGCGCATTCTCCGATGGGTGGCCTCGTCGCTGTCGTCACACGGGATGGTTTTTTGCGCGTACACGATAGCGATACATTAGAAGCAACATCCAGTTGGCGCGCGAGCGGCGACGGCGCGGTGACGCACGTGGCGTGGAGTCCAACGCCGATCTCGCTTCGATCGGGCGAGCGCCTGACCGCCGCGTCACCGTGGATGGTCGTCATCGGTGACGAAGGCGGTCGAGTGAGCGTCTGGCGCGTTGCACGGAGTACACATGATGACAGCGATGATGACGAGGACGACGAAGTGGAGCAGACCGAACATAATGAAGTCGACGTTGATCAAACGGCGAACCGTTCGCTCGGCGGCGTCTACACGTCGCGAGACGTCAAGACTTGGTGGGACGAAAAGGAAAACACGAGCGAGGTCGCACCGAGTTGGACTGGCGTTCACGGTACATATCTCGGTGCCTCCGCGGGAGACAAACCGATTTATAAAGCGTTGACCCTGGGCGAGGCTCCTGGACAAGTGTACGATCCGAGCCGACGCTCGGCGACGTACGTAGACTTGTCCTTGCGTGACGGTGAGACGGCGTCGTCTGAAGCATACGACGCGATCGAGACAAAGATAAGCGAGCTTCAGAGTGCGCGCGCGGAGTACATGCGCGATGATTCGACATCTAGCGAAGATAAGCGCGCGTACAGCGCTCGATTTGCGGCGGAGATGGAACCCCTCCGCGCGGCGCGAGCGCGAGTGTACGCCGCGCTCAGAGCTCGCGGCGAATTTTCGTAAAGTACAGATATATGTCGTATACAAAATCTCGTTTATTGTAATTGGGTATCGTACATTATTGTGTCGTCGTATCGTCGTGTCATGCTCGGAAGAAGAATATCGGAATGAAAGAATCAATTTCGGTCGCACCCTACGGGGAGTCGCCGCCTTGTAAACGCTTACTCTCAACCCGATCAATCATGGTTTTGAGTGATTCGCGATACCGGCGAACGTGCACCATCCTCGGGTTGATTCTCAACGCCGCCTCGAAACTGTCGAGGGCATTTTGATATTGATGTAAGGCGAGATAGCACAACCCTTTCCCCGAGTGCGCGCCAAAGTGTTGGGGGTTGAGCTTGAGTACGTTGTCGCAATCTTTAATGCTCAAGTCGTACAGCTGCATCAAGTACAACGCCGTCGCGCGTTTATTATGCGCCTCCGCGAAGTCAGGCTTCGCTTCCATGATCTCTGAAAAGATATCCCGCGCCATGGGCAACCCGTCGGGCACGATGCTCATCGCTCGAATGCCGTCTAATAACCTCGCGTCGTAATGACTATTACCAGACTTTTGCCACAACATCCAAAGCGCGTGTTCAATCGCTTGCGCCGCGCTCTCGTGTTCATCACTCACCACGCAAAGCGCGCGCAAAAGCGCCGGCACAAGCCTTCGATCACCCAACTGCACGACGTCTGCGCAAATCACCTCCGTGTCCTCCGCGTTCGGCTCCCGCAGTCGTCTCGCCAGCGCCACCGCTAACGCCGTCGACGGCGACAGCTCCTGTTCCTTCCGCTTCCTTTCCTCCACTAAATTTTGCGCCGACTCAAAGTCATCCTGCTCCACCGCACACGCGATTCTCCGCTCCGCGAGTTCCTCGTTCAGCACGTGCTCGTCCACCGCGTTCGCCTCCCGCGCCAATCGCCTCGCCGCGTCCTCCACGCGTTCGCGCATCCTTCCGTCTTCTTCGATCACCACCAGCCCCGGTCGTCGATCGCGCACTCCCGCGTTCGTCTCCGCGTCCCTGAGCGCGCGCGTGACCGCCGCGCGTCGCGCGCGCGCGGTTTCGTTCGCCGCCGGCGTGCTGACGGGGCGCGCGCGTCCGGCGATCGCATTCCCGCGATTTTCAGCGCGTCGAGCGACGCGCGCGCCGTGAGACGCGAAGAGCGGGCGAGAGAGGTGCATCGTCACCGATCGACGCGCGCGCGCGCGCGTGAGGCGCGAAGCGCGAGGCGCGAAGTGTCGATATCGTCGCGATTCTCGTTAGAGGGGGCTTAAGGTTCGGATGATTGGCCGTGTTGTATACAGTCTTGCATTTTGTAAGCGCGCGACGGCGGACCGCGCGCGTCGAGCGACGCCCGGTCGACGCTCACTCGCAGCGAACGCAGCTCTGATACGTGGGAATTTGGTACTTGATGTTCACCAGAGCGTCGGCGCCGCCGCGACGCTCGAGCGCGCGAAGAGTGGCGCGAACGAGAGAGCCGATGTTGCGCTTGGAGCGGCCGCAGCCGACGATTTCGCGCGAGGGAAAGCGGTCGACGTCGTCGGCGACGTCCGAGGCGTCGTCGGTGACGCGGGAACGACGGTGAGGCTCGCGCCAGGAGCGACAGTCGGTTAAGTTGACGAGAGAGACGTAGACGTCGGAGACGTCTTTCAACGCGTTCAACGCCGGGAGCAGATTTCTGTAATACGGTACCAAAGCCTCACCGATCGACGGCGATACCTTGACGAACTCTCGCAAGAGCTCGAGCGCGACGGCGGTCACGGCCATGTCGCCCGTTCCGAGCGCTTCTTTCATCGGCAAGACTGACCGTGGCAAGGCGTCGAGCAACGCGCGTTCGCCGCACGCGCGCGTCAACTCGATCCCGCCTCGCACCGCGAGCAAGCGATACGGATGCTTCGTCTCCTTTAACCCATCGATAAACAACGGCAAGTACGCGCTCGCGTCGAGCGCGCTCGGATCGACGCGCCACGCGATCGCGTTCGCGCCGGTTCCGTGCGCCACGCGCGCCGGTATCTCCCCGGCGTCGTACTTTTGTCGAAACCGCGTTCGCACGCGTCGCGGTTGCGTCGTCGCCTTCGCCCGCGACGCGTTTAAATCCGTCGCCGCGTTTCTCATCGTTTCTCGCGCTCTTCGCGTCGTCGATCGCCCGCGCGCGCGTCGCCGAGTGGCGCGTTGCTATTTTTGTCGGCTCGATCCCAAAACGTCGATTTGTTTCCCAACCGACGGGGGAACTTAATTCCGACGGCGTCACATTCGCCCGCGTTCGCTCGCGCCGAGCGCTCGAGCGCACCTCGAACGCCGCGTGCGCTTCACGCGATACAGTCGCGAAGCGCGCGCGCGCGCGCGACGCGATGGCGCTCGAATCGGCGCCGCACGGAGCCGCGCGAACGACGAATGTTGCGCAAAACTCGATGATGTGGCTCGAGCACGAACGACTCGAAGCGTTGCGACGCGCGGAGGCGCTGCGGGCCAAGGTGATGGCGAGCCGACGGTTGCTTAGCGAAGAGTTGACGCGGCGGCGGGACGCGGGACGATCGCACGAGCGGACGCGAAGGGCGATGTATGAACCGTTGGGGACGCGGTCGGCGCGAGGGTCGGCGTCGCCGTCGCCGACGAAGGCGTTCGGACGACGGGCGGAGGAGGAGCGGGCGACGCACAGGGCGAAGACGGAGCGATTGAAAAAGGAGACGACGGATTTGAACGAGCGGTTGGATGATTTGAGGGAGAAGCTGGAGAGGGCGAGTAAAGAGAGCGAGGCGGGAACGTCGGCGTCGACGTCGCCGTTGAAGCCGCGTCCGTCGGCGGGGAACGACGATGCCTTGGTGCGATCTCGACAGACGATGACGGCGCGGTACGAAAGAGATCTTGCGGATACGCGAGAGAGCGCGTTACGTTTGCGCGAAGAGTTGGACGCTGCGAGAAAGGCGCGCGATGAAGCCGTCGAGGCGTTGCGCGTCGCGCGCGAGGAATCTCATCGACTTGCGGAAGCGGCAAACTCGAGCGAAATAGATCGCGTGACGCAGATCGAACGTGCGGTGAGCGATGCTAAGCGCGATTTCGATGCCAAAGTCGCTGCGCACGTTTCAGAGATTGACGAGCTCAAGACACAGCTCAGCAAGGCGCGCGCGGATTTCGACGCCCATCGCTCGTCGCAGAGCAACACCTTATCGTCGCAAATCGCACAGCAGACGACGATTCAGCACAACTTGGTGCAAGAACTCACCGATGCAAAGACGTCAGAGCGCACAGCGAAGATACGAATCAAGGAGCTCGAAGTGCGCGTCGCTGAAGTCACCGCCGCGCTCGACATCGCGACCAAGGAAATGTCCGCTGCGGCGAGAGAGCAAAATGCTGCTGTGCTGATGAAAGAGAAAGCGTTAAACACGAGCTTTGACGAGCGCGAGCACGAACTGGAGCAGAGCCATAAAGAGCTGCGTGACGAGATGGCGCGCGTAAGCGCCGAAAACGAAGCGCGTGTGACGACGATTGCGCGTTTGGAAGGAGAACTCGAGAAAACCGTCGCTGCGCTCGCGGCTTCGGCCAAGGCTGAGCGAGAATCGACGGCGCGCGTCGACGCGCTCACGAGCGAGCTCGAGCGCGTGAAGACTGCGTTGGCGAAATCGACCGAGGCGTCGACGCTCGAGAGCGAGACTCGAGCAAAGAATTTGGAATCCCGCGTGCGCGATTTGGAATCCGAGCTGAAAGCCGCGTTGGAATCGTACGAGAAGAACGAGAGCGAATATCAAAAACTCATCGAGGAGGTCACGGCGCAAAACACGACGCTTCAAGCGAAGCACGCCGCCTCCACAGACGCATCGATGACGACACTTCGCTCGCAAAACGAGAAGCTGAAGAAAGAAGTGGAGTCGCTCTCGACCGCGCTCGCCGAGCTCGAAGCCGAGGACTCTGGGGGATTATTCGGCGCTCTACTCGGCACCGGCTCGTCCGCCGCGTTCAAGAAGAAGATCAAGGACCTCGAAGCCGTCGTGGAGACGGAAACCGCCGCGAAGACCGCGCTCGAGACCAAACTTCGCGAGCTCGCGCTCGAGCACGAGGCGCTCAAGGCGAAAAACGCGCCCCCGTCGACGCTCGGCTCCTTCTTTGGATTTTAGTCCCGCGGCGACACAGGAATCGAACATTATTTACATCGCGCGCGCGCGTCATCCACGCATCGCATCGTCTACGCTAATTTCGCGAACGCTAACACCGCCGAGCAATTCGCGCAGTGGTGATACGTATCCGAGAACGCGTCTCCGCAAAGGCACGCGGATATCCCAAACGTCATGATGGCCGCGAAGCAGCTCGCCGCCCCTCTGACCTTGACCACGTCCGCGGGACCGCTGTGTCCGCATCGCTCGCAGCTCACGATTTGTCGCTCGTGCCCTCGCGTCGCTCCCAAGTACGCCGGCCGCGCCTGACCGACCGGCAAACCCGTCGGTATCTGTTGACTCGGCACCGACGGCTGCGGCGTCTGCGGCGCGTACGCGCTCGGTAAGACGACGACGGTCGTTCGAGCGGGATCACCGTACGCGACGGTGGCGCCGGCGTGCGGCTGCGTCGGCTGCGACGGCGGCGGCGGTCGGAGCGGCGCGTCTGGGTCGGGGTAGTACTTGTCCATGCCGCGCGGCGCGGCGAGGTGTGACGCGCGGCGAGGCGCGGACGTCGATTTACATCAAGTTTACGTTGTCTACGGGCGCCAACGCTCGAGAGGTAGATTTGGCGACGCACGCGGCGGTGATTCTCGCGAGACGACGCTCGGCGTTTTCTAAAGAGGACGCCGCGGCGCGATGGTTGCCGGCGGCGGCGAGTCTTCGAGCGTTGGAAGCGTCGTCGTCGGCGGCGGCGGTTAAACGCGCGGCGGCGGTCTCTCGACGCCAAGATTTCGACCGGTTTTGCGCGCGAGTGACGGACGATTGTAGCGCGCGCAGGCGTTCGATTTCGTCATCCTTGACGCGGAGACTCGCCGAGGCGTCGGCGACGATGCGGTTCGCCTCGCGGCGCATGGCTTCGGCTTCTTCCCGCGCGCGCGCAACCATGCCTTCGATTTCCACGACCTCGGCGTTGAGTTGGGCCTCGCGCCTTTCAATCTCGAGTTCTCGTCGCTCGAGAGCTTGTGCTCGAGCCGAACTGCCTCCATGGTGACGCATTCGCGCGGCTTCGCCTTGCAACGCGATGGCGCGTACTTTGGCAGCGCTCGCCGTGCTTTCGGCGTCTCTCAATCGCGAATAAGACGCTTTGAGAGCGTCTTCTATGCCGGTGCACGCGGCTTCAAGCCATACGCTTTGCATGGCGAACGCGTGCGGAGTCCCGGCGGCGCCGACGGGAATGGTGATCATTCGCTCGTCGCCCTTGACGACATCGCCTGTTTGCGAATCGCGCACGTCGAACGCATACGTTATGCGCAACGTCGCGGGTCGTCGGTTCGTCGTATTTTCGACGTCTCGCAGAGAGATTTTGGCGCCTAAGCTCATCGGCGCGTTCACGGCGTCGTCTGGAATCAAATCGCACAGATTTTCGCTCACGAGAATCACCAGTCGTTCTTCCCCGTGCGATCGCAGACGTGCTCGAACGGCGTTTGTGACGTCGCGACTCGCGTCGTCAAACGGATGTCCCTCGAGCACGGCGTGTACGATCACCAACATTCGCGCATCGTCACTTTCAAGATCACCGTCGGGGTACAGGCGAGCGCGAAACGCGTTCGCCGCCGCTCGCGCCTCGAGCGCCGAGCGTCGAAGCGAAGTCGCCGCTTCGTCGGCGTACGCCCGACCCATCATCGCGCGTTCCTTCTCCTCCACCACCACCGCGAGCGCGGATGACTCACTCACATCCACGGATGACTCAATCGCATCCAAGCGCTCGATCACGGCTCGCAACCGCACCTCTAGTTCCTCGTTCTCCGAGCGAAGCGTCTCGACTTCGCTCGTCGACGTTGTCAACGCTTCCTCTAACGCCTCCGCGCGCTTACGCATCGCCGCGTCCTCACCATTTACCTGCTGTTCCATGAGATCCATGAGTTCTTTTATTCTCGCCTCTGCCGCGTTCGCGCGTCGTCGTTCTTTTTCCATCAACGTCCGATTTTGATGCGCCACCGCGTTCACCTCGGCGTTCGCTCGATGCGCGCTCGCCGTCGCCGTTCGCATGTGTTCTCGCATCTCATCCAACTCCTCCACCATCCGCGCGCGTTCCGCGTCATCATTCGCATCACTCTCACTTTTTTCGCTTTGCGCGCTCAACGCTGCGACTTTCGCGCGCAACGCGATCAATTCCCGCTCCGTCTCCTCCGCCTTCGCGTCTCGCGTCGCCTCGTCCTCCCCTCGCGTCTCCCTTTCCACCCCCACCGTCGTCGTCTCCCTCGCGTTCGTCGCGTCGCCGCTCGGCGTCGTCGCGGACGAAGATGCGACGTCTCGCGACCGTCCCTCGCGCGCGCGATCGAGCTCGGCGCGCAGTAATTCGCTCGAGTGTTTCGCGTCTTCCAATTCCGTCTGCAACTGACTGATTAATGAATGATAAAAATCGTGCTCAGCCTTGGCGTCGCGCTCTAAGCGCGAGGCGTCGCGCATGAAACGACGCATGGTACGTTCGTTGAGCGCGCGCGGACGCGGGCGGCGCGCAGACGCGCGGATGCGCGGACGCGCGGTGGAATGAGGACGAGACGGGGAGGCGCGGCGCGCAGACGTCGAACGCGCGGACGTCGAACGCGCGGAATCGAACGCGCGACGCGATCGAGTGCGCGAGGAGGATAAACATTTCGAATCTTGTGTAATATTATAAAGCGAGACTACGCGCCAATACAATAAAGTGGAAATACCAAGCGTGTTGGCTCGTTTCGCGATATCGTTCGCCGGCGGCGCGAACGGCGCCGAAGACTTTAAGAATCTTGAAAAGATGTGACGATAAAATCACGTTTTTGTGGATGTGTGTTGCGCTAAAATGGTTGCTGGTGTGTCCTCCTCGTCGCCGTCTGTGACTGTCGCTTAGTACATGAAGGACGGGTCGGATTCCGGAACGCCGGTCAAGTCGATGGAACCGGCGTCGACCGGAGCCATGGCCAACAAACCGATCAACTCACCCGCGAAGGTGGCGATGAGCGGCGCCTTTTGCAAGTTCTTCATGATTTCCGAACCTTCACCCTTACCGATGGCTTGGAGTTGGGTGTTCACGCCGACGAGCTTGTCGAGACGCGCCTTGAACTCCGGGTTGTAGGTGTCGATGACTTGCGGGAAAATCGTCGCCGTCGTCTTGTTGGTTTGGTGAATGACGTGCATGTTGAATTGCGTCGTGTCCAAACCGAGCGATTCGTAGAACTCACTGCGGCCGTGATCGTTCAAGTACATGGTGACGTACACGGACAAGCAGAAGAATCGAGACCAGAGCTTCGCTTCGGTGGTGTTGATCAACTCCGGGCGCGCCTTCAAAATCGCCGAGAAGAAGTCGCCGTGACGGTTTTCGTCTTGGCACCAGTTCTCAAAGTACTTGAACAACGGGTACAATTGCTCGTCCGGGTTCGCTTGCAAGTGGCGGTAGATGGAGATGTAACGCCAGTAGCCAATCTTTTCGCTCAAGTACGTGGCGTACATGATGAACTTCGGCTGGAAAAACGTGTATTGGCGGTTCTTGGTCAAAAACCCGAGGTCGAGCGCCAAGTTGAAATCGCTCATCGCCTTGTTCAAGAACCCAGCGTGACGCGCCTCGTCGCGGGACATCAACGTGAAGATCTCCGCCACCGCCGGGGCCGTCTTCTTCAATCTGCGGCCGAGTTCCTTGTACAACAAAAACCCGCTAAACTCCGCCGTGCACGAGCGCTCCAAAAACTCGATGAAAATTCTGCGCGGCTCACCCTTGATCTGATCCGCCGCCGCCTTGAACTCATCGTTGCGCACGAAGTGCTTCTGGTTGAAATCCTCGCGGAACTCGTTCAAGATGGCGTTAATCTCCGTCTCGTCCAAGTTCGGGTTGATCTCCGTGCTGAACAGGCGCTCCATCTCGTCGAAATCCGTCGTGTAAAATCGCGGCGTCAACAAGTTTTCGTTCGCCGCCTCCTTGATACCCTCGCGCATCTTCTTGATCCCAGTCTCCGCGTCCGTCGCCGCGGCCGCGCGGACGACCACGGCGCCTTGGCGTCGCGTCGCCGATCGCGATCGCGACGTCATCTTCGCCACCGGCGTCTTCATCGCGCTCGCGCGCATGGTGAACGCGTGCATGTCGCTCGTCGAGGCGTGCGGTGGTGCGCGCGCAAAGTGTTACGTGCGTCTGCTTTCGTCACGGCGTCGCGAGCGGACGGAGCGGCGAACGCGAGGCGTGCTGTGACGATCGTCGGCGCTTATCCGATGCGCGTCGTCCCGAGGGCGTCCGCGTCGTACGCGCAAACAGTGTAGATTTTCTCAGATAAGATCCGATCGCGCGAAATTATAGGTAAACCCTAAAAACGTATCTTGCATATATAATGGCTCTAAAATACGATGTGCGTCATTCCACGGCGCGCAGCCAGCGTCATCGCGGCGAAGATCTCGACCGGCGACCGGCGATCGCGCGCGGGCGGGCGAACGCGCGCGCGCGGATGAACAGTGAAAATCTGTGTGTTACTGCAATTAGTTTGGCTAGGAGGCGTGATTTACATCACGATCGCGCGCAGAGGGTGAGATCGAAGCGTCGAGCGACGCCGCGCGAAGAAATCAGACGCCGCGAACGTCGAAGCGCGCTCGACGCGACGCAAAGCGCGAGGGACGTCGAAGAATTCTAATAATTCAAACGAACGCCATCTCGCGTTGACTTCGCATCGCGAAGAGTGAAACACATCGACGGACATCTGACTCGAGCGGCGACTCGACGACGACGACCGAACCCTCGGTGCGCGGCGAGCGCGAGCCGTCTGTCTAAACTTCGAACGGGCCGAGCTTGCCTTGGAACTTGATCGACGCCGGGTTGGTGTTCTTGCCGATCGATCGCATGTTCTGGTTGGCACCGACGCGACCCTTGTTCACCTTCTCCGGGTACACACCATCCTTCGGGTGCAAGTATTGCACCTCACCGGACGGGAACACGCGGTAGATGCAGCCGTCGAGCTTCATCTTCGCGCGGAAGTTGTTCAAAAGCGCGAGGCATTGCTCCTTGCGCGCGAGCTTCAACAGGTTCGGGCCCTTGCGCATGATCGCGGCACCACCGGTCTGCGGATGCAAAATACACGTTTCATCACGTCAGTCGCTGTTTCGCGTCCACGATCGCGTCGCGCATCCCCAATCTTTGCCTCTTCGTCGTCGCGTCGTTTCAAAGCGCGCGATATCTTCGCGCGCGCGCGCCTTCGCGCTCGCCTCGTCCACGCACCGGCATCTCGAAGATGGCTTCCTTCTTCGCTTCCCACGTCAGCACGTAGAACTCCTCAACCTACACGCGTCAAACGCATCATCGCATCCGTCAGTCTCGCGTCGTCGTCGTCTTTGAAATCCCCCGCGCGCGCCTCGCGCCAAACGTTCCCATCCCACCGCGCCCGATCGCGCGATCGCGCGCGCGTCGTCGCGCGCGTTCGACCCCCCCCCGATCGCCCGCGCGCCCGCGCCGCAAAGAAACTCGACGCATCGTTCGCGCATCGTTCGCCCTCCCCCCTCCGTTCGCCGGCGCCCCGATCGCCCCAATCATCACCCCTAGGTTCGTCGCGTATCCCGCCCGCGCCTCGATCGTCGCGCGCGTTCGCCGTCCCCTCGTCGCTCGCGCACCTGCGCCTTTCTCAACAGACCGCCGGTGGAACCACCGAAAATCGGCGACGGCGTGTTCGGGTTCAACTTCGGCGCCGTCCACGCCGCCGGCGCCGCCGGCGCCGCCTTCGCGCCCTCCGCCTCGGCGCGGATCGCCGTCGATCGTCGCGCGGTCGTCGATCGTCGCGTGCGCGTCGCGTTCGCGACCGTCGCGCGCGGCGTCAGCGCGGAGCTGGAGATGGCAAACATCGTCGTGTGTCGCGTCCGCGAAGTTCGGGGGCGGGGGCGTCGTGCGCGCGCGTGTGCCGCGCCCGCGTCGGCCGCGCGCGATCGCTCGCGATACGCCCGGCGCGCGAGATACGCCGCGCGCGCGTCGTATGGTGCGCAGTGCGAGACGGGTTTTGTTGATATCACCGCGCGCGTCGTATGGTGCGCAGTGCGAGACGGGTTTTGATATCACCGCGCG
>Ga0255753_1004204_pt1 | contig 14443 bp, 14 predicted proteins | sample 041ome_10_FD_179953 | JGI IMG/M metagenome (GOLD analysis project Ga0255753, IMG submission 179953) | Coastal salt marsh microbial communities from the Groves Creek Marsh, Skidaway Island, Georgia - 041412US metaG (version 2) | ecosystem: Environmental > Aquatic > Marine > Intertidal zone > Salt...
GTCGTCAGGACGCGGCGCGGTCAAAACTGTTTTCCAAGCTGTCAAAAGAAATCACAGTCGCCGCGAAAATGGGCGATCCCGATCCTGAAAAAAACCCACGTTTGCGCATGGCCGTAAAAGAAGCGCGTGCGAATTCGGTTCCAAAGGATGTGATCGAACGCGCGATTAAAAAATCAACGGCGGGTGACGGGGATGATTACGAAGAAATCCGTTACGAAGGGTACGGGCCAAACGGCGTGGCCGTGATCGTCGAAGCCATGACCGACAACCGCAACCGGACCGCATCCAACGTACGGTCCACATTCTCCAAAAATGGCGGCAACTTGGGTGAAACGGGGTCTGTTGGGTTCATGTTCGAACGCAAAGGCGAAATCACCTATGGTGCAGCTGTGGGCGATGCTGACACGGTCATGATGGCGGCCATCGAGGCGGGGGCCGAAGACGTCGAAAGTTCCGAAGATGGACACATCATTTGGTGCGCAGACACCGATCTGAACGAGGTGGCGACCGCGCTTGAAACGGCGCTTGGCGAAAGTGACTCTACCAAATTGGTATGGAAACCTGAAACCACCACCGAATTGGATTTGGACGGTATGCGCAGCTTGATGAAGCTGATTGATGCGCTCGAAGATGATGATGACGTTCAACGCGTCACCACCAATTTCGAAGCCACTGACGAAGTCATGGATCAACTGTAGGTTCAAAGTGTCTTATGCCTTCGGGGCCCGGTGATCGTCGAACAGGGTTTTGTTCGCAGCGCGCCCCGAAGGAAAAAACCCCATCAATATATATGAATTTATATTGAAACATCAGCATAATTTATCATTTTTATAATATTTCCAAAATTAATTTTTGTTTGGAAATGAGCGCTCCACCCATCCATTTTCGGGTTTAATTTCAACTGCATACACTATGGTTTTTTTACAACGCACACGTGCATTTCGATCTGTTAAAACTATCCAAATGGATTGTAATTATTGATTAACATACCCTTTTGTGGTTTATAAATCCCTATTTGGAGCAGAAGATTATACTTGAAGGAGGTGCTGTATGGCATCGCAACGATATTTAAATGTGGCCCAATTGCGAGAGCTTTTATTGGGGATGGAACGCGATTTGGGATTGGGGAATCTGACACAGAATGAAAAGGACGTTTTTTATGCGGTTCAATTGGTCATATCGGCCAATTCAGGGATCGCGAGATCAGAAGACATCAAGCGGCACGACCTGACCCAAGGTATTACGCAGCCAACCTTTCACCGAAGCTTGAAGCGGTTGGTTGAAAAAGGGCTGATCGCGCATGCCCCGAATACAAAGGCTGGATCCTATGTCGAGCCAGCAAAATTTGCGAAACCCGTACCATTTGAATTTTCATCAGCAGTTTAATCAGTTATCACACTCGTCGTAACAGTGGGGGGCGCAATGTCTTCTTTTACGTCGGGGTTCTTTTTAGGGTTCTCTTTGATATTGGCAATTGGATCGCAGAACGCATTCGTTCTGCGCGCGGGCTTGCGACGTGAACATGTCTTGAGCTTGGTTCTGACCTGCGCCTTGTCTGATGCAATTCTGGTGATGGTCGGCGTTGCGGGTTTTGGGGCTGTGATCGAAGCGTTTCCCAATATCATTGTTGCGTTTCGTTATTTTGGGGCTGCGTTTTTATGCGCCTATGGTTCGAGATCATTTTATTCCGCCTATCGCGGAAATGATGGTTTGGTGGCAAGCGGTCAAAGCATGTCTTGGGCGGCTGCGATCACCACATGTTTGGTCTTTACCTGGCTCAATCCGCATGTCTATTTAGACACGGTGATTTTATTAGGGTCAGCATCACACCAATACGCCGACCCTTGGGTCTTTGGCTTTGGCGCGGTCACTGCCAGCTTTACGTTCTTTTTCGCCTTGGGTTTTGGCGCACGTTTATTGTCAGGTTTTTTTGCAAACCCAACGTCATGGCGTGTGCTTGACGTGGTGATCGGGTTGACAATGTGGACGATTGCCTTTGAACTGGTGCGCAACGGTTAATCGGCACAGGAACATCAGCTTTGGACGCACCCTCATATTCGCCTGTGCGTGGCATCTTTTGGATGGTCATCACGGGCATTCTCTTTGTTTGCGTCACAGCATTGGTCAAAGCGAACGGAACCCGCATTCCCGCGGCTGAGGCAGCTTTTCTACGCTATGCGTTGGGCATTATCCTGTTGCTTCCGATGATCCCGCAGTTTCGCCAAACCACGTTTGATCGGCCTATGATGACGGCATTCGTGGTGCGCGGCGTCGCCCATTCGATTGGCGTGGCGCTGTGGTTTTTTGCGATGGCGCGGATCCCAATCGCCGATGTCACGGCGATGAATTATTTGACCCCCGTCTATGTGACACTTGGGGCGGCCTTATTTTTGGGGGAAAAGCTTGCTTTGCGCCGCATCTTGGCGGTCTTGGCGGCACTTTTGGGGGCTTTGGTCATCTTGCGCCCCGGATTTCGAGAAGTGTCATCAGGCCACCTCGCGATGCTTGCGACGGCGGTGTTTTTTGCCTGTTCGTATCTCTTGGCAAAACATCTTAGTGCGCGGGCCAACCCTGCCACGGTGGTTGTGATGTTGTCGGTCTTTGTCCCGATCGGGCTGTTCCCGATGGCGGTCCCGGTCTGGGTCACGCCCAATCTGTCGGAATTGGGTATTTTGTTCGCGGTCGCATGCTTTGCAACGGCGGGTCATTTCACGATGACCTTGGCCTTTGCGGCAGCCCCCGTTGCGGTCACGCAACCGGTCACGTTCTTGCAACTGGTGTGGGCGGTGACATTGGGTGTTGTGATGTTCGGCGAACCGATTGACCCGTGGGTTGTGTTTGGCGGTGCGATCATTTTGTCTGCGGTAAGTTTTATGACGTGGCGCGAGGCGGTGATCAAACGCAGATCCACCACCCCATCGGTTAATCTGCCCAAGGTTTAATCACGAATGATCAATTTAGCGCCCCACAGTCCGGCCCAAAAGGATAGGTTTGGCCAAAAGACACGGTTTTTGCTAATGTCATGGGGCAAATCAGCGAATAGGTAGATATGTTAGAAATAGACCATATCGTCATCAGCGCAGAAACCCTGGAAGAGGGTACTGCATACGTCACCGAATGCTTGGGTGTTGATCTGCTTGAAGGTGGACAGCACGCAAAATTTGGAACCCACAACCGTTTATTGCGTTTGGGTGATCTATACCTTGAAGTGATCGCCATTGATCCATCCGCAGCCAAGCCCGATTGCGCGCGGTGGTTTGGATTGGATGAATTTTCGGGTCAACCGCGGATCACGAATTGGGTCTGCCGGACAGACAAACCGCGTCGCGTGATTGGCCGTACATTGCCGGGAACAGGGGAAATGGTGCCCGTGTCGCGTGGTGATTTGCATTGGCAGATCACGGTTGCCAGAAACGGCAAACTGCCGTTGGACGGTTTTGCACCTGCCATTATTGATTGGATGGGGGCCGATGCGCCCCCGACACGGATGCCTGAAAGCGGGTGCACGGTTAATCAATTTTCGATCATGCATCCCCATGCAATTACCTTGCGTTCCTTCTTATCTGGGCTATTGTCCGATGACCGTTTGACTTTGCGTGGATCGGAGGTCCCAAAATACGAACTGACGCTCAAGACACCGTCGGGGCCCAAAATCCTGACCTGATCATCCGCGCGGCCGAACCGCGCGATGCGGATGACATATGCGCCGTGTGGAACCCAGTTATTCGCGATACTTTAATCACGTTTAACGCGGTTGAAAAAACACCCAAAGACGTGGCCTTGGACATTACCGCGAAAGCGGAACAGGGGCTTGGTTTTTTCGTCTGTGAAACACAGGGCCGTGTGTTGGGATTTGCCACCTATGCGCAATTTCGCGGTGGCGTTGGTTATGCAAAGACGATGGAACACACGATCATCCTTTCCCCTGCATTAAACGGCATGGGGGTTGGACGCCGCATTATGCAGACCCTGTGCGATCACGCGAAAGATCGGGGCGTCATGTCGATGTTTGCAGGTGTCAGCGCGCGAAATGACGCAGGCGTGCAGTTTCATCGTGCTGTGGGGTTTCAACCTGTGGCGGGATTAGAGAAGGTGGGCTTCAAGTTCGGGCAGTTCATTGATCTGGTTTTGATGCAGAAATTCCTGTAAAAAGAGCCTGACACAGAAAGGAAAGCGGAGTTTTGTCACTTTGGTCACGGATATCATCGGCCGTTGCGGCCTTGGCCAAAGGCGAATCGCTTTCCGTGGTGTTCGAAACGCTGCGCGCACCGCCTGAGCGTTCGGTCGCCTTTACCATTGCGGTGATTGCGCTTGGCGCAAAAATGGCAAAGGCCGATGGGCAGGTCACCCGCGACGAAGTCACCGCATTTCGACAAGTCTTCCACATTCCCCAAGCAGAGCTGCAGCATGCCGCACGGGTCTTTGACCTTGCCCGCCAAGATGTTGCAGGCTTTGATATCTATGCCCAAAGGATCAGTGCAATGTTTGGGGCCGGTCACGAAGCGTTGGTCGATTTGTTGGAAGGCCTGTTCTATATCGCAATGGCGGATGGACGGTATCACCCAAATGAAAACAGTTTTTTGGAACAGGTCGCGATGATCTTTGGCCTATCGCGGCAAGATTTCTCGCAAATTCGCAACCGGTATGTGCCCAATTGCGCGCCCGATCCCTATTGCGTTTTGGGCGTTACACCTGATGCCGATCCGGAAACCATTCGAAAGAAATGGAAATCTCTGGTCCGCGCCTATCATCCCGATCAAATGGCCGCGCGTGGTGTTCCCCCCGAGGCGGTGAAATTGGCCGAACAAAAGCTTATCCAGATCAACCAAGCCTATGAGACCTTGATGCACGAGGCGGCGTAGTGCGGATCACCACCTATAACATCGAATGGTTCAATTCCCTGTTCGATGATGATGGGAGATTGATGTTTGATCAGCACTGGTCAGGTCGATACAATGTGCGCCGAGATGAACAGCTGGCCGCAATAGGGTACGTATTTCAATGGCTTGATGCCGATGTTATCCTGATCGTCGAAGCGCCCGATCACAGCAAGAGCCGTTCGACCGTTGACGCCTTGGAACGGTTCGCACATCATTTCGGGCTGCGCGCGCGCACCGCAGTGATTGGTTTTTCAAATGACACCCAACAAGAAATTGCTGTGCTTTATGATCCGTCTGTGTGTTCAGCAATACATCAACCGCGATCGACAACCGCGGCCCCACGATTTGATAATGAGTTCAAGATCGATTTGGACATCGATGCGCAAATGGATTGTGTCACGTTTTCCAAACCACCGCTTGAGGTGGGCCTAACCCTTGCCGGTGGGCGCGAACTTGACCTGCTCGGGGTGCATTTGAAATCAAAGGCCCCGCACGGCGCGCGAAGCCCCGCAGAGGCGATGCGCATGTCGATTGCCAACCGCCGCAAACAATTGGCCCAAGCAATCTGGTTGCGGCGTCGGGTGGATGAATATTTGGTGGATGAAAGACCTCTGATCGTGTTGGGGGACCTGAATGATGGACCAGGATTGGACGAATACGAGCATTTGTTTGGTCGATCGTCGATTGAAATTATCATGGGGTGTGAACGGCCTTTGACAGATCAGCTGTATGATCCAAATGCACGTCAGCTGTTGGTTGACGAAACTGCGCAGGTCTTTAGCGCCGAGTTTCGAAACAAGGAAACGCACGATGTTCTTCGCGTTTTGTTGGACTATATCTTTGTCAGCCAAAGCATTCAAAACTTTGGTCCTGCTTGGACCATTTTAAACCCCTATGATCACAGAATTTCACAGGATCATCCCGTGCTTGCCGCGGCGCTGTTGCGCGCGTCTGACCATTTTCCCGTCATGATTGATTTTCAGCTTTAGGCGAATCACCGTAAGCATAATCATGGGAATAATCATTGCTCGATCCCAAAGATTGTTTCGTAAATGCATCTAATTGTGTAGACGCCTCTGGATTGTTTCCACCTATTAACCATTTCGTAAATAACTGTTGAAACTAGCCCAAAAGAATAGATACTAAATCCATTAGTTTTAAGAGAGTGGACAAATGTTAGTATTTGCAATTTTATTCCCAGTTGTTTTGGGTTGGGGAATTTATGAAATCGTTTCTGGATCAGGATCTGGCGCTAGTGGCGACGATGATAACAAACCTGAAGAAACTACAAACGAACAGGTATTTTCTGCTGAAAACGGCGATATTGTTGGCACCGATGGGGACGACGAAATAGTTGGTACTGCCGAGAATGATGTTATCTTTGCTGCGAAACTTTACGACACAGTTTCGGGCGGTGATGGTGACGATTATATCTATGGCGAAGGTGGCAATGACGATTTGCATGGCGATGCGGGCAACGACACGATTGAAGGTGGCGACGGCTTTGATTTCCTCGCAGGCGGCGAGGGGAATGACGTTCTTGACGGGGGCCTTGGTAAAGATTCTCTTGAAGGCGGCCTTGGGGACGATAGCATTCTGGGCGGTCAAAATGCCGATTCAATTGATGGCGGTTTCGGCAATGACACGCTTTTGGGTGGTCTCGGAAAAGATACCATTTTTGGTCAAGCGGGTGTTGATATCATCAGCGGCGGCAATTCTGATGACTGGATCGATGGCGGTGATGATGCAGACAGAATTTTGGGCGAAAACGGCGATGACAAAATTTACGGCGGAAACGGCGCTGACTATGTTGATGGTGGACTTGGGTCGGATATGATCCAAGGCGGTGCAAGCAATGATACGTTGTTGGGCGGATATCTTGACGACACTATGTCTGGCGGCGACGATAATGACAGCGTGGTTGGCCAAAGCGGTAACGATGTTCTGTTCGGAAATGCAGGCAATGACACGCTGTCCGGTTTCGCGGGTGACGATAGCTTGGCCGGCGGAGCAGGCAGTGACGATCTTTTTGGTGGCGATGGGAATGATAGTTTGTTTGGGTCGTGGTCACCAGACCAGTCTGATATGAGCGCAGAAATGTACGTGGCCTATCAGAACGCCAAAGCAGATCCGGCATTGGCCAATGCGAGCTATAGCGAAATTTTGGCATCCAAATATTTTGAGGGTATAGATACAAGCATCGCCACAACCACAATGCAAATGGGCACAGGCGATGGCGCTACAGGTGGGTTTGATCGTCTGTTTGGCGGAAGTGGATCAGATGTGATTGTCATGGGACAAGGCGACACTGCTTTTGGCGATGATGTGGATGGTGGCGAACAGTTCGCGGACGTATTTGAGGTATATCAGAACGATGGTGGCGCACCTTCAGACCTCACAAAACAGACGGTTATCTATGACTTCCAACCCAATATCGACAGCCTTAACATTGTGTATGACGGCGACACGGTGCCAACAGTTCAGGTTGAACATATCGCAGATGCCACAGATCCCGAGGGCGCGGGGAATGCGGTGATTAAACTTAATGGTGTGGAATTCATGCGTCTTAACGGTGTCGCGGCAAGCGACATTGCAGCGGTTCAGCAAAACATAGTGTTGTTGGCGCAATCGGCCTAGCCGATAAAGCGAACCAAAGGTTTGGCATTGAGCGTCGAAGCAAGTGATTGAAAGCGTGCTTCGGCAACCTCACCAAACAACGGACGAAGACTGTCATTCATTTCAAGGATGATGGTCTTTTTCTTTTTGTCATAGCGCAGTTGCGCCGCGCTGTTTTCATCAACAATCCACAGCATCGCGCCCAATCGCATCGCCTTTCCCAGAATTTCTGCATTGCGAATTTGGTCAGGTTTGATCAGGGTAAACAGATTGGCAAACGGGGATCCGTCGCGGCTGTTTTTGTACCGATGCAGCAAGGCCAACCCCAAAAACACCCGTTCGGAATGTTTCAATCCACCAAGGTTGGCGCGCGTCGCGTTGTCAAAGCAGACTTCGGCGCGATAATCGGGATGTGCTCGCCAACTTACGTCATGCAAATAACAGGCAGATTTTGCCAAACGGTCCAGATCTTCGTCTGTTTTTGGAAAAACATTTTTGATGAAGTGATACAAGCGATCGCCATAGCCCGGAAAACGGGCATCTTTCATTTCGGCATATTGACAGGCTTCGATCAATGGATCGCGTTCACGCAGGTCTTGCGGCATTTCTTCGTAAAGCATCCCTTCACGGATGCCATAGCTGGAAATTGCGATGTCTTTTGGACGAAACACATGTAAAAGCCGCTTTAAAACCTCTGCGGCATAGGGCACCAAGGCCATCCGCGCGGCAGAGACACCACAGGCTGTCCGAAGGGCTTCGTGATCCGTTTCGTCCAAAAATTCGATGGTATCGCGCACGGATGCGATGCTCATGCGATATTCATGCATGACATGCAGAGGGTATTTTCGACGTTCCATATCGATCCGTGCCAGCGCCCGCCACGACCCGCCAACCAAAAACAAACGGTTGTGCTGTGGTCCCATTTCTTGGGCAAGGCGGTCCACGACCTCTTTGATATAGGCGGTGCGACCCTTTTTACCGCCCTTGATCTCAAGCAATTTCAACGGGCCCAAGTCGGATGAAATGCGTCTGCGCACCTGTCCATCGCCGATTTCGGCCAATTCCATCGATGACCCACCGATGTCACACACCAATCCATAAGACCCAGGCCAGCCAAGCAACACGCCTTGGGCGGACAATCGCGCCTCTTCCTTGCCATCGATGATCCAGATTTTTTGGCCTGTTTTTTCCAAGACCTCGCGGCAGAATTCTTCGCCATCCTCAGAATCACGCACAGCAGCAGTGGCAACCGCAGTCAGTTTCGGCACCCCCATTCCGCGTGCCAAATGAACAAACCGTTCTATGGCAGCCAAGGCACGTTTGCGCCCCGTTGGGTTCAAGCGGCCTGTTTTTGAGACACCAGCCCCCAAGGCGCACATAATTTTTTCGTTGTAATAATAGGCAGGTGAGCGTGCCGCACCGTCAAAGACCACCATCCGAACCGAGTTGGAACCCACGTCGATCACGCCGACTTTTTTCAAAAAAGGATGCGCCGAGTCGTCAAACAGAGCGTGGTCAAAAGGGGCCCATGTCGAGGAGACGTCAGACATATCCACATCCTTTACTTGGTTCTCGCACCAGTCTTAATTGCGAAAACGCGTTATGGCAACTCTTTGTCTTGGTTTAATTTTTCTACAACCTGCGCGGCAAGGGGGCGGGTGATGCTGCGCTGTTGTGACAAGGCGGCGCGATCCAATGCAGCAACCGCAATTTGGGCCGCATGATAGGATCGATCCAACCGTGTTGTCAGATATTGCATGACATCAGGGGCAGGGAACAATTGCCGATCTGAAAACAGTTTTGCGATTAAGACCATGAACAAAGTATCATCAGGCTCTGTCAATGCCGAACATCCTGCGCCTTGCAGGCGGGATGCCAAATCGGGCAGGGTGATGCCCCATAAATGGGGTTGCGACCGTCCGCTCAGCAAGATCGAATTCCCGTTGGCCAGCGTCAGGTTATGCAGATGAAACAATGCGTTTTCCGCCGCACGATCCCCTGCGATGCCAGGAACATCATCAACGGCCACATGGCTGCGCGCAAGGGTTTCGACATCAGCATCGGGCAATGAGATCGCAGGGATCAACTGCGCGCCTGCGTCTTGCGCCCAAACATGCATCAGATGGGTTTTCCCCGATCCTGCAGGTCCGCACAAAATATGTTTGCGCGTTGGCCACGTGGACCATGTTTCAATCGCTGCAATCGCCAAAGCATTGCAATCAGATACAAAAAAATCCCCACGATCCAACGCGGTCCGCGCCGGCAGTTCAAGGGGCAGTTGTTCAGCCATTAGTTTTCTTTCGTATCTTGTCCGCTCAGCCCACGATACAGGCGGCTTTCCAAATATTGGGTGGATCCGAACCGCACGATCACGCCGATAGAGGCGGCGACAGGAACGGCCACCAACATGCCGATAAACCCAAAGGCAGCTCCAAACACCGACAGGGCCAACATCAACCACACGGGATGCAGCCCAACAGATGTTCCCACCAATTTAGGGGTAAGATAATTTCCCTCGATCACTTGCCCGATGATGAAAATTCCCGCCACCAAACCCAAGCTGACCCAATCCCCCCAAAATTGAAACAACCCCAAGCCAATGGCCAATGCGCCGCCAACCAAGGATCCGACATAGGGGATAAAGGTGATAAGCCCCGCAATCGCGCCCACAATCAGGCCAAAGTCCAATCCGACCAACATCAAGGCCGCAGCATAATAGGTGCCCAATATCAAACACACCGACCCCATGCCGCGCACAAATGATGACAGCGTGGTGTCGATGTCTTTGGCCAAGGCCCGCAGCGTTGGCGCATGATCACGGGGCAGAAAATCATTGATCCGCGCGATCATCTTATCCCAATCCAACAACAGATACACCGCAACGACGGGAACAATGACAAACAGCATAACGATATTAAGAAGCGAGGCCGCAGATTGCAGCGCCGCACCCAACAGGCTCGCGCCTTTTTCTTTGATCGTATCCCCCACACTCGAAAGTGCGCCCCGAATGGCCGAATTTTCGTCCATAATGGACGGCACATTTTCGGCCAAAACACCTTGCAGCTTCGTAAACATGACGGGGGCCACGTTGAACAAGTTCGTTGTTTGCTGCACCAAGGTTGGAATAATGATCACGGCCGCGACGATAAACATGATGACTGCGCCGATTGTGATCACAGCCGTCGCGGCAATGCGCGACAATCCCAATGCCTCAAGCCGGTCTGCAACAGGATCCAGAAAATAGGCAATCGCCGCCCCCAAAACAAACGGAAGCAACACATCCCCCAGATACCACAGAACGATTGCGGTCACCGCAATGGTGATTCCCCAATACTTGGCCTGCTGTTGAATAGGTAATGCCATGTGGTGACCCCTTGTTATCCCCTTAACCTGCGCATTCCACATAGGTTTTTCAAGAATAAATCGCAATGATGCTTGAGTGTTTCTGACGTCGCAGGTATCAAAGGACCTTGATGAGATCAACAAAGAGTATTCACAATGCGCCTGTCTCGGTACTTTCTTCCAGTCCTCAAGGAAAATCCTGCGGATGCCCAAATCGTCAGCCATCGTTTGATGCTGCGTGCAGGGATGATTAAACAAGCAAGCGCAGGAATTTATTCTTGGCTGCCATTGGGCTTTAAGGTCCTGCGCAAACTGGAAAATATCATTCACGAAGAACAAATTCGTGCAGGTCACATTCCTATTCAAATGCCAACGATGCAGTCTGCAGATTTGTGGCGCGAAAGCGGTCGCTATGACGCGTATGGCGCTGAAATGCTGCGGGTCAAAGACCGCCATGATCGCGACATGCTGTTTACGCCCACCGCCGAAGAATTGGTCACAGATATTTTCCGCGCCCATGTGGGCAGCTACAAAGATCTTCCTTTGACGCTCTACCAAATCCAGTGGAAATTCCGCGATGAAATCCGCCCTCGGTTCGGGGTAATGCGCGGTCGCGAATTCCTGATGAAGGATGGGTATAACTTTGATCTAACAAAAGAAGACGCCTTGCACGCGTACAACCGTCACTTGGTCAGCTATCTGCGCACCTATGAACGTATGGGATTGCAAGCCATACCAATGCGCGCCGACAGTGGCCCCATCGGTGGCGAGGATACGCATGAATTCTTGGTTCTTGCCGAAACGGGCGAATCCGAAGTATTCTATGACAGCAAAGTCACCGATTTGACCTTTGGCGATCGCGACATCAACTATGATGATCGTGCACAGTGTCAGGCGATCATGGATGAATTCACCACGCTTTACGCGCGCACCGATGAAACCCATGACGAGACCCTGTTTCATGAAATCCCCGAAGACCGCCGCCGCGTCGCGCGGGGCATCGAAGTCGGACAAATCTTTTACTTTGGCACAAAATATTCCGACGCAATGAACGCAAGTGTCGCAGATGCCGATGGCAAGAATGTGAACGTTCACATGGGAAGCCACGGCATCGGTGTCAGCCGCTTGATTGGCGCCCTGATCGAGGCAAACCATGACGACAACGGCATCATCTGGCCCGAAGGCGTGACGCCGTTCCATTGCGGAATCGTCAACCTGAAACAAGGCGACGAAGAAGCCGACGCAGCCTGTGATGCGATTTATAAATCACTCACTGCTCTTGGGCTTGAGCCGCTCTATGATGATCGAAATGAACGCGCAGGTGGCAAATTCGCCACGATGGATTTGATTGGCCTGCCATGGCGCATCACTGTCGGCCCGCGCGGCTTGAAAAACGGTGTTGTCGAATTGACATCGCGTCGCACTGGCGTGTCCGAGGAAATGACACCAGAACACGCGGTCGAACGGATCCACCAAATCTACGCAAATCTATAAATGTCGGGCCCCCAATTCGGGGGCCTTTCCATTTTCACTTTTGCAAAAATACTCTCGCCGAAGGCATCCGCGCTAACCGCTGGTCAAAACGTCGCTCGTCAAACTCCAGTCGATCCAACGCCCATGATAATCTGCGCGCCCCAATTCGATCATCTGACCTGATGGCCAAATCTGCAGGCTGAGCAAGGCACTATCGCTGCGGCCATCTGTTTCCATCATGAATTGCGCCACAGGCCCAACTTGGCACGCACCGTCGTGCAGCACATGGCGGCAGGCCTCTTGCGTTTTGGCATCAAAATACTGCCATGCGACTGTGCTAAAGACAAAGGGCACGCTGTCCTTGGGTGCTGCGCGCAGCTCTCGCGCCAACCATATCGCCGCGTCCTCTTGGTCAACCGTGGTGGTTTGATACGGCGCTGCCAAGTCAAGCCGGTCCAATCGGTCCTGCTGATCGGGCCAAGTATAGGCTTTCAATCGCAGCATATCATCGGGGCATGATGGATCTAGCGGGTTCAAATCAACGCCTGATCGTTGTGAAACCACAATGGGTGTCGGGGTGGGGTGCTGCCCCCGCCATTCGGGTGCAAGGTCCAAAATCGGGTCGTTTGGGATGCTGGAAAACCGTTCCGTTACAACACGGTAACGATCAAAGTTTAGGTTTAATCCCGCACTCGCCCCCAATTCATATAGCGCAAGCGGACGCTTAAACCTGTGATGGACCATTTGCGCGGCGGCCCAAATTGCCGCTGACCTGCGAATTTCATTGGTTTGCGGCGCGAATTCTAACCACTGTGACACAAAGGGTCCCTGTGCGTGAAACGCATCAGTGACAGCCTGCCACAGCACAGTGTCCGCAACAAAATTCGGGGGATATACCGCACATAGTCCCGCGTCTTTTTTCATCAAAGCCAAGGCGTGCAACGCCCCTGCAATACGCAATGGCAATACGCCCGCAGTCACGTCCGGCTGTCCGATCCATGCGCACAACATGTCCCGAACTGCGGGCGATTGATCCCAATTCTTGGCAAAAAGATCCATCAAACGCCCCATAAAAGGCGAACCAAGTTTGCGGCAAATGTCGGCCTGTTGTGCAAAGATCTCGGCGAGCATCACTTGAATTTAGATAATAATTTTTCCAAAGCTGTGCGCGTATCTTGCGCGGGCGCGTCGGATTTTGCAACCGGCTGTTGGGGTGCCTTCGGTTTTTCTGGCTTTGCTTTTTGCGGGCGGGCAAGCGCGACAGCATTCATAAATCCGCCCCAATCACCTTCGGCCAGCTTCGGCGCACCCGTCCCAATCCCACGGATCACATCATCGAGCCATCCCTGTTCAGATTTGGCAAAATCTGACAAAACATATCCTGCAACCCAATCCTTGTGCCCAGGATGCCCAATGCCCAAGCGCACACGATGATAGGCCTCGCCGATATGTTGGTGAATGGATCGCAATCCATTGTGCCCCGCATGTCCGCCGCCCGTTTTGACACGGCATTTTCCAGGCGCCAAATCCAATTCATCATGAAATACAATGACATCGGTCGCGCTTAGCTTATAAAACCGCATTGCGTCGCCAACGGATTGCCCTGAAAGGTTCATAAATGTTTCGGGCTTTAGCAAAATCACCTTTTGCGATCCCAATCGCCCCTCTGTCATCTGACCTTGAAATTTTGATCGCCACGGCGCAAAACCATGCGCGTTTGCAATTTCATTTACGGCCATGAACCCAATATTGTGGCGATTTTTTTCATATTTCGCCCCAGGGTTCCCCAATCCAACCAAGATTTGCATGACCAACGTCCTTTCGTGTTCGTGAATGTATAATCACCATTGGAAGTGGGGTAAAGAACCCGATGAAATCGGGAACGATCCACAGATCATTTTCTGTCTAGAAATATCCAAATACAACGACGGCAAGGATATGTGTCGTCAAAAATGAAAAACCCCGCCAAATTGGCGGGGCTCTCAATCATGCGACTGTGCGGAAGATTATTCTTCTGCAGCGTCTTCTTCTTCGTCGTCACCGCCTTGTGATTTCAGGCCTGATGGCGCAGAAATGTTTGCAATCACAAAGTTACGATCGATTGTTGGCTTTGCACCTTCTGGCAACGTAAC
>Ga0255753_1004206_pt1 | contig 14442 bp, 14 predicted proteins | sample 041ome_10_FD_179953 | JGI IMG/M metagenome (GOLD analysis project Ga0255753, IMG submission 179953) | Coastal salt marsh microbial communities from the Groves Creek Marsh, Skidaway Island, Georgia - 041412US metaG (version 2) | ecosystem: Environmental > Aquatic > Marine > Intertidal zone > Salt...
TCAAGATTTCAGGCATTATCAGCTGTCCTTGCTGCAACAGTTGGTCTTGGAAATATTTCAGGAGTTTCTATTGCTATCAATCAAGGAGGTCCAGGTGTTTTAGTATGGATGTGGGTTACTGCTTTGATTGGAGCATCAATAAAGTTTTTTTCAGCATCACTTGCAGTTAACCTTAGAATAAAAGATGAAAATGGAGACTATCTGGGTGGTCCAATGTATTATATGAGTTTAGGTATAAAAAAATGGGGGCGTCCACTGGCAATATGGTTTTCAATAGCTGGACTAGTTGGTGTGCTTCCAGCATTTACGGCTAATCAGTTGACTCAGTCATATATTGATGTGTTAAATCCTAATGAGTTTTTAAACCTTGGAAATATTGGATGGAAGCTTATTATTGGAATAGTATTTACAATTTTAACATCATTTGTAATTTTTGGTGGTTTGAAATCGATAGTTAAAGTAACTTCAGGTTTAGTACCAATAATGGTAATACTATATTTCATACTTGGGATCTACATTTTAATTGTTAATATGGATGTTGTTCCATCTACTTTTTATTTAATATTTAGTGAAGCATTCAATTTTAACACAATAGTACAAGGTGGATTTTGGGGGTTAGTATTAATTGGTATAAGAAGAGCTGTTTTCTCAAGCGAGAGTGGTGTTGGACTTGCGCCTATATATCATGGTCAGTCTACTACAAAAAAGGGGACAGATGAAGGTCTTGTTGGAATGTTAGGTCCTATTTTAGATACAATTTTAGTCTGTACTATTACAGGTTTAATTATAATTATTAGCGGAGCATATCTTGAAAGTGATCTTAATGGAATTGTATTATCTCTCGAAGCATTTAGGAGATTATTCTTTGGGTTTGGAGATTATTTACTAATAGTTATGATATCAATTTTTGGAATCTCAACATTATTTACTTACTCATATTATGGTGTAAAATGTTATGGTTTTCTAACTACACCAAAAAAAGGAAAATATTATAATATAATCTATGTTGCTGCTATAATAGTATCATCAATATTAACTGTTGAAATTGTAATAGGACTTATTGATATAGCCTTTGCGCTAATGGCAATTCCAAATATGATTGCTATAATTTATCTATCTAAAATTGTAACTAAAGAGATGAAATTTAGATCTTGGATTTAGTCAACATAGTCAATAGGTGGGGGGCCTGGATCTAGATAAGGATCATAATCGTAATCTCCAATTCTTTCATCAAACTCTTTCTTAATCTCTTCTCTTAATTTTTTATCCTTGTAGATATCAATCATTGACATTCCAAGTGCTTTTGCGGCATGAAGCATTCCTTTGTGACCAATTGACATTCCTGAACTAGCAACTACTGACCATGAATGCCATGGGACTCCTTTAGGAGCTGTAGTTGCAGCCAGACTAACAACAGGCATGTTATAACTGACATCTCCAACATCTGTTGAACCTCCTCCTGGGCTCTCTAGTGTTTCTCTTAATGGTCTAATTTTACCATCAATTCCAATTTGTGGTTTTCCATTTGCTTTTTGCATGTCTAATGCAAAATCAATTTCATCTTGAGTATATTGAATATCTCCTAAAATTTCAAGATTTTTCTGCATTATTGCACCTCCTGTTCTATTTGGAAGAAGATCATGAATCCCTGAAATTAGTGAGACTTTGTGCTCAACATTTGCCATTATTGCTGCACCTCCTGCCATCTTTCTAACCTGGTCATAAACAGGCTGTAATCCTTCTTTCGTTATATCTCTCACTCTAACCCAAATTCTTGAATAGTCTGGAACAACATTAACAACTTGTCCTGCATCTTGTATATGGTAATGCATCCTGACCGAAGGCTTAACATGTTCTCGATATGCATTGATTCCTGATGTATATAATTCTAATGCATCATTTGCACTCCTAGCATTCCATGGATCTGCAGATGCATGAGCAGATTGCCCAGTAAACTCAACCATAAAATCAACAAGAGCTAATGAGGGTTGAACATTTGCTTCAGTATGATCTGCAGGATGCCAATCCATAGTTATATCAACATTATCAAATACTCCTTCTCTTATCATCCAAAGTTTTCCAAAAAATTTCTCTTCAGCAGGTGTTCCAAAAAATTTGACAGTACCTGTTAAGTCTCCTTTTTCAATTAATTCTTTAATTGCAACAGCTGCACCAAGGCTGGCTGTACCAAATAGATTATGACCACATCCATGGCCAGCTCCACCTTCAATCAATTCATTCCTGAACGAGTCTGTCGTTTGAGATAACCCTGGTAATGCATCAAACTCTCCAATAATACCTATAACAGGTTTTCCTTCCCCATATGTAGCCGTAAAAGCAGTAGGCATTCCAGCTAATCCTTTTTCTACTTTCAAGCCATTTTCTTCGGCATATTTAATTAGGTAATCGGATGATTTTTGCTCTCTAAAGGCCACTTCTGCAGCCGCCCATATTTTATCACTTAAAGCTGTCAATTCGGATGATTTTTGCTCTATTGAATTGAGTAATTCTTTCTTTAATTTGTTTGCACTTTGAGAGTTTACTAAAAAGGTAGATCCTACAATAAATAAAATTGAGAGAAGTTTTTTCATTAGTTAATAATTTAGAGTTTTATTAAGATAGTAATTTACAAATAATATTTATTTTAGAATATGAGATTGTTTAAGGATGTCAAAGGCAATAATATTGATCCTGTAAATCATACTTTATCTATATTAAAGAATTATCCACATGCAAAAATTCATATTGGATCTGATTCTCAAAACATAGGTAAAAAAACAAATTATACAAGTGTAATTGCTTACAGACTTGGAACAAGAGGTGTACACTACATACTCAGCAAGTCATCATGTGACGTTATAAACGATATTTGGAAAAGACTATGGCTTGAAGCTGAGTATAGTATTAAAGTAGCAGAATGGCTAACAAAGCAAGTGAGTGTTCAGGTTGAAATTGACATGGATTATAACTCAGATGAAAACCATCGATCTAATAAGTTAATCTCCGCAACAAAGGGTTGGGCAAACTCGCTGGGATATAAGGTTAATGTAAAGCCAAATAATCAAATTGCTACAAGGGCAGCTGATCACCATTGTAAGTAGTACTTATTTAAAGTAATTCATCAAAAATTTTATCTCCTCCATACCTAATTACATCCGTTGTAGGAAGTCCCGTATTTTCTTCAACTTTTTTGATCGTTTCAAGAGCTTCATTATTTTCCATTTGAATGGTATTCAGAGCAACACCTATTACTTTTGCTTTAGGATATGTGTCAATGACAGATGCAACTTGCTCATTTAAATCTATAAACTTTTTTAGATCTGGAATTTTTATATTCTCTAAAGATCTAAGAGAATTATTTCTAGCAATATGACATAAAATCATATGAGTTGGACAGGTCCCTCTCATTAAAGGTAATGTTGCAGAGCTTCCTGGGTGGAGAAGTGATCCTTGTCCCTCAACAATTACTATATCTTTATCTTTTTGATCAATTACAGCAGTTTCTACAGCGCCACATGCATGATCTAACTTGTATGAGTCTAAGGGAATTCCCCCTCCTGTAACTGTAATTCCAACTTGACCGGTGGCGACAAATCCAACATTTATATTTTTGTTTCTTAAATAGGAATAAAGCTCAAGACCAACAGTCATTTTACCTGCTGCCATATCAGTACCTATCATAAGTACTCGTTTATTTGACAATTCAGATGCCTTAGAAGAGCCTATTTTAGGAATGAATTGTGGAACTCTTGTATCCCAAATCCATTGTTCATCTTTTATCATATATTTTGAAAATTCTGGATTGATTTGATCATGCAGTCCGTTAACTATAGACATACCTATTTCTATTGATTCTTTGATAACTGAATCCCAAGATTCTGGTCTTATACCTCCTGATGTTAACACTCCTAAGAGCATGACATTAGCTCCCAGATCCCGTGCGTCCTTCAGGGAATTCACAATTGGTATATCTTTCTCTATAATTGATACCTCAGAGATTTTTTTTCCAGCAAATACCGAATCAATAACACATACAATTTCATTATTTAAATATCTAAGAGCACTAATCCCCATTTTTCCATAGTCGTCATCTATGCTAGCTTCCATCCAAATTGCAATCTTATCACTTGGTTTAAGCATAATTTTCAGTTTTTAATTTTGAACCGTGTCCAGGTTTTTTATCATTTATAGTAATTCCATCAATCATTGAAGCCCCTTCACTAGGATCTGGATCTAAATTATAGTGAGAATCTAGATCAATATAGTCTATTATCCCCGATATTGAGGCGCCAGCTGATATACTGATTGATGATTCACTCATACAACCTATCATTGTTTTTAAATTATGAGATTTGGCTACATTTAAGATTCTTAATGCTTCAGTTATTCCTCCACACTTCATTAGTTTTAGATTAACTCCATCTACATATTCATAATGTCTTGCCACATCTTCTGAAAACCTACATGATTCATCAATAAATATCGGCAAGGGTCTACTCTCAAATAAATACTTTAATTTATCTTCTTCACCTTCAACTAGTGGTTGCTCAATATATTCTGCTTTCCTATCAGCAAGCCACTTCATCATTAACTTGGCTTCATCTAAACTCCATCCACCATTAGCATCAACTCTAATAGAGATATTAGATTTTTTTGTCGACTCCAATACTTGAGAATATATGGATTTATCATATTCTATTCCGTCTGGGGACCCAAGTTTTATTTTTAATGCTTTAATCTGGGGATTAGATAGAAGCATTTCTACTCTCTCTTTTATTATTTCAGGAGGATTTATTCCTACTGTTAAAGAGGTTGGAGTTGATGGAACAGGAAGTCCTAAGAGACTACTTAAGGGTAATCCTGCTTTTTTTGCTTTCCAGTCCCATAAAGCTATATCTATTGCAGCATATGCACATGGTGGGATGTTAAGCTCTTTACTTCTCTGATATATTTCATATATAGACAGTGAATCAATACCTGTATCTATAAGCTTTAATAGCCATTTTTCTACTTCATCTGCAGTAGATGCACCCTCAGTTTTACCTGGAGCTGATTCTCCCCATGCAGTGATACCATCCTTAATGATTTCAACGAATAAGTTTTGAGACTTATCATGGACACCTCTACTTATTTGAAGAGGATGTTTTTTTTTGAGATTTACTTTATGAAAATTAACTATCATCTAAACAGAAAATGATAATCTAAGATAATAGTTTTCCTTTATTTTTTTCCTTAAAATTATCGAGTGTTTCTCTCTTGTAGATTGGAGTTCTATTTCTTCTTGTTATCCATTTAAGCTTACCCTTAACATGGTACCTAGTTAATGTGCTTTCACTAATGCCTAAGTATTCAGCAGCTTGTTTTCTTGGAAGATAATTTATATGTTCAGGAATATTAGAAATGTCATAATTTGAGGAAGAAATCTCAAGGAAACTCCTCTCTATTTCAACATCTTCCCTTTTAACTCTTCTACCATTAACATAAACGGATCTCACTCCCTTAGGAAAATTATTAATTTGATCTATTTCTAACCAGTTTCTAGACACGAATTTATAAATTGGTATATTAGTTTAATTTATAGCTAGTCTATAAAGTTATAAAAAAATATATATACTTTTGTATATATCTAAAAATTAATTAATTAGGATGAAACAAATTCTTGCTTATGTGTTTATTCTAGGTAGCTTTACCTTGGTTTTTAGTCAAAGCGGTTATAATTCTTCTAATTATGGCACCAGAAATTACGCGTCTGGAACAAACTCATTTAAGTATGGTATTATTGGTTCAAATCAAGATGCAACTGGATCTCCTGTTGGTATAGTCTCAGCAATAGTAAGAAGAGTCCCTAGTGCAAAAAAAATTACAGATAGATTTGGTAACACGAACATATCACTTAGAGGTAGAAACTCTGTTTCAAGTGCTGGTGATGAAGTACTATGGGATATTGATGGAGTTACTTTTCAGACACCTCCTCTAATAGGAATTAACCAAGTTGATTATGTAGAAGTTATAAAAGGTCTAGCTGCCTCTAATCGTTATGGTTCAGATGGGGCAGGAGGAGTTATTGTAATTAAAACTGCTGTTAGCGCTTCTAAGTCAGAACTTATTAACTCTCCAAAAAATCTTTGGAGAACTGTGACAGAAAAAAAAGTTAAAAAGTAAACTTTGTGAAAAACTTTTTAAGAATTTCTGTTTCTTAGCATTATGAAGTACTTCTATTTAATTCCTGTTTTTCTTTTAATGACATCTTTATATTCTCAAGATGATCCTATATTAAAATCACAACAAACTGCTATTTCGTCAATGTCATTAGTTGATGCATTAGCTTCTCGAATTCCTGGTGCAAAAAAAATTACAGATAGATCAGGAAATAAAAATATTGCTCTTAGAGGTAGACAATCTTTTAACTCAGCTGGTAATGAGGTATTGTGGGAAATTGATGGAGTAATATACACAAATCCCCCTGTGCTTAACGCAAGTCAAGTTAAATATGTTGAAGTTAAAACTGGGCTAGCTGCTACAAATAAATATGGAAGTGAAGGAGCTGGAGGGGTTATTTTAGTCAAAACAAATGTTAGCTCTGATGAGTTTAATAGTAGCAGAAATTTATGGAACAGATCTGCAAAAAAGTCACCTAAAGAGAAAAAGAAGAAGAAGAAGAAGAAGAAGAAAAAGTCTTGATTTTTATAACTTTAATAAAAACAAAAAGGTGAGAAGGACTGCTATATTTACTTTATTTTCTTTTTTATTATTTGCTTGCAACTCAAACATCACAAATAATAATATATCTGACCTAGAATCTCTACAACTTAAAAGTTCATTTTTTGATTTAGAAGAAAATAATTTAGACCTCTCAGAATTTAATGACGGAAAAGTAGTAGTTAGCTACTGGGCCACATGGTGCGCACCATGTATAAAGGAGATGCCTAGTATCAAGAGAGCTGAAGAAATATTAGAGGACTACGGCTATACTTTTTTATTAGTTTCAGATGAAACAATTGATAAGATATCTAATTTTAAAAATGAAATGAATTTTGATTTAAAATTTTTGAAATCAAATAAATCCTTTGAATCACTTGGAGTTTACGCTATGCCTACTTCATATATTTTTAACGAAAATGGAAAAATTGTTGAAACTTTCGTTGGAGTAATTGAGTGGGATTCTGAAGAAATAATAAGTAAATTAAAAATGCTGTAACATGAAAAAATGTCTTGTAATTTTTTCTCTCTTGAGCTTATTATCCTGTACGTCAAAGGACATACTAATAGAAGAAATTTCTTTTTTATATGATAACAGTAATGCACAGCCTAGTTTAGTTTCAAATAATGGCTCTTTATCATTGACTTGGATTTCTTCTGACGAAGACATGAATGCTGAGTTAAATTTCAGACAGTATAAAGACGAAGAATGGACTAGTCCACAAAAAATAGCAATTGGTTCTGATTGGTTTGTAAATTGGGCTGATTTTCCAACTCATGCAATTAGTGGAGATCAAGTTTTAACAAGCTACCTCAAAAAGTCTGCTTCTGGTATATACACTTATGATGTTTTTTTAAGCCTACAGAAACTTTCAGGAGAAAAAGTAAGAGAAGATTTTATTTTAAACACCGATGGTTTCAAAGCAGAACATGGGTTTGTTAGTATAGTTTCAAAAGATGAGGAAGGGTTTTTAATTACCTGGTTAGATGGAAGGAATACAGTAGATAAAGATGCAGACGGAAATCATAAACCTATGACCATTCGATTTGCTGAAATCACAAATGCTGGCGATATTATTAATGAGGTTGAATTAGATGCATCTGTTTGTGATTGTTGTCAGACATCAATTACAAATACTGACAAAGGTGCCTTAGTTGTTTACAGAGACAGGAGTAAGGAAGAAGTTCGAGATATATATTCAACAAGAAACATAGATAATAAATGGGAGACTCCCGCTCCAGTTCATAATGATGGATGGGTAATATATGGATGTCCAGTAAATGGTCCTAAGGTTGTGTCTGATTCCAATAATATCGCTGTAAGCTGGTTTACTGTTTATGAGGGGAAACCGAGAGTTAATCTTTCTTTTTCAGAATCTTATGGTTCTTCTTTTGGTGCTCCAATACAAATTAATGATCATAATGCTATTGGCAGAGTAGATGTTGTTTACCTTAACGACAAGGAAGTGCTTGTTAGTTATATGGAGGATGATGATTATGATACATATTTAAGATTAAAGAAAGTTTCTATAGATGGAAAAGTTTCTAATCCAATTACAATTTCTAAAATTGATAGTGGCCGAAATACGGGGGTGCCACAATTAGAAATACTTAATGATGAAATATTTATTGTTTGGACTGTTTTTGAAAACGAAAACAATCAATTGAAGACAGTAAAATTAAGTTCCAAAGACATTTAAAGTTTGAAAAATTATTTCTTTTTAATATTACTAATAGTATCTGGTTGTTCAGAAATTCCAGAAGATCAAAATTTTGATTCTGCAGAAATTGTCGAGACAGTTGTTTTACCAAAAATTATAAATGAAACTTCTGGACTAGAAATTTTAAATGAAGTTTTTATAACTCATAATGATTCTGGCGGAGAGCCAAGCTTGTATTTTTTTAATCTTAATGGTGAGATCATAAATTCTAAAAAACTGGAAGAAGAATCTGTTTGGGAAATTTATAATAATGACTGGGAAGATATTACAGCTGATGAAGATTTTATATACATTGCCGACACAGGAAATAATTTTGGCACTAGAGACAACCTAAATATTATAAAAGTCAAAATAAGTGATTTCAGTATTGATAGTAAAATTGATATTTTTTATTCTGATCAAAAGTCTTTTTTTCCTTCTTCAAAACATAAATATGATGCAGAAGCTCTATTGATAATAGAGGATAAAATTGCTCTTTTTTCAAAAGATAGAGATTCTCTAAATACAGATCTTTATTTAATCGACAATACGGAAAAAGAAAAACAAGAATTATCAAGTGTTGCAAATTTTAATGTCAATTCATTAATAACTGGTGGAGACTATGATAGTGATACTGGTATTCTAGCTTTGGTTAGCTACTCATCTAGAGGTGAACAATATTTAATTTTATTTGAAGATTTTAATATTGAAAACCCAAGTTATAACTCATTCAAAAAATATAGTATCCCTATTGAAAGAGCTCAAATAGAAGCTGTAAAAATTATTAGTAAAAAATTATTTTGGGTAACTTCAGAAGATGAAGGACTTGGAAATCCATATATGTATAAGTTAGAAGTAAAATAGAGAAAAACGCTCCTAACAAAACCAATTAACAAAAATTCAAAATTAACCTAGCTAAAAAAGGACTAAAAATGACCTAGGAGCGTTTGTGAATCAACTCTATAAAAATAGGTTTATTATTCGTGGTATTTTTTTAAAGAAAAGTTAAAATTATTTAAGATTATAGGTCAAACTAATTTTTAAGAAAGGGTGTCTTTTAGTTCTTTGATTGTTAGTGTCTTTTGACATTGAATTGTATGAGGTAAGTACTTGGAAATCTTTAAAATTTTTTTTGAACCCGACTAAAAATATATTTCTAAAATTATTAGACTCCATCACCAAATTTGCCTTATCATTAAGCAGGCTTCCTTCAAGTTTAAAATCATGGAGAAAGTATTCCTGCTTTGTACCTATAAAAAAAGAAAACTTTGAGTCACCATTAATGATAAAATTATCAGAGAATCCAAACCATGATAGGTCTCCAATAAATAGTCCTACCTCTAACCCTGACATCATTTGGTATGTCCCAAGTCTAGAGTATAATTCAGATGTAATACTAATATTGTCTTTAATATTAAATCCTTTAAAATAACTTGCTGAAAAATTTAGCTGAAGTTCCTGAGGCATCTGAGATTCCCATTTAAGATAAGGTAGATTTAAAACTAAGTCATGATATAAATTTTGCATACCTCTTGCTAATGAAGCATCTCCTGTAATACCAATTTGACCTCCTAAGGAATAGCTTGAATAATTGGTTAATTTTTTTTGATTTTGATACTCAAGGTATAAATATCCACTATAAGGATAATCATATTTATTTGGATCAGGCTCATACCTCATAGATGGTGTATAAATTAACTGTCCAATTTTTAATTTATTTAATGAGCTTGTATCATTTTTTGCATTTGGAGTCATAAGTGTTAGGAAGATTCCACTAGAATAATAAAAATCTCTATCAAAGTACAGATCATTGTCAACATCCAAATTTATCTGCTTTTGTGAAATAGCTTCATTGGGTAATAAACAGAATAAAAGTGTTAAAAATGCAAGTATAAGTTTTTTCAATTGCGTTAATTTTACTCTAATTTAATATTTTAAAATCTTCTATGATTAAAATTGAATTGGCAACGCAGAATGAATTAGATAGAGTTAAGGAAATCGCTGAGGCTTGCGCTAAAAATATGATTGAGAATAATATTTTTCAATGGAATGATAAATACCCCAGCAGAGAAATATTTAAAGAAGATATTAAAAATAAATCTTTGTATGTATCAAAGATTAGTCAAGAAGTAGTTGGATGTATAATGTTTTCATCCTTCAAAGATGATGTTTACAAGACTGTTAATTGGATTACTCAAGATGAATATAATTTATACATTCATAGGTTAGCAGTTCACCCTATTTTTCAAAACAGAGGTATAGGAAGAAAAATGATGGATTTTGCTGAAGATTTTGCAAAATCAAATAACTATATATCTATAAGATTAGATACATTTAGTCAAAATCCTAGAAATAATAAGTTTTATAAATCAAGAGGTTATAATAAATTAGATGATGTTTATTTTCCTAAGCAAAGTGAATTTCCCTTTCACTGCTACGAAAAACTTGTAGACTAAAATCCTAACTCTTCAAGATCTTTTTTCTTTTTTGAGCTCTCAATATTTAAGTTTTCGCAATCTAATGGAATGTTTACAATTTCAGGGACTGGAAAGTCTTCTGCAGAAACTCCTAAATCAGGATTTAGATATGCGTTTTTCATATACTGAGCCCAAATTGGTAAAGCCATTGTGGCCCCTTGACCAAAAGCTATATCCTCAAAGTGAACAGATCTGTCTTCTCCACCAACCCAAACTCCAGTTACAAGATTAGGAACCATCCCCATAAACCATCCATCACTTTGATTTTGAGTTGTTCCTGTTTTTCCAGCAATTGAATTCTCAAACGCATAAGGATAACCTGTTATTAAGTTTTTATATATATAATTTGTTTCTTCCAGACCTGAATGTCTTAGTCTACCTCCAGATCCATATTTTGTTACACCCTCCATTAGATTAAGAGTAACATATGCTGCCTCTTCACTAAGTACATCAGTGGTTTGAGGAATGACCTCAAATAAAGGAACTCCATTTTTATCTTCAATTCTTGTTATAAAAATTGGCTCTATGTATATACCCTTATTTACAAATGTGCTATAGGCTCCTACCATTTCATATAAGCTTATATCTGGTGTTCCTAAAGCTATTGATGGAACTTCTGGTAAATAAGATTTGATACCCATTTTCTTCATTAAAGTCACAACTGGTTTAGGGCCAACTTGATCCATTAATCTTGCACTAATTGTATTAATTGAGTTTGCTAAAGCATTTTTTAAGTTTCTTGTCTGACCATATTTATCGCTTGAATTTTTGGGACACCAAGCATCCATATTTCCATGTTTCATAGGTTCTATACAGTAAAGTGCATCTGGAACAGTATAGCATGGAGAAAGTTTTAATTGGTCAATTGCAGTTGCGTATAAAAAAGGTTTAAAAGTAGAGCCAATCTGCCTTCTTCCTTGTTTTACCTGATCATATTGAAAATGTTTATAATTAAATCCTCCAACCCAAGCTTTTACATGGCCTGTCTGTGGCTCCATAGACATCATAGATGCTCTTAGATAATATTTATAATATCTTATAGAATCGATAGGTTTCATGATTGTGTCTATCTCACCATTCCATGAGAAAACTTTCATTGGAGTCTCCACTTGGAACGTTTCCCAAATTTCATCCTCATTTTTTCCGCTTAGTTTCATTTTTCTCCATCTCTCTGATCGCATAGCAGAAAGTTTTAATAATGTATCTACCTGACCTTCCCTAAGATCCCTAAATGGAGGTGTTGGGTTTTCTTCACTTTCTTTATTTTGATAAAAAAATTCAGATTGAAGATTTTTCATATGGTCATTTACAGACTGCTCAGCAATTGATTGAAGTCTAGAGTCTATCGTAGTATAAATTCTTAGTCCATCTCTATACAAATTGTACCTTGATCCATCTTCTTTGGGGTTTTCTCTTAGCCAGTTATTCATAAACTCTTGTAAGTAAGCTCTAAAATATGTAGCTAATCCTTCCCTATGAGACTCAGGGGTGTAGTCAATATTAAGGGGTAGCATAGACAAAGAATCACGTTCTTTTTTTGTTATCATTTTATTCCTCTCCATCTGCTGGAATACAACATTTCTCCTTTCAATTACAAGTTCTGGTCTTCTAAGAGGGTTATACAATGATGAATTCTTTAACATTCCAATTAACATAGCAGCATCTTCAATAAGCAAGCTGTCTGGAGTTTTGTTAAAATAGATTTTTGATGCAGACCTAACACCATCTGCTGTATTATTGAAATCATAGATATTCAAATACATTGCAATTATTTCATTTTTGGTATACCTTTTTTCTATTTGAATTGCTAATACCCATTCTTTTGCTTTTTGAAGAACTGCTTGGACAATGTTTCTTGATCTAACCCCAACAAAAAGTTGTCTAGCTAATTGCTGCGATATTGTGCTTGCCCCACCTCTGGTATTTAAGAAAGCTATCGCTCTTAATGTAGATCTTACATCAATTCCTGGATGGTCATAAAACCTTTCATCTTCCGTTGCGATAAGAGCATCTACTAAGTTTTTAGGAAGCTCGTTATATGTAATTGGTGTTCTGTTATCATTAAAATAAAACTTTCCTAATATTTCTCCATCTGATGATATAATCTGCGTGGCTAAGTTTGTGTTTGGATTTTCGAGTTGTTCAAATTCTGGCATTTCTCCAAACACACCATTACCAGCTAGAATGAATAATCCAAAGAATGAAATCATTCCTGTTATTACAGCAAACCACATTAACCTAATTGTAAGTTTTTTTCTCATATTAACTTAGCTTATACTTTAATTTGTCAGACCTACCCTTCTTAAAAATTTTATTGCTATTATGTTTTCCTTTCCTTAACTTTTTTTGTTCTTCGTATGATAGCTCAATGATATTCACACACTCATCTGAACAACAGTTCTTCATTCTTTGTCTGCATTTTTCACACTGAATAAATAGTAAATGACATGCCTCATTAGAACAGTTAACATGAGTATCACATGGTTCTCCACATTGGTGGCAGTTAGAAACAATATCGTCTGAAATTCTCTCACCTCTTCTTTCATCAAAAACAAAATTCTTGCCAAGAAAATTATTATTCAATTTTTTTTCTTTTACCTGTCTTGAATATTCAATAATACCACCCTCAAGTTGATAGACATTTTTTAAACCTTTATGTTTAAGATAAGCACTTGCCTTTTCGCATCTAATCCCGCCAGTACAATACATTAAATAATTTTTTTCAGAACCATTTTTTTTAAGCTCATTATCAATTATCTCAAGTGACTCACGAAACGTATCCACATTTGGCTTTATTGCTCCTTTGAAAAACCCTATTTCGCTTTCATAATGATTTCTCATGTCTATACACACCGTATTACTATCATTAAGCATTTTATTGAAGTTTTCTGCATCTAGATGTTTTCCAATATTAGTAACATCAAAAGTTTTGTCATCCAAACCATCCGCAACTATTTTTTTTCTGATTTTGATCGTAAGTTTTAGGAAAGATTTACTATAGTTTTCAAGTGCAAAATTTAATCTTATTTTATTAAGTGGAATAATATCCTTTAGTGTTTCCTTAAAGTCATTTATGTTCTCTTTGGGCACGGAAAGCTGAGCATTAATTCCTTCATTTGCAATATATATTCTACCTAAAATATCTAGCTTGGACCATGTCACAAATAGATGATCTCTAAATATTTTAGGATTGCCAAGTTTAAAATATTTATAAAAAGATAGGGTAATTCTCTCTTGAGAATTTTCATCGATGATTCTGGCACGCTCTTCAGCGCTAAGTTTATTGTACAGTTGCATGCTATACTAATATAGACTGCAAAATTACAACTTTTTAATAACCTTACATGGATTCCCGTATGCTAACACATTATTAGGTATATCGTTTAATACAAGACTGCCTGCTCCAATTGTGCTATTACTTCCTATTGTTACTCCTTGACATATTGATGAATTACCTCCAATCCATACGTTATCTCCAACCTTTATAGGAAGAGCAGTTGTTACGTATTCTCCATTAGGTTTTATTCTTTCTTTATGTTTAAGAGGATGGGAAGGGGTGTAAAAAT
>Ga0255753_1004208_pt1 | contig 14428 bp, 9 predicted proteins | sample 041ome_10_FD_179953 | JGI IMG/M metagenome (GOLD analysis project Ga0255753, IMG submission 179953) | Coastal salt marsh microbial communities from the Groves Creek Marsh, Skidaway Island, Georgia - 041412US metaG (version 2) | ecosystem: Environmental > Aquatic > Marine > Intertidal zone > Salt...
AACGTCGCGATAAGTCCTTCTCCAGAGAGAGAGAGAGAGAGAGAGAGAGAGAGAAACACGCACAGATCCGCGGATAAAGAGCGCTTTACGACGGGTTTCGTCTTTTTTTCTCCTCCGTCTTCCTCGTCTGAAGAATAACATCAGAAGAAGAATAAGAAATCATGAACGTTCATCACAGAACAACGATGAACGAGAACAACAACAACAACATCTTCTCCTCGCTCTTAGATAGAGGAGGAGGAGAGAATTTCATCAACAAGAGCAACAGAGCGCAACAAAACAGAGGCGCGTTAGGCAACATCACGAACAACATCAACAACAACAACAACAATAGCAGCAGGCACAAGAATAGTACAAGTAATTTTGCGACGACAACAACAAAGAAGACGAGCAACAAAAATAGTATTCAGATTTTACAGAGAGACGTGGAACGATTGGCTCGACTGGAATGTCACGAGTTCGAGTCCATCGCGGAAAGGAATAGCACGAACAGTAACGCCGAGGATCGAATCATTTTAGGTAAGATAATGGAAGAACTCATCGTGGAATACTCTGAGAGAGAGCAACCGCACTCGTATTACTACAAAACGTTGCGCGAAGCGTCGAGCCGAGCGAGTAGCGAACGCGATGACATTTGCAGATTCAACTTTTAACTTTGTTATACTATACAGCGAGTATTGCTACGATTCTTATTAATTATGTTATGCGCTATTATTTCCTACTTTGAATCCGCTTCTCTGCGGCGTCTGCTAACTGAGTCACTTCGGTCAATAATTTTTTCAGCACCGCTTTCTCCTGTTCCGCGTACACGAGCTTTGCTGTCGATTCTTCTTCCGCTATTTTGGCTATTTTATTGTTATTCGATTTCGACGGTGACTTTGTTGGTGACTTTTTCGCGGTAATCTTCCCACCATTCGTCGAGAGCGGCGGTGGCTGCGGCGTTCTCCTCTTCAAAGCGTCGTACGCCACCTGGTCGTGTGCTCGCTTTCTCGCGACTTCTGCCGCGCTGAGCAAAGCTTCCCCTAACTGATCCACCGCGTTTGGCTTTATCAAACCGTGCAAAATCGGTTTCTTCGTCTTTAAAAAGTGAGGGCTCGCGCCTCCTTTCGCGGCGAAACCCATCGGAGATTTCTGCGGCACGTACGCCTCTTGTTTCATCGCGCCTCCGTTTGTTTTATTGACGTCCATCTGCAACCCGGGCGCGACTAGTAAACTCGCATCCGACCCGGCTGGCATGAATTCTTGCTGACTCGCGATCGCTTTGTGCGCGTCCGACCCTTCAAAGTTCTTACAGTCCAAGCATCTGCACATGTCCGAACAGAAAATAGACGCTTGAAAACACTCGCAATACTTCTTCAAGCAGCCAGATTTTTTACAGTGACACCCTTTATTGTGCTTCTCGTCGCCTTCTCCGCCATTGAGAGTCGGCAATACTTTCGGTCTGAACGCGTTTGGGTTCCTCTCTAAAGTCGCCTCTACGGCTTCTTGTCTTTGCACCGAGTTTTCCACGTTATTTTTACATTCTACGCAGTTGCAGTTTTGCAAACAGTACTGCCCAGAGGCGAAACACTCGCAGTATAATTTCAGACACCGAGAGTTTCTGCAGTTGCACGTCTTACGATCGGTTTGAATGTTGGCGTTATTCAACGGCAAACCACCCTCCACGGGTGGAATCATTTCTCTTTATCTGTTTCTGCTTCTGCTTTAAAAGCGTTTGATCGTCCGTATCAAAACCTTCTCTTTCTCTTGAAGAAGAGGTCAGGTTTTTCGAAATTCAAATTTCACCTCCGCCTCCCAATTCTACCCTCTTGTCTCTTCCTCTTTTCTTCGTATATTCTTACGCGCGTTGATTTATATCTTAAGAGATCTCGCACCAACTGAGAGCGCTTTCACCCTCTTCCTCTTTCACTCTCTCTGGTTGATTTCCTTCTCTTCTCTTACTGATACGAATGAGTTTCTTGTGTGAAGAATATATAATAATTTTCGTTTCGAGAGAAGACCTCTTGCGTAATTCCCGCCTGCTCTGCTATATGTTTTCGTTTTTGGAGGAAAAGAAAACGAGGAGGAGGAGTGGTGAAAAAAATTTGTCGATCGTCTGCACAAACAACTGCGAACTAAGTAAACTACACACCCTCTCTATCTATATTCTCTACATTCAAAAGCGATCAATCTCTTCTTTTGCCTCTGCCATCCCACGTCTTCTTTTTGGATCTCTGACTAACAGAGAAGACAAGACCGTCGCGAACTGCGCGTCGTATCCTGGACCGCCCTCCGTATTGGAGAAGGACAACGGATTCTTCGCCTCGTCCTCCTCCTCCTCGCGTAATATTCTCTGATACGTATCGTACGAATTCCCTGTCTTGTAATGATAACCTCCCGTTCTCATCGCGTGAAAAGACATGCCTACGCTCCAACTATCCGCCTTAAAGCCATCGTACGGTTTACCTTCGCAACATTCAGGAGCCGTGAATGCGGGCGTACCCGGCGTTTTTAGTACCGTCCGGGTATCTTTCGAGAGGATAACCGCGGTGCCAAAGTCGCCAAGTTTTACGGTTCCGCTCGCATGTACAAACATGTTTTGCGGTTTGATATCTAAATGAGCTATGCATAAGACCTCGTGTATGTATGCAACTCCGGAAAACACATCTCGAGCGTACCGAAGGCACGTCTTCCAGTCGACCTTCTCAAACGTTTCTCGTTCCTCGTCTAGTATCGGACCGAGAGCGCAATATTCCAACACAAAGTACAGTTTCGGACTCTCTTCGTCCCAGAGAAACTCGATGAGTTTGGTCACGTTTTCGTGGTCGAGTTGAACTAATATTTGCGCTTCGTTAAACGCGTCGTCCAGAGCGGTGCGTTCGTTGTTGGATGAGCGTATTCTTTGCAATCGTTTCTTGTTGTAAATTTTGATGGCGCAATCCGTTTCCTTCTCATCACCGTTACCCCTGTAACGATAATGCATGACTTTCCCGAACGAACCTTCGCCTAATCGCTTCACTTTTCTGTATTTTTCATTGATTGTTTTCACATCTTTGGATTCTTTTATCAGGGATACCTTCCGAGTTACCTTGTTCGGATACGCTAGGAGAAAGTCGTTAGTCGATGAACAAATGGAAGTTGTTGTTGTTGTCGTCGTCGTCGTCGTCGTCGTTGCTCCTCTCTCACTTCTACTTCTTCTTCTCGCCGTCGACTTGGCACTGAAGACATCCGCGGGTTCCTGCTTTAGATTTTCCTTTTCATCTGTTCTCTTCAGAAGCGTCGACTTGGAAGGAACACAGCCCATTCTTTGTGAAGAAGACAGAACGAAGAAAATTTTAAGTAGGGGTACTTTGTCGCTGGAAAGCATAAATGAAGTATTTCTGAGAATCCTGAACGATATGGTTGGCAAATTAATTAAGATTGCTCTATTCCGACGGATTAGTACAATTATATCAGTAATTTCAACCTTTAAATTTTATTATTTTATTATTTTATTTGAAAAAATAAAACAACTCAATTCCTTTCTGACTTTTCAGATTATTTGTCCCAATTTATTTATCAAATATAAATAGAATAATTATTTTCGCGCATGAATGTATAATTGTATGTGACAAAATGAGTATAAATGGGGAAAATGCGCAGGTTATTAAAATAGTTTATTTTATTCTCCTGAAATATTTTTGTAATGCAATGTTTTATCTCGGTTTTCCTTTACCAAAATTAGATTCATGTACGATAATTATATTTAAGTGTGTTCATATAATTAAATGAGTATAATAGCAAGGCAGGATATAGGAATCGTATTTTAAATAAATTTTTAAAGACAAAAGAAGATAAAAAAAAGAAAAGTTCGTTGAGGGAACAATACCAGTTGCAAAAGCAAAAATCTTCTCTTCTCTTCCTCCTTTTGGAAGAAGGCAAGAAAGAAACACGAGAGAGATAAGAAGGAAAGAAGTATGCAGAGAGCCGTGGATATCCTCGCAGATAAGCAGAAATCCACGGAACACGTCCGAAACATATGCGTTTTAGCGCACGTGGATCACGGCAAGACCACGCTGACGGATTGTCTGATTTCGCACAATGGCTTCATCAACCAGAAACAAGCGGGAAGTTTACGAATGATGGACTTTCTCGAAGAAGAACAAAGACGAGGAATCACCATGAAATCCGCTTCGATTGCGTTACAATACACCTCGCAATCAACATCATCATCTTCTCCTTCGCAATCTACTTTAATAAACGTCATTGATTCTCCCGGTCACGTAGACTTTTGTTCCGAAGTGAGCACGGCGGCGAGACTTTCGGACGGTGCGCTCGTTCTCGTGGACGTGTGCGAAGGGGTCTGCGTCCAAACTCACGCGGTTTTACGACAAGCGTGGGAAGAAAAGTTGAAACCGTGCTTAATTTTCAACAAGATGGATCGGCTCATCGAGGAGTTGAAGTATTCCCCGTTGGAGACGTACGAAAGATTGCGAATGCTTTTGCACGAGGTGAATTCTCTCATGAGCGCGTTCGAGTCCGAAAAGTTTATCAATCAAGCGGATACGTTTCTCAGTGCGGAAGATAAAAGGAATAATAACATCAACAGTGATAATAACGAAGATGTGGAAGATTTAGCGGAATATTTAGATGATCATCTGGACATGACGGATGCCGAAGACGTATTCTCCGTGGAACGAGGTAACGTGGCGTTCGCCTCAGCCATGGACGGTTGGGCATTTCGACCGGAGCAGTTTGCGAGATTATACGCGGAAAAGTTGGGATGTTCGGAGAAAGCTTTGAAAAAAGGGTTGTGGGGCGATTGGTTCTATCATCCAAAATCGAAACGAATAGTCGGGAAGAAACTCAACCCGAACGGAAAATTGAAACCGTTGTTCGTGCAGTGCATTCTCGACCCGATTTGGAAACTGTACGACGCCGCGGACGAGTATTACTCAGGCGATAAAGATTTACCAACGCTCGCGAAATCGCTCAAATTGACAAGCATATCTGAAAAAGAGTTGACGCAATCCAATAAACGAATGACATTATTAGCAATCATGCGAAGCTGGCTGCCTTTGAGTTCCGCGATACTCGAAATGGTCGTCCACTCGCTCCCTAACCCGGTTGAAGCAATGCCGTTTCGAATAGAACGGCTCCTCTACCCGTCAGATAGTAAAATAGCCGCATACGACGATATTTTGAAGTGTAACAAGAGCAGTGATGCGACGACAGTTGTATTCATTTCGAAAATGGTAGCTGTTCCTTTGAGCTCGATTCACGGAGGTGTACGAGAAGGTTCCGAGACGCACGGCGACAGCAAGTTTGTCGGTTTCGGACGCGTTTTCGCTGGTATCATGAAAAAAGGTGATAAAATATTCGTCTTGGGTGGTGACGAACCTACGGAGATTATAATTTCAGAGTTATATTTGATGATGGGTCAAGGGATGTTCCCTGTAGATGAAGTGCCGAGTGGAAATCTCCTCGCCATTGGAGGTTTAGACAAAGTGGTCTTGAAATCCTCGACTCTTTCTTCATCTTTAGAGTGTCCATTATTCGGGTCCATGATGTTTCAGGCGAGCGCTATTGTTAAGGTTGCCGTAGAACCAGAAAATGTGCAAGACATGCCGTTGCTTTTAGAAGGTTTGCGTTTGTTAAACCGAGCAGATGCGTTCGTCGAGATGGAAGTTATGGATTCTGGAGAGCACGTTTTGAGCGCAGCCGGTGAAGTGCACTTGGAACGGTGCATCAATGATTTGAGAGAAAGGTTTGCCAGAGTCCCTATTCGAGTGTCTAAACCTTTGGTAAACTTCAAAGAAGGCATTACGACCGCTGGTTTTGCGGACTATAAAATAGGTAGTAAAAAAGTGTTGCGAGCGTCGGTGGAGAGACTTCTTGTTGTTGGCGACAAAGAAAAAGAGGAAGAGAAAGTAGACGAAAAAGAAGCGACGACAGCCAAGGACGAGAAGAAAAAGAAAAAGAACAACAACGCTTTGAATATAGAACTTAGTAGTATTAGTAGTAGTATTAGTGGTAATAGTGGTGACACTTTCTTGGACGACTTTGAAGAATCCATTCGGCTGGGATTCCAACTCGCATGCGAAAGAGGACCGATATGCGACGAGCCTCTCGATAACCTTAAAGTGACTGTTGAGTTCTTAGATGCGCCTATTGAGGATAACGACGAAGTAAATAATAACGACGATGATGAGCAGCTGAATTCTGGACAAGTGATTACGTTTACCCGCGACGTGATTCGACAAGCCGTGATGAAATCAAACCCAAGGTTGATCGAGGCTATGTATTTAGCGGTCATAACAACCACCTCGGAAGCATTGAATGGAACCTACGCCGTTTTAGGAAGACGACGATCTGATATACTTTCAGAATCCATACGCGAAGGCACTGGTGTATTCATTATTCACGCGTACTTACCTGTGGCAACTTCGTTTGGTTTCGCCGACGAGCTTCGGAAACTCACTTCGGGTGCTTCCAGCGCTCAGCTCGTGTTTTCGCACTGGAAAGAGTTGGATATCGATCCGTACCAAAAGCTCGGCGAGGATGGAGAAGAGTTAACAGACAACGTCGCCAGAGATTTGATGGATATGGTTCGTAAGCGTAAAGGTTTGAAAGTGGACGAGAAAGTTGTTAAAGTTGCCACGAAGCAAAGAACGCTGAGTCGAAAGACTTGATTTAGGACGTAACGCATTTTTTTGCTTTTGCGAAAAAAAAAAGATAAAAACAAACAAACTCTTCACACACACACGCACACACACGAGCGCGCGCGCGAGCACAGGAACACGAACACAAACACCACCCTCATCAAATGGTGCAATTCTCTCACGCTGACAATTCTTCTCCAACCATCATAACTTTGGATGAGAGCGAAGATAAAGCTCGCGCTCGAGAGTTGACTTTGCTCGAATGTCAACAATTGGCTTTGGAGTATAATTTCGTCAAAGAGAACGCACCATCGAATGGAACCGTGCAGCAAAGAGCAGACGTCGTCGGTTTCTTCAAACAGTACGGCGCAAACGGATTATCGCAATTTAAGAAGAAGTTCGGATCGATGAAGTTATATCCACCCGGAGAGAAAGAGGTGGAGTTCTATTCCTTCTCTTGCGGTTCTGACGAAGACGATGATCTCGGAGGATCAAACGGAGATGCGTTCTTGAAAAAACCAATCAGCAAGGAAGACATCGAAGAAGCTATACCGATTTACGAAGAGAATAAAGGTTCCTTTCAGAAATTAAGCTGGAAATACATCAAACGTCCTGGAGGTCAGGCGATTCGTCCGCCAGATTGGTACAAATTGGATGGCGCTGTTGCGCAAGTCGAGAAGGGCGACAACGATACTGAGTGCCCGATGTGGACATCGAATGGCTCTGTTGATTACGGCGGGAAAGAACAGTGGGAGTGGTGGTTAAAATATAAAGGTAAATCAGCCGATGAATCCAAAGTACTCTTTGTTCGAGTCCTTGAAATGGCAAAGAAGAACAAGAAGGAGAATTTCTATTGATTAGTGTGAAGCTATACAAAATTCTTCATCGTTTATTTATTCAAAAACAACAAAAGCTAATGTTACACACGTTACGTTCAGTTTAAAAGTCATGGTCATCATGGTTCTAGTCCTTACTCTTCTTTTTCTTCTTTTTCTTTTCGCCGTCGTCATCGGCTTTGGAAGACTTCTTTTTCTTCTTTTCGCCGTCTCCATCCTTTTCTTTCGTCTTTTCCTTCTTCTCCTTCTTTTCTTTCTTTTCTTTCTTCTCGCCACCACTTGGTAACGCCGCTGCGCTATCTTTATCTTTCTTCGAGCTCTTCTTCTTCTTCTTTTTCTTTTTACCATCGCCAACTGAAAACGGATTGAACGCGTCGTCTCTCTCGTACGGATCAAATCTCGGATACGCTTCAATCGTCGGCATTTCGCCTTCGCCGCGGCCTTCGCTCGGTTTGAGTGGATCGTAAGCGACTAAGTTCGAATGCAACTTCGAGGCGGCATTTGTTGGTTGGTATCCTCCAATTTTCAAAGCCGCTCCTTCCTCAAAGTCCTCGTCTTCGTCTGAGCTATCGTCTTCGCCCTTGATGGACGGTCTAGAAATCGGGCCGCCCAAGCTATGCGCTGCCAAGTGCGCTTGCATCGCTTGCATGGCCGCAGAGTCAGTCGCAGTGAGCGCAGCGGCAGCCTTACCGTCCTTTTTGGATTTGCGACCACCCGAGCCGGCTTCTTCTTCTGGAGCCAAATAATAGTTGCCCATTTTCTTCTTATGGTTGGCCAACATTTTGCGCGCCTCCTTTTCTTCCTTGGCAATTTGTTCTTTCGATTTTTTAACCGTAAACAAATCGGTAACATTCTTTGGTCCTTTCGACTTCTTCTTACCTTTCTTGCCTTTTCTACCCGAGTATTCGTCGTCGGATTCCGAGTCACTCGATTCGAGCAAGTGATCCCACTCCGTTGACAACGGCGCGTTGACGTTGAGATCCTCCGGCGCCCCGAGTTTGCGCTGGGCTTTCGTCGAAACTGGCTGAATTTCCTCCGCGAAGACATTTGCGATTTCTTCGACGAGGGCCATACCAGATCCGGCTTCTTCGTCTTCGGCGTCTTGAACCGCATCGAGAATAGTTTTCAATTGGCAACTTCGTTCTCGCACTTCGAGATTTAAGGAAACCATAAAAGGCATCAAACGTTTGCCACCGATAATATCTCGAATATCCGCGAGATCTTCGGTTTCTGGAACCAAAATAGACGCATCCGAACCTCGCGTAGCTTGCAAATGCTCGCTGACTGCACTCGAGTAGATTTTAAGCGCGCTGTGAATGTACACGCTTTGGACAGGACCGGGTAACTGCGTGACTTGTTGTTGCGTCAACGCATGCACGAGCTCGGCGTGGTCCGTGAGATAATGCGCGTACTCACCAACGACCCATGCAATGGCTTTGAGCGCATCCGGAACCGTTTTATTAACGCTCGACATTTCTAAAAGAGTCGGGTCGATCAAAATCGGAGACAAGATACCGACGGCGGATTCTCGAATGACTTCCACGCGCAAGCACACGTCGATGATTTGATCGCCGACAAGTTTCCCGTGCGAAGAGGACGGGACGCGAATCAAATCAGCCAACACGGATAAATACCAAACAAAGTCAGTGACTAAAGCGTACCTATCGCTCATGCAAATGTGAATCACAGACCATACCAATTCATCTCGGAATTTCTTATCGGCTCTTCCCATGGCGCCCATCAAATGAGCGGTGGTATCCATCAACGTCTTCTTCGTCACCAAACCTCGGACGATTTTCAACGCGCAGTATTGAATGTTCGAATCTTCGTGGTCGAGACAGCCAAAGATGTTCCCCTTATGTTCGGCGACAATTCTCGGGTGCGAATCGAGCAAGAAGGTCAACGCGTGCAACGCGAGAAACTTAATATTCGGATCGGTATCTTCGAGCATGTCTTTCAATTTATCCACCGCTTGTCGAACAATCTTCTCTTGAGAAGTCATGCCTTGGACAACCGTTCGAATGCATTCGTACATGAGCGATTTAGCGCTCGTGGTTTCCAAAATTTCCGACAACGGACCGACGAGTTTCTTTCCCAATCGCGGCTCCAAAGGCGTCAAAGCGCCGAATACTTTAACCAATTTAATCGTCATCCAGTTCGAGGACGAGGTCGTCAATAATTTGTAAAACTTCGGTGCGAGCGGCAAGTATGTTTTCGGGTTGTGCATGGCAAGTTCTGATAATACCGTCACCGCGGCTTGGACGACAGTTTGATCGTCATCTTCTAAACATTCTGTCAGTCTCGCGAAGGACGGTCTCAAAGCTTCCGGGTATCGCAAGAAGCACTTGTAGAGACACAAGCACGCTCGGCGTCGTAAATCCGGTTTGTGGTTGTTCAATAACGAATACACATCTGCGACTAACGTTTGCGACAATTCTGGCGTGACAATATTCGCCAAGCACGAAATCGCCAACGCCGCCTCCGCCGGATTCGGACTCGCCAGATCCTTCTTCAATAAATTGGGAATTAACAACACGACATCGGTATCGTCCCCGAAAGATTGACAGGCGGCTAAATACCCGACTCTTTTATATTTCACGTTCGCCGTGGACATTAACTCGACGACGTGAAACGACGCCCAGTTCATGTTAAATCCTAAAGAGTGCAAATACGTCGCCTTTTCAATAGCGATTGATTTCGTTCGAATGTCCGACGAGACCACTTCGGCGCGAATGTCTTGCAAAGACTTGTTCATGAAATCCTTTTGATTGTCTTTGTGACTTCGAATGCCTGTTTGATGAATAGAAGAGAAAAAAGGATTAATAATAACGCTTTGATGTTCTCGATCGTAGAAAATTTGAGCGAGTGTGATGATGCCATTGGGTCTCGACAAAACACATAAGAAGGAGAAGAAGGATCGTCGTTTTGCGCAATTCAATTTAATTTTGGGAGCCGCAGCAGACGCGGGCAAAAGAGAATTCAATTTTACGACACGAGATAAAACCACGACGTACCCGTGATCAAGTCTCTCAAAGATTTCTGAAACAATCTCGTGACTGTCGCAGATGACGCCGTCTTCGATCGATCTTTGTTGCTCTGCGACCCCATGGAGGACATGGAGGTCATCTTTTTTATTTAAAGAAGAGAGAGAGAGAGAGAGTACGTGTGTGTGCGCACTACAAATGAGGGGAAGAGGAGAGCAAAAAAACACGTGCAGACAGACTGACAGACAAAAAGAGAGATTTTTTGTGCACAGACGCTGACAGACGCTGACAGAGAGAGAAAAAGAGATATACAAATCCAAACTCCTTTTTATTCACTAATCTTCATTTTGTCTTCACTGAGTTAAGATGATGGCATCCTCTTCGACGTCTTCTTCGTCTCTGTGCGCGACTTTTACGAAGTCCACGGCTAACCCTTCTTCGTCGTCTTCTTCTTCTTTTTGCTGGAAGAAGAACGAATGTAGCAGTGGTAACAACAAAAATAAGAATATCTCTTTAACGACGAAAAGCAATCATCATCATCATCATCATCATCATCATCGAAGACACAATCGAAGAAGAGCGACAGTGGTGGTGGCAACGTCGGCAGAGGCCACGGGTGAAGGAGATGGATTAATTTTACAGCGCGGTAAAGGAGAATTGAACGCGTTTGATTCCATCGCCATCGGGTCTCCAATCGTGAAATATTTCCAAAGCGATGACGACACCGAACGGTGGGTGATGTGGTACACGGGGAGACGAGAAGTAGGCACGAGCGGGAATAATAGCGAGGAAAATGTAGGAGACAAAATAACAGCGGCAACGTTTGACCACGACAAATCTTTGACATCCGGGGAGATTGGTATCGCCGTTTCCGAAGACGGCATCGTGTGGAGACGAGGCGGGTCGCCGACGGAAACGTACAGAACCGGCGGCGACGCGGAGGCTTTCGAAAATCTCTCCGTGGACGTAGGCGCAGTTTTATATCCCAACAACGAAGACTGGTGGGTTTTTGATACCGCTCACGTTTCCGTTGGAGACGTGCATATGATTTCTTCTGGCAACGTCTCCGGTGGAGCCGGTGGCGGTATTTATTGGATGTATTACCAAGGCGGCGATAAAGAGGAAGTCGACGGCGTCGAAGGCGTGCGCACGAGACCGGGCTTGTGTCTCTCGCAAGACGGGAGAAACTGGGCGAGAATAGAGGGTGAACACCACACGCACGCAGTGTTAGACGTCGGAAGTGAAGGCGAATGGGACGAGCTGTGCATCCGAGACCCGAAGCTTTTATTAGCGGGACCGAAAGATATGCGATTGTTTTATCACTCAATCGACAAAACGACAGACGTTTCCAGAATTGGCGTCGCCACTTCCAAGGACGGGTTTCAATGGCAAAAGAATTCCAGCGGATTTATATTAGACGCCGGGCCAGAAGGTTCCATCGATGATTTAGGCGTCAAATCGCCGTGCGTGGCCAGAATTGGAAGAAACGAATACGTCATGTTTTACGAAGCGTTGAGTTCAAAACACCCGGGGAAATCCACCATTTGCGTCGCGAAATCGCAAGACGGCATTAAATGGGAACGCGCTTCAACCCCTGCGCTCGTTTTCGGTGAAGACGGTGCCTGGGACGAAGGTGGAGTTGGACGACCGTACGTCGTCCCCATGGCGGAGAACAAGTTGCGATTATACTACGAAGGTCGAAGCGACGCGAACGGTCTCGGAGTCGGTATCGGTTTAGCCGTGAGCGTTGGTGACGACATGTTTAGTTTTGTTCGTCGTAAATCCGTCGTGACGGCTGCTTAGATAAATGTGATTGTAATGAACAAGACCAACGATACATACATAGTTATAAAGAGGCTAAAGAGGTAAGTAAGTAAGGAGCTAAAGACGATTTTTAGATTTTTTTGTTCGTTTGCACTCTTCTCCACAGTTCAAAACTGCGCATCTTCATAAAAGTAGAAACTTCTCTCTCTTCAACGCGAGTTTGTTTGTGAGAGCACGCGCGTCGTCGCACCGATGCACGTCGAGAACGCATAAAGAGAGAGGAGGAGGAACAAAGAAGACAAAGAAGAAGAGAAAAGCAAACGACAGAGAGAGACGACAGAGAGTGTTTTGAAGAAGAAAGAAAGATGTTGCCAACCTTTGTTCCTTCCAAGTCTTCCTCCCCGAAATATCATCAACGTTCTCCTCACGGAGGAGGAGGAGGACGCGGCGGCATGCACCCGAAAACACTTCTCTCGTACGCGTTTCTCTTCTTCGGCTATTACTTCATCTTGGGCGCGAAAGATTCCCGACGACGCTTGTTCCGCGCGTTGGGCATTTTCTCAGACGAAGACTTGAAAACGTTGAGCAAAGAAGCGTTGCAAAAGCGAGACTCCTATTCCGTGTGGGACAAACATTTCAATCGAGACGAAGTGCCGAAAGAGCAATTCGCAGTTGGTTTGTTTCTTGAGTATTTAGAAGATCGACGATTGAACTTAAATCGAGGACGGGCCAGAGCTTTATCTCCTTTCTTTGACTTGAACAACGACGGTATCGTGACGAGGAACGAGTACGGCGAGTTTATACGAAAGTTTTCGCACACGAATTCCGAAGGCGGAGGCGACGATAAAAAACTGTTGAAAGCGGCGCTATCAGAAGCCACGAGAACGATTCAGTCGAGGAAGAGCGGCAATAACGGCGGCGAAGGCGGGAGAACCGGTTTGTCCAATAGAGGCTGCGCGTTACATTTGGACAGAAAGAAACGAGATTATTTAGAAATTTTAGAGTCGGGTGATTTGCAATTCGGTGGCACCGCGCCGTTTACGATTGAATTGTGGGTGAAGCCGAAAAGAGCGTCGGAGAAAGCTGTTTTAGTCTCCAAGTACGATCGAGGGAAGTGGGGTCAATATTTCGTGCAGTTGCAAAGAATAGGTGAAAGCGACGAGATGGAGGTGTTTTTCCATCGAGAGGTTGCGCCGTGGGGACAAAAAGCCGGCACGATTCCTTTACACGCGTTCACGCACATAGCGTGTTCCTACGGGAACGGCGTGTCCTCTATTTATATTAACGGAACCTTAGCGTCTTCCCAAAAAGAAGCTGGGCAAGATCAAAACCCGGAAACACCGGTTTTAATCGGAGCGATGTTGGAAAAAGGCGAACCGATTGATTTTTACGACGGTATTTTAGACGACGTGCGAATATGGAGGGTCAGTCGTAGCCAATTGGACATTCGAGAATCCATGCTGCTTTCTTTATCTGGGATGGAAACCGGTTTAGAAGCGTATTGGGAATTCAACGAGTGTTTAGGTAAACACGCGAAAGAGAAAACGGGAGAGAGTAAACACGACGCCAAGCTCCACGGAGGCGCGTGGACAACTTCCTCGATTAAGTTCAAGAGTTACCAAGAAAGCTTCGGTTGTAAAGATACGCACTGTTAGTAATAATATAGTCGATATAATGATAGGATTTTAGTTTAAGAAGTACTAGTTTACACAGATTGATGATTCCAAGTCACAAATGTTTGCACACGCTATTAAGTTGATGGAGCAGCAGCACTTTTCGTCTGAAAAAGATTACTTACTCGTTCCTCACTATAAGAAACACATCACCGCACGCGCGCGGAACAACACGTATTACTTATTCGCCAAAATGCCACACCAGAGTCTCATCGCGACGATGAGAATCGCTTCGTCGCAGAAAACCTCTTCTTCTTCTTCTTCTTCTTCTTCTTCTTCTTCGTTGAAGACGACTGGAAAGATATCATCGTTGTCGTCATCTTCCCGAAGAAGAAGAAGAAGAAAAACAAGCGCGTTGTTCACATCGGCATCATCAAACGACAAGCCAGCCGTGGTCATACTACCTGGTTTAGGGAACGCCACCGAAGATTACGAAGAGTTCAAGGAAGAGTTATCCTCTCGAGGCTACGTGGCCACGTCTATCGCTCAAGTCGCGCGACCGGATTGGTTGAGAAACGCAGCCGGCATTGTCAAGCCATCCTACTGGCTCG
>Ga0255753_1004210_pt1 | contig 14426 bp, 25 predicted proteins | sample 041ome_10_FD_179953 | JGI IMG/M metagenome (GOLD analysis project Ga0255753, IMG submission 179953) | Coastal salt marsh microbial communities from the Groves Creek Marsh, Skidaway Island, Georgia - 041412US metaG (version 2) | ecosystem: Environmental > Aquatic > Marine > Intertidal zone > Salt...
AAAGCTGTTGAAAAAAGACAGGAAAATATTAGAAATACTTTACAAGATAAATATGGTTTAACAGATACTCAAATAGATGACGCTCTTGCTGAAATAGAAGAAACTGGAACATATAAAGGTCCTCTTGGGTTTAATCAAACAATGGGTAAAACTAGCAATCTATTTAAGGATTTATTTGATCTAGGTGCATTTAATCAAAATATGTCAACTGCAAAGAAAAAAGCAGATATAATTTTTGAACAAAAAAGATTAGAAAAAATAAAATCAGATCCAATAAAAGCTGCAGCTGAAGCTCAAGGAATATCAAGAGCAGAAGCAAAAGAACAAGCAGCAGCTATTCAAAGAGATATTCAAAGAGATACAGGAGGCGGCGGAGGCGGCGGAGGCGGCGGTGCTTCTTTTTCTGGATCTAATAATTCTGGTTATGATTCAGGTAACTTTTGTTTTGATCCAAATACTCCTATTCAAATGGCCGATGGTTCTGAGAAAAAAATTAAAGATATTCAACTTGGTGATGACACTAAAGGTGGAGAAGTTACAGGTGTATTCCAATTTAAAGCAGCTGATGAGATACATGACTACAAAGGGGTTACAGTTGCAGGTAGTCACTATGTTAAAGAAGATGGTAAATTTATAATGGTTAAAGATAGTCCAATTGCAGTTAAGATTGATAGAATTCCAGTTGTTTATTCATTAGATACAACAGGTAGAAGAATATTTATTAATAATATTGAGTTTGCTGATTACAATGGTGATGGAATTGCTAAAGGATTCCTAGAAAATGCTGGAGTAGATTTAGCTGGATTTGATAAAGAAGTATTAAGACAAGTAGAACATAGACTAATATAATGCCTAGAAACAAAGATTCAGCTCTACAGAAAATAGAATCCCATGAAAAACTTTGTCGTATTATGCAAAAACAAACTCACGAAAAAATTGAAAAATTAGAAACTTCTATCGAAAGAATAGAGAGAATTTTAATAGGTTGCGCCGGTGCTTTACTAATGGGCATGGGTGGAATGATTACAGCTTTAATATTTAAACTTTAATTTTTGGGAGGTTGGGTAGTTTACTACCGGGATTTAATGTAATGGGGGTTACATTTATATCATTGCATAATTTGCAAAAAAATATAGAAAGCAAAAATGGAGAACAATTTATTAGTACATAAACATCTTATTATCAGAGCTGAAGTATCTGATCCACCTGTAGATGAAAATTTTTTAAAAAGTTGGTTAAACAACTTTATTATATCTATAAATATGAAAGTGTTTATGGGACCTTATGTTAAATACTGTACCATGCCAGGTAACAGAGGTATAACTGCTGTTGCTATTATTGAAACTTCACATATTGCTATGCATGTATGGGATGAAGTTAAACCTGCATTAATGCAATTTGATGTTTATTCATGTGGTGAATTTGATCCAAAAGAAATTTGTAAAAAAATACAAGAAGATTTTAAAACATCTAAGATAGAATACAAATATTTAAATAGAGAAACTGGATTAGTAGATATTAATTAAATCCATTCTCTAAAGTCTTCATCCATAATTGTATTAGCAATATCAACTTTATTACGAAGAGCTTTAACAATTCTTTCATCAACTGTATCTTGAGTCATAATATCAATGTAAGTCATTTTTTTAGTTTGACCAATACGATCAATCCTAGCCTCTGACTGTTGACGTTTTTCTAAATCATAACCATTAGAAAAATAAATCATATTACTGCCTGCAGTTAAAGTAATACCATAACCACCTGTATGAGTAGTACCAACAAAAAATCTACATTTATCATCAGTTTGAAATTTTTTAATGTTGGCTGATCTTGCATCAGTTTCTGTTGCACCATAATAATCTACAACAGAATCCTCTCCATATACTCTTTTAATTTCTTTTATTATTCTTCTTACATCATGAGTATAGTGTGACCATATAATAGTTTTACCTTCTACATTTTCTAGTATATTCATTAATTCACCTAGTCTACTACAAGGCAAATCTTTTATCGTACCATCATCTGCAGTGAAATGTCCACAAGTAATTTGATGAAGTCTCATTAGCTGAGTCATTACAGTGGCCGAAGATTGCATCTTACCATCTAAAAAAGCAATTGCTTCTTGTTTCATTTGATTATATACTTTTTGCTGCTCTTTCGTAAGTTCAACATAATGTTTGACATATGTTTTTTCAGGAAGATCTAAACAATCATCTTTCAATATTCTTTTTGAGAATGGTTTAATTTTATCAGATAACTCACCTAAGTTTCTATAACCAACTACTATCTCAACTTTACGACCCTGTACTTCTATTTTTCTAGTAACTGCATATCTAGATTTAAATGTCCAATAAGAATCATGTCCCAGGAGCCATGGATCAAGAAACTGACATTGTGAAAATAAATCTAATGGAGATTTAGTTACAGGAGAACCTGTAAGTATTCTTCTATATTTAGCCTCATCACTTAATGCTAAAATATTTTTAGTTCTATTAGATGTAGGAGTTTTAATTGTAGTAGACTCATCAATTGCAATCATTGCTTTGTGACATGATAAAAATTTATGAGCAAATTCAGTTCCATTACCTGAACTAAAAGATTCTACATTCATAATTAAAATATGAAAATCAGTTCCTGTTTCAAATAAAGTATTTAATATATTTTTTTGTTTTGAAGATTTATCTGATGTTTTCCATAATACCATTTTCTTTTCAATATGGTCTGGAAGATGCACAGGTACTTCTTGATCATACCAGTTTCTGTAAACACCTTTTGGTGCTATCAATAATAGTCCATTAATTAAACCTTTATCATATAAAACAGCTGCATTATCTAATAATACTTTTGATTTACCTGTACCCATTTCCATAAAATAGGCAAAGTTTTCTTTATTCCAAGATGCTTCTAATGCATCTAATTGATGTTTGTATGGCTTAGTTTTAAATTTATAGTTCATAATATAACCTTTACTTTTCTTTCTAAGAAGATATATATAATTTAAAAAGAAAAAGTCAATGAACAAAGTTTATTTAACTCAGGAAATTCCTGGAACATCTATTAGTCAACCAAAATATAATGTTTTGGGTGCTCAAAAATTTGGACAAATTGTCACACTTTTGCCAGAAAAAAGTCAGATAATTTTATCTCCAGGTCCTTTAATAAATAAATTAAAATCTTTATTAAAAGATTTTACAACCGAAGATTACTTATTATTGTCAGGTGATCCTGCAATTATTGGAGTAGTATGTTCGGTAGTTTGCGATATTACAAATGGTAAATACAAATTACTAAAATGGGACAGACAAGAAAAAACTTATTATCCTATAGAGATAGACATTTATCAAAAATAAAACTTGACAAATCAAGTTTTAGTCCTTATAATACCTGCCATGAAAGTAATAAAGAAAAATCAAAAGGAGTTATATTATGTTAATAGACATGCGTAAAGATGCACCTGATCAAAGTGATATTATTGATCCGGATAAACTTTCTCAAGAAGTAGAGAAATTAAAAACCATTCAAAATGAAATTGAAGAATTAGAAACTCGACTAAAAGATAAAAAAGAAGACGAGAAATATTTTAGTTGTGTTGTAATTCCAAAATTAATGGAAGACATGAACCTTCAAAGTTTAAAACTTAGAGATGGTTCTGAACTAACAGTAAAACAAATTTATAGTGCTTCAATTAAAGCTGATAAAAAAGCTGAAGCGATACACTGGCTTCGAGACAATGGCTTAGGAGATATAGTAAAAAATAATATTACTGTATCTTTTGGTCAAGGCGAAGATAACAAGGCTGTCGATTACGCTAGCCTTGCGAGGTCGAATGGGTATGAACCTATCCAAGAGGAGAAAGTTCACCCATCGACACTCAAAGTAGTTATGAAGGAATGGAAAGACAAAGGTCAAGAAGTTCCTGAAGAACTATTTAATACGTTTGATGGAAATCAAACGCAATTTAAAAATAAAAAATAAATAATAAATAATAAGGAGAATATATGGCTGAAACAAATGCTATGACTAATAAGAATAGTGCAGGTGCACTATCCACTATTAATTTAAGAGGTGACTCTGGAAGAGGTAGTGAAGAAATAAAATCGGATGATATGTCAACACCGATTTTAAAAATCCTACATCAACTATCACCTGAATGTAATTCTGCAAACGCTAAACACGTTGAAGGTGCTAAACCTGGTATGATTTATGCTAAAGGTTTAGGTACATTAATTGATGGTAATGAAGGAGTGGACATCATTGTTGCACACGTGCAAACAAGATTTCCAGAATGGCAAGAAATGGGAGATACAGCAGCTCCGCCTGTTACAACGCATCTATCTGTTCCTGATGATGCAGTAGAGGAAAGAAACGGCAAGTATAGATTATCAAATGGTAATTATATCGAAAAGACCGCATATTTTTATGTGATCGTGGTAGGTGACGAACCTAGACCAGCGGTAATTACGATGAGATCATCTAACTTAACACCAGCGAGAGAATTAAATCAATTGATTAAAAATCTTAGATTTAAAGATGACAAAGGTGTTTACAATCCAGCAGCATACGCAGCGGTTTATAATTTAAAAACTGTTGGTAAGATTGCGGGAAGTAAAAGCTGGCACGTCTATAAACCATCTATGGTAAGAGCCTTAGATGTATCTAAGAAAGAGGATGCTAACTTATATTTAATGTCACAGGAATTACAAAAAACTGTGTCTAAAGGTTCGGTTAAACCTGAATATGAGAAGAACAATAAACCTCAAACTGAAGATATTGTATAATTCACTAAGTGAATACTTCGAAGAAGGAGCGGCCCTGGGAGACTATGGCCGCTTCTTAAATCAAAAGGGAAAGACATATGGAACAGTTTATAAAATATTTTACAGGGTTAAATCGTAATTACGGATATTGTAATATAAGTAAAGGATACAAGGATCCTAATACAGGAAAAATAAAATTTCACTCAGGTGATTATGGTTGGTCAGGTAAACCAATTACTGATGAAGATTATAATTTACATTTAAATGGAAAAAAATCTATAGGTATTCAACCTTGTGATGATAATGGTTATGCAAGATTTGGTGCAATAGATATTGATCCAAAAGTATATAAAGATTTAGATGTAAAATTTTACATAGATACTATTCAAAAAAATGATTTACCACTTATACCTATAAGATCAAAAAGTAATGGATTACATTTATATGTATTCACAAAAGAATTTGTAAAAGCAAAAGAAATAAAAGAATTTTTAGAACAAGTTTTATTCTTATTTAAATTACCAATAGTAACAGAGATATTTCCTAAGCAAACTAAATTAGGTACTAATACAGATGGAGATAAGATAAATGGTAACTTTATTAACTTACCGTATTTTAATAAAGATGAAAGAGTTGCATTAGATCCTTCTGGTAATCCAATATCATTTGAATTATTTTTAAATTGTTTGGAACTAAATGCAGCTACTCCAAATCAATTAAAAGAAATTTCAAACAATATAATTAAAAATGAATTAACTGGTGGTGCAGAAGAATTTAAAGATGGTCCACCATGTTTAGAAATATTATCAAAAGAAAAAATGACAGATGGTAGAGATAGATTTTTATATAATTACATGGTGTTTGCTAAGAAAAAATATCCAGATAGTTGGGCTAAAAAAGTTTTAAAAGCAGGTAGAGATTACTTTCAATATGATGAAATATGGACGGACAATTATATTGAACAGAAAATAAAACATTGGGAGAAACAAGAAAAAGGACATACTTGTCATGATCCATTATTAGCACCTGTATGTGTTAAATCAGAATGTATGAAAAGAAATTTTGGTGTGATGTCCGATAAAAAAATTACATGGCCTAGATTATCTAATCTTGTAAAAGTAGATTTTAAACCTGATCCTGAATATTATTTTGATGTTGAGAGAGATGATGGAGAAACAGTTACAGTGCATGCAAAAGATGTAAATAAAATTAAAGATCAACAGGAACTTAGATCTTTAATCATGGCTCAAGCAGATGATATTCCTCCACCTATAAAAGGTATGGAGTTCTATGAAATAATAAAAGCATTAGTTGCGGCACAAGATACAGTGCAACCGGCTCCAGGGACCAGTCCTATGGATATATTAAAGAAACATTTAAAATATTATATACACAGTACAAATGCTATAAGTTATAACTCATTTAAAAGTGGTAATGTTTTAAAAGATGAAACATATGCTTATTTTGTTTATGATGAATTTTACAATGATTTAAAAGATAATGATTGGAAAAAAGATTCTTCTAGAACTTCTTACATGATTACAAAAATGTTTGAAAAAGAAGATGAGAGTTTACCTAAACCAGATTTTGATGTTAAGAAAAGATTTCCTGGTGTTAATAAAAAAACAAATAAATCATATTCAGGTGTAAATGGTTGTGCAAAAATTCCTTTATATTTCTTTGAAGATAAAGAAGAAGATATAATTGAGATAGCGGAATATGAAAGTAAAGAGGATATTGTTTAATGATATATAAATATTTTGGTCCTCCAGGGACTGGTAAAACACATAAGTTAATTAGTAGAGCTAAGGCTTATATTAGAATTGGCACTCCATTAGATATGATTGGTTATTTTGCTTTTACTAAAAAGGCAGCTAAAGTTGCTAGAGATAGAATGGTAGTTGAATCTGATAAACTAAATTACTTTAGAACTTTACATTCATTTGCATATCAACAATTAGAGTTAAAAGATTCTATGGTAATGCAACCAGAAGATTATGTAAAGATAGGTAAAAAGATAGGTGTTAAAGTAAAACATTACGACAAATATAATAAAGAAGAAATATTTTATCTAAACATTGATAGCCCATATTTTAAAATGATAGGTAGAGCAATGAATAGAGATATTAGTATAAGAGAAGAATATGATCGAAATGAGCATAATAAAAAAGAAGTAAAACATTTTACTATATTGGAAAACTTAGATGCAAATCTAAAAGAATATAAAAAAATTACAGGTAAGTTAGATTTTAATGACATGATTAAAAGATTAATTAACAAACCTAATCTACCTAAATTTAAATGTATATTTATAGATGAAGCTCAAGATTTATCTCCATTACAGTGGCAGCTATTTGATAAATTAAAAGAAAATACCGATGATATATACTTAGCTGGTGATGATGATCAGGCTATCTTTGCATGGGCTGGAGCAGATGTTGATAGATTTATACAAGAACCAGGTAAAGAAAGAGTATTAAAGTATTCAAAAAGAATATCCAAGGCAGTTCAAGAACAATCAGAATTACCGTTAGAAAAAATAAGAGGTTTAAGAAAAGATAAGATTTATTATCCAAGAGATTATGAAGGTGAATGTATGAGAATTAATAATTTAGATCAAATAGATTTAACAGAGGGTAGATATTTAATCTTAACTAGAACAATATACAGAAGAGATTTAATTGCGAAAGAACTTAGAAAAAGAAATTTATATTTTAAATCACATAGAGATAAAAGTTTTGTAGTTAGATTATATAATGCATCAGTTAATTATAACTCCTGGTGTAGAGGAATTGAATTGGATGATAAAGAAATCAAAGATGTAGAAGAATTTATTGGAGCTCCACAAAAAGAATGGAATTCAAATATAGAATGGTATGATGCTTTTGAAGACGCAGATTTATCTGAAAGAGAATATATAAAAAATATGTTGGACAATGGAGAAGATTTAGATGCAGAACCTAGAATACAGGTGTCTACTATCCATGCAGCCAAAGGTGGAGAAGAAGATAATATTATTTTATGTTTAGATTTAGCTAGAATGGTAAAGAAATCAGTTAAAAAAGGTGACAGTAAACATGATGAAGAACATAGAGTCTGGTATGTAGGAGCAACTAGAGCAAGAAATAATTTATATATGTTAAAAGCAAATAAAAGAAATAATGAATACAAGTTTTAAAAAATTTATACATAATATGTATAAACCGATTGGGATAGAGAAAACCTTTTGGCGGTGTGTGGTAGCATCGTGTCTTAACGGACGTAGTTGGTTCAGCATCTCAATTCCCAAGTTTTCATGCGCTGTGAAATCAACATCTACCACAAAAAATAATTTAAAATAATAGGATAGAAAATGACTAATAAAAAAATGTTTGATGATGTATTTCCACAAGATAAGCAGATAGGCGGGAGTCACTACAAAGACTTTCACATTCAACCTTATGAATTTATTTCTAAGAACGACTTGAGTTTCTTTCAAGGAAACGTTATAAAGTATGTGTGTCGTTATAAAAATAAAAATGGCATACAAGATTTAGAAAAAATAATTCATTATTGTGAATTAGAAATTAAAAAGATGAAAGATATGGAGGATAAAAATGGCAAAAAAAGTAAGAAGTAAAATATTAGAAGTGACTGATAAAATAACTTCATGGCATTTTAAAATATTTACTTATGTTGCAAATAAATCAAAAACAAGTTTATGGTTTACTGCTTTACTATTATTTTTAGCAGCATATGAAATATTTGAACATTTTGTCATACCGGGTTGGTTAATCTGGTGGGGATTTTTTAAATAATGTTAATGCCAACTACAGAATGGGTAGCACCTACAGAATTTCCTGATTTAAGAAAAGCAGAGGAAATAGCAATCGACTTAGAAACACGTGATCCAGATTTAAAGACTCTGGGTTCAGGGGCCATCGTAGGAAGAGGTGAAGTAGTTGGAATAGCGGTAGCTGTAGATGGTTATAAAAGTTATTTTCCAATAGCACATGGAGAAGGCCCTAACATGGATAGAGATAAAGTTTTATCTTGGTTTAAAGATGTTTGTGCATGTCCAGCGACTAAAATATTTCATAATGCAATGTATGATGTAAGTTGGATTAGAAATTTAGGTATAAAAATCAATGGTTTAATTATAGATACTATGATTGCAGCGTCATTAATAGATGAGAATAGATTTCAATATTCTTTAAATTCTTTATCTTGGGTATATTTAAATCAAGGTAAGAATGAATCATTATTAAATCAAGCAGCTAAAGAACGTGGATTAGATCCTAAAGCAGATATGTGGAAATTACCTGCAAGTGAAGTTGGAGCTTATGCAGAAAAAGATGCTGAACTAACTTTAATGTTATGGCATCATTTAAAAAGAATTATTGTTGAAGATAATTTACAAGATATATTTAATCTTGAGACTGATCTGTTTCCTTGTTTAGTCGATATGCGTTTCCTAGGGGTGCGGGTAGACGTGTCCAAAGCCAATCAATTGAAAACAGCATTGGCAATAAAAGAACAAAACCTATTACAACAAATAAAAATAGAAACAGGAGTAGAACCTCAGATATGGGCTGCAAGAAGTATTGCAGAAGTTTTTGAAAAATTAAAACTACCTTTTGATAGAACTGAAAAAACTGATTCACCATCTTTTACTAAAAATTTTATTTCTAAACATAATCATCCTGTAGTTCGTATGATAGCAGAAGCTAGAAAAATAAACAAGATTAGTACAACTTTTATAGATACTATTTTAAATCATGAACATAATGGTAGAATACATGCGGATATAAATCAAATACGTTCTGATGATGGTGGAACTGTAACTGGAAGATTTAGTTATGCGAATCCAAACCTACAGCAAATACCTGCCAGGGATCCGGAAACAGGTCCTTTAATTAGATCTTTATTCATACCTGAAGAAGGTTGTACATGGGGTACATTTGATTACTCGCAACAAGAACCAAGATTAGTTGCACACTATGCATTAAGATTTGGATTTCACTCAGCTCAAGTTATTGCTGACTCGTATGAGAATGATCCTTCAACAGACTTTCACCAGATTGTTGCAGACATGGCTAAGATTGAACGTAAAGAAGCTAAGACAATTAACTTAGGTTTGTTTTATGGAATGGGTAAAGCTAAATTACAAAATGAACTAAATGTTACAAAAGAAAAAGCAGATGAACTTTTTAATATATATCACAATAGAGTTCCATTTGTTAAAGAATTGATGAATGAGATTATGGATAAAGCTCAGAAAAAAGGTCAGATAAAAACTTTACTGGGTAGACGTTGTAGATTTCCTAAGTATGAACCAATTTTAAGAGGAAGTAATTGGGGTACATTTGTTCCAGCTGAAGACCATGATACTATGTTAGAACTAAAGCAAATGGGTCCAAATTTATTAGATGAAGATGGTAATGAAATAAAAGATAAAGATGGTAAACCTAAAACAAATTATTGGCATGGTAATGGTCATAGAAGAGCTTTTACATACAAAGCTTTAAATAAATTAATTCAAGGATCAGCTGCAGATATGACCAAAAAAGCTATGATAAATCTATATAAAGAAGGATTATTAGCCCATATACAAATACATGATGAATTGGATTTTTCAATTGAATCGAAAGAACAATCTGATAAAATAAAAGACATAATGGAGCATGCAGTAGATTTAAAAGTTCCTAATAAGGTAGATTACGAGTCAGGTCCAAACTGGGGCGAAATCAAATAATGAATAATTATTTAAGGGAAAATAAATGGCTAAAGAAAAATGTATTTATTGTGGGCATAAGTGTCACTGCGTTGGCCAGGGTTATTACGTAACTTCAGAAGATTGCTCGACTTGCAACTGTTATATATGTCATCATGAAAAACCTTTAAAATTAAAAAAAGAAGTTAAAAAATCTTTATGGCAAAGATACATAGATTGGTTATTTAAGGATTAATATGAGAAAACAATGTAAACAATGTAAAGAAGCGTTTGATGCAAACGATCAATTTGATTTGTTCTGCAGTAAGGAATGTAAGGAAGAAGCATTAGCAGAATTAGATTCAGATTCTGATGAGTGTCTATCATGTCAATAAAAATCAACGAGAACACAAGTATCGGTCTTCCGTTACGTAATTTAATTGGTCTAATCACAGCTATAGTTGTAGGTGCATGGTTTGCATTTGGTGTGATTGAAAGACTAAATAGATTAGAAACTAAAAATCAACTCTTTGAAAAAGATTTACTAGAAGCTAGTAAACAAACTCCAATTGACCAGGAACAATTCATGCTTCTCGAACATATAGCAGAAGGATTAGAAAAATTAACGATAAGAGTTGATGATATGATGAATAATAAAGTTAATATAAATAGATTACAACAAGATGTTGAAAGACTACGAATAGATGTAGAAAAACTAAAAGATAGCGTTAGAGCTAATATTGGAAAATTAAACGGAGATCACTAATGGTAAAAAATAATTCATCAACAGAAACAGAGATAACAAAAGGTGCAACAAGTAATAAAAACTCTGCGTCAGCAGGAGTTAGTGCAGGGGCTAATGCAGAAGCCAGTTCTAAAAGAGGTTTAGGAAATGGTACAACAGGAGAAACAAAAGCAGAAACTCATGTTGTTGCCGAAGCAGGTGTAAGTGCTGAAGCTAAAAATGGTAATGCTAAATTTGAAGCAGGTACTAAAGTAGAAGCAGGTGCAACTGCTACTGCAGGTACATCAACTAATATTGGTAATGGTGTATCAGCAGATACAGAAGTTCATGCAGGAACTAAAACATATTCAGACATTGGAGTATCTGGACAAATAGGTACTAATGGTGTTAAGGGTGAAGCAGGTGCTATCGCAGGTGCTAAAGCAGAAGTTGGAACTTCAGCTACTATTGGTAATGATAGAAACAATGCATCGCTTGGTGCTGCAGTTTCTGTTGGTCCACAAATAGGAGCAAAAGTTGGAGGAGGTGCAACAGTTGAGGATGGTAAATTAACTGTAGGTGCTGATGTTAAATTAGCATTGGGAGTTGGTGTATCTATTAGTCCAAGTATAACAGTTGATACAAGACCAGTAATGAATCCAATTAGAAATCATGTAGTTGCTCCTGTATCTAATGCAGCTAAAGCAACTGGTAACGCTTGTAAAAAGGCTGCGAAGAAAATGAAATTTTGGTAATGATAAAATTAGTATTTGCATTATGTTTGTTTATAAATGGAGAACTTGAAGAACACAGAATACAAGATAGTTTATCAACTTGTTTAAAGATGAAAAGAGAAGCAACGCGTAATATGGATATGGCTAATAAACAATTTATGTGTGGTGAAGTAGAAGCGGAGCTTTACAAAAATGTCGATGGAAGCTATAGTATAGATAAAATTATTACAGCGAAATGAACCTTTCCCGAAATTTTACTCTCCAAGAGTTAATCAAATCGGATACTGCTATCCGTAAAGGCATTGATAATAATCCTAATGCAGATCAAATAAAAAAATTACAATTACTATGTGAAAGAGTACTGCAGCCAGTACGTGATCAATTCGGTAGAGTGAAGGTGACATCAGGCTACAGGTCTCCGGAATTATGTTTAGCAATAGGTAGCTCATTAGAATCACAGCATACAAAAGCCGAAGCCGTTGATTTCGAAGTGAATGGTGTAGATAACGCTGAAGTAGCGGATTGGGTTTATAAAAACTGTGAGACAGATCAATTAATTTTGGAGTTCTATACTCCTGGTGAGCCAAACTCTGGATGGATTCATGCAAGCTATGTAGAGTTTAACCCGAGAAGACAATATATGCGAGCATATAGAGAAGATAAGAAAGTAAAATATAAACCCATAATAGGAAAGGCGGTTGATTTAGTATGACGAAAAAATATAAAATCTTTAATAAGATAGATACAGTGCATGGATTTTGTGAAGAGTGTGAAGAAGAATCTATTTTAGTTGCAATTGTTTCAGAATACTACAGATGCACTAACTGTGGTCATGATACAAAACAGCACATCAATGGTAGAATAAGATACTTACAACTTGATGAAAATGATAAACAATGGATTAAAGATAATATAAATAAAAATGGCTAAACAAAAATTTACACACTACGTCCCTAGAGAGAAACCTAAAAAACGTCCGGGTGTGCATAAAAAAAGAAAGAATAAAAATGAAAAACGTGATTTTAAAAAATATAACGGACAAGGCAGATAGCCTAGCAAATCAATATAACAAGACTAAGGATCCAGGCATCAGGGATCAGTGGTTTAAGACGGTATCCCAGATTCAGTTTTTGGCTTTGGAGGAGGAATCAAATCTTTCGCAGTCACTTTCTCACAAGAAAAAGTCGGATAAATTCTAAAGTTTTCAATCTGATCTGAACTAAAATAATCTCCAGCATATAATATTTCAAACGAATCACTTAAACCTTCACGTACACAACCAAAATGTGTACCAAATTCTTTGGGATATTTAAACGCATCATCACTAGGAATAACACATTCTCCACCTATGGCTGAACATATGTATATTGTTAAAAGAAATTTCATTGACTTCCTATTGAAAAAGTTTATAATTATCCTATATTAGTTACTAATATAATGATGAAAGGATATAGTAATGACTGACATAAGTAAATATAAATCTGTAGCTTTATCACACTCTAGTTGTGATAAACTCGATAAAATCAGGAAAATAATTGTTCCTGAGGTTTCGGTATCTCGTGCTAAAGCATTAGATATAATTATTAATGAAAAAGTAAGGAAATTAAATGGCAAGATTACTAAGTAATTTCTCTCTTAAAACTTTAAAAGAGGGAGATACATATGATCCAGTAAGAAATCTTTGGAGAAATGTTTTGATTGTAGGTATTCAAGATCTTTTGAAAAAGAAAAAATTACATTTTACTTTTGATATAAAAGGCAAATATTCTGTTGAAGAAATGTGGTTTCATCATGAAGATTTTAAATGGATCTGTGAATTTGCTCAATTAAATCACTACATGGTAAAAAAGAAAGTATTTAAAGAAATATCTAAACTGGAGAAAAAATATGGAAAGAGAAAAACAAATTTGTCCAAGATGCAAAGGGAATGGGTACATAGTCGTGAAGGATTCAGTGGACCATCCGATAGACATAACGGAACAATGTCCGCTGTGTAATTCACAAGGAGAAATAAATATGATAGATAAAGATAGATTAAATATCTTTGAACAAGAAAGAAAATCATGGAGAGAAAGAAATAAAATTTCTTTTGAACATGTACAAAAGTTAGAGGAAGAAATAGATATGCTTCGTAAGCAAAAAATATATCTGCAATCTAAACTAAAAGAAAAAAATAAATCTGATGAGTGAAAAAGAATATAGAAAATATTGTTGGAAACAAATCAGTTTACCAGTAAGGGCTTCAGAAAAACTTAAAACCATATCTGATAACTTCAGGTATGGTAAGAAGTTAACACGAGGCAAAGTTATAGAGGCCATGAGTTGGCAATATAATTTAATTAAAAATAATAATTACGCTATTGTTTTTAGAGATGGAAAATTTGAGGTCATAGAAAATGCGACACGGTAGATATAAGTATTGTAAATATTGTGAAACGGATACTATGAATAATCCAGAATTATTTACTTGGTTTGAATATTATACACAGATTAAAACAAAAAAATATGGTCCTTATTAT
>Ga0255753_1004214_pt1 | contig 14420 bp, 11 predicted proteins | sample 041ome_10_FD_179953 | JGI IMG/M metagenome (GOLD analysis project Ga0255753, IMG submission 179953) | Coastal salt marsh microbial communities from the Groves Creek Marsh, Skidaway Island, Georgia - 041412US metaG (version 2) | ecosystem: Environmental > Aquatic > Marine > Intertidal zone > Salt...
TGGTTTACCTTGCGGGGGTAAACTCACACTATTAGTAGAAGCTTTATCAGATCACGATTTGCCTTGGTTGCGGGAAGTGAGCGCCGCACTGCAGGCGAGATCGTGGTTGCAAAGAACGATCACCGTGGATCCCTATACGTGTGTCACGGAGCCGCTCGGTCAACAACCGTCGCTTGCCGTTGATCAGCGAGGCGATATATGGCTGCACCGCCTAGGGCCCCAGCACCGTTTGGTTTTAGTCGGTGCCGGTAGTCTTGCTGAAACCCTCAGTGCATTGGCACTCAACATGGACTACGACGTGTGTGTGCTGGATCCACGTGAAGATAAACTCAGAGCGTGGCGAGGCCCCGCCATTTCGCTTTTTGCTGGCGAACTGGCTGAACACATTGAAGCCCTTGGGGAGCCTAACACCTCGCTTATTACCCTAACCCACGATCGAGATATTGACGACGAATCGCTGTGGTTAAGTCGCAATGCAGCTTATGCATTCATTGGCGCGCTGGGTTCTCGAAGAACCAGTGCCAATCGCAAACGTCGTTTGCTTGAAAGAGGGTTGTCGGACGCGCAGCTCGATCGCATTCATGCGCCAGTCGGTGTCGATATTGGTAGCAAAACGCCGATGGAAATTGCGGTGTCGATTCTGGCTCAGCTCACTCGCCTAAAGCGTGGTGTGATGACACAGGATGTTACAAGGCGTCTGTCTCTCGCGAGTTAGCGATGTTGCATAACTCCGCGGCTAGGCCCTCACTGGTCGTTCTCTTGTTCAAGACGATGCCATAGCTCGTAAGCGGCACGGTCGTCCAGATCAATCAGGACCCCCGAGTTGGTGGTTTCGTATACCAAGACCTGGTCGCGGTTTTGTTCGATCAGTTCTTTAGCGCCCACATCGCCGCTGAGTTTCGCCAGGTGTGGCCATAAGCTGCGGTCGAAGCCTCTGGGGTTGCCCCATTTTTCAATATAGCTGGGGACAACGATGCGATGTTCTTCTAGCGCTGCCGCCATACTTTGTAAGGTATTCGCCGTGACCAAAGGCATGTCACACAAATGAATCAGAACCCCAGTCCAATGAGAAGGCAGATAAGGTACGCTGTTGGCTATGGTGGCTCCCATGCCTTTTTTGGCGTCGGTCACACGCAAGAGTGTAGTCCTGCATTTGCTTAAGCGAGTGTGGATCGCGTCGTCTTTGGATGAGTCAGACAGTGCTACAACCGAGTCGAGCCCAACCTGGTTGCACAGTGCGATCGCATGCTCCACTAAAGTTAAGTTGCGCCAAGGTAACAGTCGTTTGTCACTCTGCATGCGCTCGCTTCGACCCGCAGCGAGGATTAAGACGCCAATTGCCATGCTATTCCTTGGTAGCGACGCTCGCTCGCGATCCGGCTCGTTGGAAATGACATTTTACTCTACACCTAAGGTAATTAAACTGTAAGACGCTGTAGGCAGAAATGTTTCAATAATTTAAATAATGTTAATTTCAAAGCTGAGCGTCTAAACTCCCGATATGACACTGGGAAAAAACATGTTGCGGATCGTTCTATTGGCGTTTTGTTTGGGCACCTTTGCACTGACAGCGAAGGCGACCGTTCCTATTCGGGTGCAGTTAGAGTGGAAGTATCAGTTTGAGTTCGCGGGTTTTATTGTTGCTAAAGAACTGGGTTTTTACGACGAGATTGGTCTTGACGTTGATTTGATTGAGTATCAGCCTTCAGTGGATAACATCCAATTGTTGCTGCGCGGTCAAGCCGACTATGTGGTGCACAATTCGAATTTAGTCGTGCACGGGGGCCATATTGCGCCGGTCGTTGTTTTAGCGACCTACTTTCAGAGCTCCCCATTGATCTTAGTGGCGCACCCTTCGATCAAGACCCCTAGGGATCTGCTAGGCAAGCGCCTGATGGGCACAACCGACGAATTCGCATACAGCAGTCTAGCGCTTCTCTTAAATCATTTTTACGTAAACGAAACGAACTCGACGATTCTAGAACACACTTTTGATATCGAGAGTTTTGTCTCGGGAAGGGTCGACGCAATGAGTGCGTTTAGATCCAATCAGCTTTACGAGCTGGACCGCATGGGTGTTCCCTATAACGTGATACACCCAGCAGATTATGGTTTTTTGAGTAATGCGGTCAGCGTTCTGGCAACGCGCGAAAGTGTTGTAGCCAATCCATAGCAGCATAAGGCGTTTGTAGACGCGACCAATCGTGGTTGGCAGTATGCCCTGGCCAATGTAGATCAAACTATCGAGCTAATCTACGATCGCTATTCACAGCTAAAAACCAAAGAAGCACTTCGGTACGAGGCCGAGGTCACGCGTCAGATGATGCAACTCGATTTGTTCCCGCTTGGTGCAACAAGCGATGAGCTTGGTCAGCGCACGTTCCGACAGCTCAAACGCAGCGGCTTACTCGCAAATGAGGAAACCTACCAGCAGCTTTCGCTTGATTCGCTCTTGGCAAAACTGGATATCGAATTCCAAATGACGCCCTCGCAACGCGAGTTTCTTTTCGATAAAGGCGAGTTGGAGGCCTGCGTATCGGCAGATCAGTTGCCGCTCGAAGCCATGAGCGCCGGCAAGTATGTGGGGATCATCGCAGATTTTATGTCTCAGGCCTTTGCACGGGATCTGCCAATTCCTTTGAGCGTACATGCCCTCGAACCCGATGAGACCTGGCAAAACGATTTGAGCAACGGGCACTGTGATTTTCGAACGATGGTGGTCCCCAGTGGCGAAGATCCCCGCTTCAGTTTTACGGAAGATTTTTTTCAGCAACCTTTGGTTATGGCGACCACTACCGATACTTTATTTGTTAACGATCTATACCACTGGGGCGCCGAAAAATAGGCGTTACTAATCAACCTTCTGTTATTGCAGAGCTACAGAAGAGCTATCCGGAAATCGAATTTATTGCCTATGGCAGCGTTCAGCAGGCGCTTTCTAAAGTGGTTGGTGGTGATCTCTTTGGTTATATCGACGAAGCGAGTACGGTGGCTAACGAGATTCAACGAACTTATCCTAGCGCTCTTAAAATCGGTGCGACGCTCGAACAGGAGATCGGCTTTGCTATGGCCGTGCCAGCAGATCAGCCCGAGCTGTTGAAATTACTGAACACTCTCGCGCTACGTATAGGCGGAGATGATCTGTCGGTGCAAAACGCCTACAACAATTGGATCTCGGTGCGCAGCGAAACGGCTTTTGACTACCGCCTTTTCTGGCAGGTCGTGGGTGTCATCGCCGTCATAGCCCTCATCCTTTTCATCAACAACCTTCGCCTTCGTAAAATGGGTCTAGAACTGCATCGGGCTTCGATAACGGATGCGCTAACAGGTGTCGGGAACCGTTTGCGAGCCGATCAATTGCTCAGCCAACATTATCGAGAAGCACGCACAGGTGCGGCTCAGCCCTTGGGTATCTTGTTGTGCGACATCGATCACTTTAAATTGATCAACGACCGATTTGGACATCAGGTCGGAGATGAAGCCTTAAAATATTTCGCCAAAACGGTGAGCGAATGCCTGCCCGCAAATGCGTCTTTGTGCCGCTGGGGGGGGAGGAGTTTTTGGTGCTTCTGCCCGGTTTTGATGCCACGGTTGTGCGAAGTATGGCGGAAACTGTCAGAGGTAAGGTCGCAGATAAAGCCTTCAAGCCCGGTATCGAACTTAGAGCCAGTTTTGGGGCGGGCGTTTTGGATGCGGGGCTCAGTCTCGATAAGAGATCGACAACGCGCTTTACGCCGCTAAGGAGCGTGGGCGTGATCAGGTTGTTATGGTTGGGGATTAGAGCGCTTATCCGCGCTATCCTTTTCAATCCTTCAAACCAGATTCGGCCCCAGTGCGGTCAGATTCGCAGAGTCTGATCCAGTCGTTTGAGATACCCTAATCTGCCGCGCGTCACAGCCTATTTACGAGGAACGCTTCAAGGCCATCCATGGCACGCTCGCGCACACGACGTCCTGTCGTGTGCGCGAGCGTTTAAAATAGGCTGCCCCCACTCGGCTCGTTTCGCTACTTCGCCACTCAACCTATTTAAGGGTAGGGACTTGAGCGATGAACCAGCCCACGATATCCAACCGCTTCGCTTGGCTATTATATATCGGCGTTGGCGTCTGATTCGATTGTGGTTGTACTCGCAAAGAGTAGCCAGATTGTTGTGTAAAAATGTGACTGGCATATTACAAAGTTACAATCAGTTTGTTACACTGTCTCCCAAGAACGCGGTTTAAGTTCTTAAAATCCCGAAACTTTATCATACTCGTGAGAGTACGGAGTTGAACATGTCTATCAGAATGCCTATCGCTGATCTGGTGGTGAAATCACCGATCGAGACCATTACCCAACACATCGACGTTACCTTGCAAGCAACGGAAGCGCTCATCACATTTTTTCAGGCCGAATTCAGTAAGCAGTGGGATGAAGCGGCTGCGGAGCACAAGCGTATTGTTCAAATTGAGCATCAAGCAGATGAGCTGAAAGCACAGTTTCGTCGCAATATGCCCAAGCGCCTCATGATGCCAGTGGCGCGAACTGATCTGTTAAAGTTGATTACCTCTCAGGACAAAATTGCAAACTGTGTAAAAGATATCGCTGGCATTATGGTCGGGCGTCGTATGCGCTTTCCTAAGCCAATGCGCGCCGGTGTAATCGACTTCGTTACCACAGCCGCTGAAACGGTTCGATACGCTAAGGAAGCAGTTCATCATCTAGATAAATTCGTAAAATCTGGATTTGGCCAGCACAGCCTTGAACGAGTCGAAGCCAGTCTTGCTGTGATAGACGACGCGGAACGCAAAACCGATATCATGCAAAGTGAACTTCGAGCGCAACTTTTTGAACTCGAGAGCGAGCTATCCCCGATTGATGCGATGTTCCTATACGAAGTCTTGGTTTGGATTGGCGATATCGCCGATAACGCTGAGAATGTAGGTAACCACGTTCAGTCGATAGCACTAAGCTAGGTAGATCAGAGCCCAACAAAAAACCCGCGAACTATCGCGGGTTTTTGTTGGGCGCGTTTTATCTGCCGAGAGCCGCCTCCAGGGGTTCAGCGCCGACCTTCACTTAATATTTCATAGAGAAATCGAGCACTAACCTCTCGTAGTCAAGCGGCAGCGCATCGGTGTAGGTAGTGCGCTCGGTATGGGCGTAGAGCAGGTTCACAGCAAAGGCTTTGGAAACCTGATAGCTCAGGGTAATCTGAGCGCCTTCCCCTCCAGTACCACCGCCCGCAAAATCAGAGTCGGTCAGAAGCGCCATTGTGGCCTCATTTTCGAGACTCTGGTAGGCAAGCTGGGCAGCCCAATCACCCGCTAGCTTTTTGCGACCGTAATTTACGCCCACAACGTAGCCTTGATTATTGCTGTCCGCCTTTGAATTTTCGATCCAGTGAGCGAAAGCGCTGATATCGTTAGCCAGCGCCACTTCGGCAAAAGCTTCAATAACATGATAATCGTTTGCATAAACACAGCCCGCGCCCAAGCAGTCTTGCAGGTTGCCGAGCTTAATTGTATCGCCAGAATAAAAGGGTGAATCGCCCGCGATATTCGCCTCGAAATAGCCAGCGCCAAGTGTCAGTTTTGTTGAGTCCAGCGAGGTCTGGTAGCGGCCCTGCACAGCATAGACGGCCCGTTCGTTCGCATTTTTGGTATCGCTTTCCAGCCAGAACCCGCCAGCTGTTAGTGCAAGCCCAGAGTCCTCGTAACCTACAAATACACCTTCAGGGCGATAGTCCGAATCCCAGACCAGCCCAAACTTGCCAGGACGGTATAGAGGATTTTTCATTTTACCCGCTGTTATGTTCACTGTTTCGCTCAAAGGATAGATGACATAAGCCAAATCGAGCTGCAGGTCTTTTGTGCTTCCACCTGAGCCAAAGGTCTGGTTAGTTGATGTAGGGCTGTCGCCGCCTGAAGCTAAACCCAGTACACCAGTAAAATCATCACCTTTGTAGGTTAGCGTGGCGCGAGCGCGGAGTCGTTCTCGCTCCCGTCGATCTGCACCCTGCTTATCGATTGATTCATAGCGAAGCCGAAAGTCACTCGTCAAACTCACTTTGGCATTATTGTCCGACTTCACCGAAACAGGGTTGGCTTTCGCCAGAGCATGTAAATCTTCAACCTCGATTCTCTGCCCTTCAACGGCCTGCAAGCGCTGTTCAAGCATCATTACGAGCTCTTTAAGCTGAGACACCTCGGATCTTAAGGTCTCCACTTCGCTATTCGACCAAGCAGGCGCGGCAAATAGCAAACAGAGAACAGACAAGCGATAAATCATAGAGGGATCCCCTTCGTACTTTGCCTGCATGCTAACGTTAAAATATGTCACTTTTGTTACAAAGTGACATTAAGGCTACAGTTTTATGTCATTTTTATTTAAAAATGATGTCAGAGAATACTGAGATAGCTTGTTCACGGGGATGGCAAGATGGCTCGGATTAGATTCGCACAGTCTGAACGATTGGGCATTTCACGGTTCGGCCCTAGCGCGGGTCAGATTGGTAGCGTCTGACCCAGGTGGCGTAAGTATCGTGACCGAAGCTGCGTTGCATGGTGATATAACCAGCCCATGATATCCGCACACGATGATTCTCTTTGCGTGTGGCTGGATTCGTTAGAACCCGGGCCACTGGTAATTGATATTGAGCACTTAATATTTGAACAAGAAATCCAGCGTAAACCGCTCATAGTCAAGCGGCCGAGATTGCAGATACGTATCGCGTTCGGCCTTGTAGTAGGTCAGCTGAGTACTCAAATCCTTTGACAAGGCATACTGCAGCTTAAAGGTCAGACCTTCACCACCCGTGCCGCCGCCAGCGAACTTGGAATCCGTGACTAGCGCCAGAGTTGCCTCGTTTTCGAGCTTTTGCCAAGTCGTTAGGGTATCTAAGCCATTTACGCCCAGGAGTGACTCAAGTTTGATACCGATCATATACCCAGTATCATTTTGATCTACCGCCATGTTCTGTATCCAATGTCCAAAACCGATCAGCTTATCCGATAAGGTTTGCTCGAAGAAAAACTCCGCCACTTGGTAGTCATACTGGTATCGGCACTCGGCGTCGCTGCAATCGATGTTATTTCCGTTGGCCACGTTATCGCCCGACCAAGCGGGTTTTCGCCCAGCGAGATCCGCCTGGTAGTAGCCGAGCCCAAATATCCCAGGCTTTTCACCCAAACCGGTCTCCACATGGCCTTGCAGGACATACAGCGACTGCCGGTTATCATAGGCTGAGTCACTCTCAAGCATCACAAGGCCACCGGTGACATCCAATCCCGCTGCGCGCGAGCGAACGAATAGCCCCTCGGGTCGATACTCGGTATCCCAGACTAATCCCTGTGCTCCGGGTCGGAAAAGGGGGTTCCTCATCTTGCCGGCTAACAACTCGTTGGAGTGCCCTAAATCTTTTGCGATATAAGCGAGGTCAAGCTGTACCGGTTTGGTTGACCCGCCGTCGCCGAGCGTTTGATTCGCAGCGACCGGATTGTCGCCCCCGCTGACCAGACCGAATTCGGCTGTTAAATCGGTTCCGCTGTACAGTATGCTCGCGCGCGCTCGAAGTCGAGAGCGCTGTTGGTTCTCACTATCTATTGATATTGTTTCGGAGCGCAGACGCAAATCGCCTTTGAATTTGAGGGTTGCTTTGTTCTCCGTGGGTCTATTTACGGGGTGCGCCGCAACGTTAGCCCCATTGATAGAGTTATCCCGCCTAACCATGTCTTCCGTCGTCATGGCGTCAGGGCTGTCACCTTCCAATATTTCAATACGGTCTTCTAAAGCTGACATCAGGTGTTTGAGCTGATTGAGCTCGGCACGTAACTCACCTAGCTCATTGGCACCGACCGAATTCGCTGCCAAAAGAAAAATAAAAGTGAGTGTGAGTCGCAGAGCCATGCCGAAGATTCCTTAGTTTAGATCGCGAGCTGTATAAACGCGCCCTTGTAGATTTGAAGCTGGGCGTTTGTTACAGGCGCATAATTTTACCTTAATAAGATCTTCTTTGTTCTGTCACGGGAACGTAACTGGCCAACCCAAACTTGCGCTTGCGAACAGCTAAGCCCCATTGTCGATGAATAATTAGTTTAGGGGGGCAGCTGATGAAAAACCTCGTTCGTTCTGCCCTTAGCCGTATGGAGAACGGCTTCCTTCATTCGCATAACTAAGTAGTTTGAGGGCTTCGGTTAATAGTACAACTTAGATTTCATCATTAATTACCAGTCAAAAAATGTGTCTTCTGTTTTTGAAGACACTTTTACTTGATCCATCCTATGATGGGTTTTGCTTGGGGGGCTAAGCCCCCTTTTTTTATAAGGAACAATGTGATGAGAGTTAAATTTAGAGCGTGTCGCGGCTGGGCGGTCTTAATAGCTGTAGTGATCAGCCTGAGCGCACCAATTTATGCAATTTCAGCGAGTGCCGACCTGGCAGCAAGCTCAGAGCTTGATCGAAGCTATCGGCGCTTGCTGCCTCTCGAGGGTGGCTCGAATTTTCGCGATATGGGGGGGTATCTTACGGAAACGGGGCAGAGAGTGAAGCGGGGCCTGTTGTTCCGATCTGGTGCAATGGTTTCGCTGACGGATGCCGACAAAGCCTACCTAGCCCAATTTGGTTTTAAGCGTGTTGTGGATCTGCGTTCTCTGGAGGAGCGCGAGCTCTATCCGAATACCTGGGTAGGGGGCGATAGCGGGGTGACTTTGATCGCGCACGATTATCAAATGGAAGACATGATGGGCGATATGTCGGACCCTAACGCACGAAAGCTTGCATCCGATATGGGGCATTTTTACCGCCGTTTGCCCGAATCGCTGATTCCTCAGCTGAAGCTGTACTTTCAGACCTTATTATCGGGCGAGGTGCCGGTTGCCGTTAACTGTTCCGCTGGTCAAGACCGTACTGGTTTTACCGGTGCGTTGGTGCTGCGCGCTTTGGGGGTGCCTAGGCAGATGGTGGTAGAAGACTACTTGCTGTCTACTGATTTTCGGCGTCCCGAATTTGAGCGCGGAAAGGTTGACATCAAAGCAGCCGCTGAAAGCGGAAATTTTTTCGCCAAGATGATGTTGGCGTATTCCGGTCAGGGCACGTCTGATCGCCCTAATCCTTTGATTACGCCAGACGGCGTGCCCCTGATTGAGATTGCGCTCGATGAGTTGGATGCGAAGTGGGGCGGGCCAGAGGGCTATTTGAAGTTGGGTTTGGGCTTGAAGGACAACGATATTGCCAAGCTAAAAGCGGATTTTCTGGAGTAGACTGAGCGATTTTTGGAAGTCACGAGTTGCCTCGGTTCGCAGATCGTGACTTCCCGCTCCAGTTCCGAGTCCAGGTCCTGGTCTTGACCTCCCGCCCCAGATCTCAGCGATTACTCAGATTACTCAGATTCAAGCCGTTCCACCGTTCAACCGTGCCAGGGTCCAGGGGCGTAGTCTTCTTGGGCCTATTTTATCGGCCGGAGGGGACTCCGACCTTGTTGTAACAATCCCGTTTTTGAGTTTATGGCCGCAAGTCTGGATTATCTGGGATTGATCACTAACTCCCTCGCTTCACCACCACAGTCCCGCAAATAATATCGTGCAGTGCTCTTTTCTTCTTATCGAATGCAGCCCAGATGAACCCGAGCATTAAAATGAGACCGGACAAGACATAGCAAAAGTAGCGGCCGACTGATTGCCAAAAACTCATGGTGCCGCCCGTTTTTTCATCGATGACCTCCAGCTTGAGTGCGAGCTTGCCGGGGGTTGCACGATACTTTTGCCAGAAAAAAATGGTCAGAGCGATTGGCAGTACAGATTGAAGTAACGCGTCCCACAAACCGGCAAAAGATTCTGAGCTGGTTTCAAAGTAGCTCATGCCATAAATCATAAGCAATAATGGAAGTGTTACTACCGAGATAAGCAGTGCATCAATAAAGACCGCAACGAATCGAAGCCAAAAGCCCGCGTATTGGTATTCTTTTACTTCATCCGACATGCCAAATCTCTCCCAAGTTTCTCGCTCTTGTCGGTCCAAACTGGACGTGCGGCGAATAATAGCTAAGTGCGCCACTCCTGAGCAGTTTTCGATCTATTTTTGGTGTGTTGTTGTCCATGATACTGTGTTGGCGTTTTAGGTTTTCAATTATGAAAGCATGTCAGACAGTTTAAAGCTGAATAAAACATATTGTAACGCCTGCGGTCTCTGTCTCCTTGTATTGCAAGTGCTTTGTGTTATTTTAGTCGTCTGGGTATTATTCCGTAGTGATAAAGCGCTCAATCACAATGATATTTTTTCAAACCGGACTTTGATGGTTATTTATGTATGATGGTTTGATTGGCTCATCATCACAGACTCTCGAGCTCAAAAGCTTGATCGCTCAGATTGCGAATACTGATGCGCCGATTTTAATACGCGGTTCTTCGGGAGTGGGTAAAGAAGTTGTTGCCCGCTGCATTCATCAGTCGTCGGATCGCGCTGCTGCGGGTGAGTTCGTTGCAGTGAACTGTGCGGCGATACCAAGCGACCTGCTAGAGAGTGAGTTATTCGGACATGTAAAAGGCGCTTTTTCTGGCGCAATATCTGACTACAAAGGCAGATTCCGTCAGGCTCATGGTGGGACGCTGTTCCTTGATGAAATTGGTGACATGCCTGAGCAATTGCAGGTCAAACTCCTTCGTGTTATCCAAGATGGGAGAGTCAGGCCCCTTGGAGCAGATAAAGAGATACAGACAGATTCGCGAATAATATCGGCAACACATCTCGATATGGAAGAAGCAATAAAAGTAGGCTCTTTCAGAGAAGATTTATTTTTTAGATTAAATGTGGTGCCTCTTTTCGTCGCTGATCTCCGCGAGCGGCAGGAGGAGATCGCGGATCTCTTCCAGTTTTTTGCGAATAAGTATGCGTCTAGTCACCCTCCTATCAGCCTTTGTCCCTACTCTAGCGCATTAATCATGACCTATGATTGGCCGGGTAATGTCCGAGAGTTAGAGAACTTTTGTCAGAGGTTGTCGATTTTTTATCCTGGGCAGAAAATTGACGTTAGATCTATCTCACAACAATTTATTCCGCCGGGTATGCGATCAATTATTAGTGACGTGGCAGCGATCGGATCTGGCTCTGTGCTCCCGGGCCTCGAAAGTATCGGTTTGAACGCTGCTGCTTACGATTCTGCGGCGTCGCAGAGTGAAACAGATTCTCTGCATGCGCATCAAGACTACGATCGGTGGATCGGGATTGGTTTAGAGGATCTTGATGTGTCTGAGGGCTTAAGGCAGTCGATGACCGAAATAGAAAAACGGCTCATCTCGTCTGCGCTCCAACTGGTTAATTACAATGTATCAGAGTGCTCCCGACTGTTAAAGGTCAACCGAACGACGCTGATCGATAAGATCAACAGGTATAAAATTTTGTAGGATTCTCCTTGTGTCGAAAAACCGACATTCCGGTTAGCTCATCAGATTAGAAATAAAAATTCCTCTTATTTTCATAACCTTATGTTTATTGGCGCATGATTTGCATGCAAGCAAGAAAATTCACAGCGAGATCAAGTTCGAGTGAAGTGTTTATTATTACAGATTTTTAACAGCTACGATTTCTCGGGTCATCTCAAGGGGGCTTTTGAGTCGTTAGGTCACAACCTCGCGATAGAAGGGGTCACTCTCGATAATCTCTCGAGTCGCCAGGCAATGCAGCCTGCTTGCACGGTCTGCTGTGTTGGTGATGAAGTCATGAAGTCTCAGGCATCGCTCTATGTCCTCGCCGAGTCTCTTGAGTTCAAAAGCAGTGTATTTTTGATTCCGCGGAATGCCATCGAGCTGGCGCTGCTCCTCGGTCGCATGGGCTGCGAAAGGGTATTATCTATTCCAGAAAATACCAGTGATTCCGATGCGTGGTTGTTTGTGGCTGCTCAAGTTCAGCAGCTCATCGGGACCGTATCTAGCAGAGAGGGCGCGCGAAAATCCATGATTTTCAGTGACCCCAAAAGCAAAAGCATGTTGGCTCTGATAGAGCGCGTTGCAGGGGTCGAGGTGTCTACCCTGCTTACGGGTGAATCAGGAGTAGGCAAGGAAGTCGTCGCTACCATTCTCCATAAAATGTCTGCGAGGGCAAGAAAGCCCTTTATTGCGGTTAATTGCGCCGCAATTCCTGAAAACTTAGTAGAAAGTTTTTTGTTTGGGCATTGCAAGGGCGCATTTACTGGTGCCCTTAAAGATAAGCCCGGAGTATTTGAGGAGGCGGACGGCGGGATTGTTTTTTTAGACGAGGTTGGTGAGCTTCCTCTTCATGTTCAGCCAAAACTCCTCAGGTTGTTGCAGGAGCGACGGTCAGCGAGGGTGGGAGCGCACAAGGAACACAGCTTCGATGTTCGAGTGCTCGCTGCTACTAATCAGGATCTCCATGGGCTGGTCAAGCAGAAAAAGTTTAGAGAAGATTTGTTTTACCGGATAAACGCATTCCACATCAGAATACCGAGCTTGAGGCAGCGGACAGAGGATATCAAAAACATCGCATTATTCTGTGCATCCTCATTACTGATCGGAGGTTGCGTTGCCGAACTCACGGAGGAAGCGATACAGAAGCTAATCTCTTACGATTGGCCTGGTAATGTTCGTGAGCTTGAGAACGTGATTTGTCGCGCTAAAGTTCTGGCGGTTGCCGCTGTTATCGAGCCACAACATATTGTGTTTGATTCTGTGAGCTTCGTTGACGAGGGCTCAGATCCCGCGAGTTCAAACCTTCAAGCGACGTCAGAGGTGCCTCAGGGTTCGCTATCAAGCCTGTCTGCGAGTAAAGAGGAGTTAGAGCAGCAGTGGATCCTCAGGGCCATTGAAGAGACGAGCACTCGCGAAGAGGCAGCGGCTGTTCTGGGGATTAGCCCGAGGACGTTAAGGCATAAGTTGCAAAAATTCAAACAATTTGGATCTATGGTCACAGAGCAGAGATCTGAGGCGATCGGAGGATTTGGTTCATGATAAGCGATAAGACCGTCAATGGAGTTCTAGGACTTTTGCAGCAGGCACAGGAAGTGCACAGAAAATCTTCGGAGCTCGCGGGTTTCTCTGGAGTGGAATCTTCCGCTACGACAGGTAAGTTTTCTGACAGCATCATGGAGGTGATCAAGGATGTCAATTCGCAGCAGATGCAAGCTAGCGAAACCAGGGCATCATTCGAGTACTCAGAGGACATGCCGCTGACTCAGGTTATTCTGGACACGCAGAAAGCGTCAATTGCTTTTGAAGCGACTCTTCAAATAAGAAACAAAGTTCTAAAGGCATACCAAGATATCATGAGTATGCCAGTGTAATGCGAGCAGGTGAATTATGGAAACTGCTATGATCGACAATGCCTCGAATCGGGGTGGGGCTGACGTCCCTAGTCTTGCTGGTCAGGATTATGAGGGCGGTGCCGGCTCCTCTAAAATGACGTCGGAGCCGAACCAAAATACAGCGCTGAGCACCACGGGGACGGGCCTCGCTCCAACTGTCAGGAGAGTACTCCAGCAGCCTGCCGTGAAGCGTTCAATGCCCGCGATTTCTGTTCTTTTGGCGGTACTCCTTTTTGTCATTTTTGGCTCAATGCTAAATTCAACCGGTTATCGCTCGATATCCAATGGCATGAGTGAGCCTGATCGACAGGCATCATACGACGCTTTGCTGGCATCTCAGTACAAGGTAAGGATTAATCCCGCGTCAGGTATGATAGAGGTCCCAGATGGATCATATCAGCAAGCCAAGTTGTTCTTGGCTTCACAAGGTCTCCCGAGGTCTGCCATTGCTGGGGGATATAGCGCGCTGAATGAAAACGCGTCTATGACGCAAAGCCAGTTCATGGAACAGGTTCAATATAACAATGCTATGGAGCTAGAGCTCGCAAAAACGATAAGCCAGATAGATTCCATCGAGAGTGCCAGAGTCCACATAGCGGTCAACAAGCAAAGTGTTTTCGTTCGAGAGCGGATGCCATCTAAAGCTTCGGTGGTTGTGAAACCCTATTTTGGTCGGGTGGTGACGCAGCCACAGGTCCAGTCCATCATCCACCTCGTCTCTTCGAGCGTTCCCTACATGTCAACGACCGATGTCACCGTAGTCGATAACTATGGGATCTTACTGTCATCAGATAGCAGCGACGATAGTCTTGGAACACAGAAAAACATCGATTTTGAAAGACGCATGGAAGCCGAGCTGTCAGGTCGGATTGTGGACTTGATAATGCCGGTCTTAGGCGAGGGTAATGTCAAGAGCATTGTCAATGTGAATCTAGACTTTACCGAGACAGAGTCAACTTTTGAAGAATTTGATCGAAGCGGAACCGGACCAAAAACCAGATCAGAAGTCCTAAGTAACGACGAAGTTACAGGGCAAGCTGCGGCTGGGATTCCCGGCGGCGTTTCTAACATAGCGCCTGATGCTCCAGAGTTAGAGGCCACCGGCGCGGCAGCTGGCGCGGATGCAGAG
>Ga0255753_1004218_pt1 | contig 14408 bp, 12 predicted proteins | sample 041ome_10_FD_179953 | JGI IMG/M metagenome (GOLD analysis project Ga0255753, IMG submission 179953) | Coastal salt marsh microbial communities from the Groves Creek Marsh, Skidaway Island, Georgia - 041412US metaG (version 2) | ecosystem: Environmental > Aquatic > Marine > Intertidal zone > Salt...
CCATGCGGCGTCGTCGATCGATCGATCGACCCATCCATGGGTTCGATCGATCGATCGACCGCTCGATCGATGTCGACATCCATGGGTTCGATCGACCGCTCGATCGATCGATCGATCGACACCCTCAAGCGAGAGTATATACCATGCTCGGACATTCGGCGTGTACTCGTCGTTTATCGTCGTTTATCGTCGCACGCGCGCACGCACATGGGCGCATCCATCGCTCGAGTACGCGCGCGCGCGCACGAAAGGTCGCGGGCGACACAGACACAGACACACACACAGGGTGTCGTCGTCGTCGTCGACCGCGCCGTCGCGATGGATGTTTTTGTGGTCGGTTGGACGCCGACCGGACGGACGGACGGACACGCGATGGGGCCCTCGAAATGGACGACCCCGCGCGCGCTAAAAGCGGCGTGGACGGCATTCCGTGGCTCGGTGCGCGCGCGAGTGATTGATTGCGTGATTGATTGATTGACGATGACGATGGGGATGACGATGGCGATGACGATGCGGGCGGCGTTTTCTCCTGGACGCGGCCGCGTGGATGGTGGCGTTCGCGCGACGACGACGTTAACGACGACGACGACGACGACGACGACGCGACGACGACGCGGACGCGGTGAGGCGGTGACGACCGAGGCGTTCTTTAACTTTGGTGGCGCCACGCGCGGCGGTGGGGGTGGGGCGGTGGATATGACGCCGTATTTGTGCATTGATTGCGGGTACGTGTACCGCGGAGGGGATTTTAAGAAGCTTCCGAACTCGTACCGATGCCCGACGTGTAACGTTGGGAAGAATCGGTTCAAGGCGCAAGGTGGGGCGTCGGTGTTGGCGCAGAAAAAGGCCAACAAGGAGGCGTTTCGAGCCAAGCGGGAAGCCGCGGCGAAGGGCGGGAAGTCGGCGATGTCTCCTCGGGAAAAATTGAAGCAACAAATGCTTGACGCGCAGCAAGAAAAGGATAAGAAGCGTGGATGGTTCTAATCGATATGCAGAAGACTTCGCTGATGATTATCGATGTATGGTTCGCGTCGACGAGAAAACGACGGAACGCGCGCGTAGCGTATTGACCACGATGTGATGGCATATTAAAATTTCTAATTGATTTGTTTAATCGAGCACCTTAGCGACGACACCCGCGCCGACAGTACGCCCGCCTTCGCGAAGGGCGAAACGCAAACCCGGTTCCATGGCCACTGGGTGAATGAGTTCAAACACCGCGGTGACGTTATCGCCGGGCATGACCATTTCGGTGCCCTCCGGAAGGGTAATGTTACCGGTGATATCTGCCGTGCGCATGAAGAACTGCGGACGGTAGTTGGAGAAGAACGGGGTGTGACGGCCTCCTTCATCCTTCTTCAAGACGTAAATCTCCGCTTCGAACTTGGCGTGCGGCTTGATCGAACCAGGCTTGCACAACACTTGACCGCGCAAAATCTCATCGCGCTTCAAGCCGCGAAGCAACAACCCGCAGTTGTCCCCAGCTTGGCCTTCGTTCAACGTCTTCTTGAACATTTCAACACCAGTGACGGTGGACTTTTTCGTGGCTTGAATACCCACAATATCCACGTCGTCACCGGTGCGGATCACGCCTTGTTCGATGCGCCCAGTGGCCACCGTACCTCGTCCTTGAATGCTAAAAACGTCCTCCACCGGCATGGAGAAGGGCTTGTCAAGCGCGCGCGCGGGCTCAGGAATGTACGAATCGATCGCCGCCATGAGTTCAACAATTTTTTCCTTACCAATTGCCGGTTCCGTACCCTTTAACGCGTGCAAAGCCGAACCCTTAATGATTGGAATGTCGTCACCCGGAAATTTGTAAAAGCTCAACAACTCGCGAAGTTCCATCTCAACCAACTCCACGAGCTCTTCATCATCGACCATGTCAATCTTGTTTAAAAACACAACCAGTGACGGCACACCAACTTGTCTCGCGAGCAAGATGTGCTCACGCGTTTGCGGCATAGGACCATCCGCGGCGCTGACGACGAGGATACCGCCATCCATTTGCGCCGCACCCGTGATCATATTCTTCACATAATCCGCATGCCCCGGGCAATCAACGTGCGCGTAATGTCTCGTCGCCGTTTCATACTCCACATGAGACGTCGAAATCGTAATCCCTCTCGCCTTCTCCTCCGGCGCCTTGTCGATCTGATCAAACGCGATCTCCGTCGCGCCGCCGATTTCCGCCATAACCTTTGTGATCGCCGCCGTCAACGTCGTCTTCCCATGATCAACGTGCCCGATCGTGCCCACATTCAAGTGCGGCTTCGAACGCGAATTAATATCATACGCCAACGACCGACGCCATTGCGTCCCCACCGCAGCCGCGCGACGCAACCCCGCCGCGTAGCATTGCGATTGCGCCGCAATCGCCATCGACGCGTGTCTCACCGCACTCACGCTCGCGCTCGCGCTCGTCACGCTCGACACCGCTCTCGCGAACGTCTTACGCATCGTGTTCGACATCATCGATGCGCGCGCACTCGTCAACGTCACCTCGCGTGGGCGCACTGGCGGCGAACGCGGGCGACGATCGCGCGGTTGGTGCACCATGTGTGTGTACCGGGGTACATGTCGGTGTGTGTGTACCCTGGGTACATTATTTCTTCTGTCAACAGGTGCGTTGATTTGAAAAACGCCACGCCGACGACGCGCGGCAGTGCGCGACGACGACGACGACGGAGACGACAGAGACGTTCGGGGTGCGAAGGTTAATCATGGCGGCAACGGCGAAGCGCGCATCGAAGCGTAAGGGGTCGACGATCGCGCGTGAAGGCGACGATAACGCGGCGGATGATGATGGTGATGGTGATGTCGCCGACGGTGCGGTGGATGTGGAGGACGCCGCCGCGCGTGACGAGGATGACGACGAGGCAGGGGGCGAGCGCGGTGCGAACGGTTCGTACGTGGGCGTTCGTGACGCCGATGTCGGGGAGTTGTCGACGCAGTACACGCAACGGGCGGAGGCGCAGGAGGCGTTGGAGGGCGGGAAGATGTCTCGCGAGGAGGTGGACCGGCTCGTGGCTGAAGTGATGCGGTTTATGCTGTTCATGACGCATAAGGAGAACGGTGCGCCGGTGACGAGAACGAAGATTGGGGAGTGCATCGCCGCGGCTGGAGGTGCGGGGGGGAAATCGCGCGGGGGGTCGTATATCGTGGCGTTGGCGCAGAAGCGATTTTTGGAAATTTTCGGCTTTGAAATGGTGGAGTGTTCCAAGGCGCAAAGTCGTAATCGCAAGCAACCGAAGACGGTTGAGGCGGCGAGCGCGGCGCCGGTAAAGTGCTACGCGTTGCGCAGCGTGTTGCCTGCGCAAATGCGTCGAAAGTATGTGGACAAGGCGGAGGATTTGCCCGAACGCGCGCTCGCCATGGTGGTCTCAGCGCTCGTGCAAATCGCGAGCGGCTGCATTCGCGAAGACGCATTATTCGAACAACTCTCCAAGCTCGGCATTAACAAGGATGAACATCATCCGAAATTTGGCGACGTACAAGAACTTTTAGGCCATTTGGTAAAGAGACGAGTATTCTTGCGCGAACGCGCCGCGCACGACGACCCATCGCAAGGATATTGCTTTGAGCTCGCCGAAGGCGCCGTGACGTTAATTGGATATGACAATATCGACAAATTTGTCACGGATGTCATGCGCACGCAACGCGCATGAGAACTTACACATGAAACAGTAGAACTATAGGCGTGCAAACATCACTCGCAAAAAGCAAAACAACACGCCCGCACGTCCGCGCGCGCCACAATCCGCCCCCACCATGAGCGCACTCCCGCTCCCCGGGATCACCGTGGAGGATGTAAAGTTCATCTCCAATGTCATGGTCTTTTTGTCGTTCACGTTCTGGTTCTTAAACAAGGTCGTGCTCGCGACCTTTGCGCCCGCGCACGTCAAGCGCGACCCATTCTTGATGAGTTTTGAACTCACGTGCCTTTTACCTTTAGCGTTCTGCGCCTACGTCGGCACGAATGCGTGGTTAAACGACGTTACGACCGGATACGACACGCCCTTTGATCGACTGTACAAGGCGGCGCCCGAGAGTGGACGACGCATGATTTTGGTGAACCTCGCCTTTCAGCTCTGGGATTTTTTAATCAGCTTGAATCGTAAAGAGCTGAATTCACCCGAGATGCTCGCCCATCACGCCCTCGCTGCGACGTTGTGCGCTATTGGTTTGCACATTGGGTTTGTGCAGTACTATGGAATTTACTTTTTGGGCGTCACAGAGGTTTCGTCGTTGCCACTGGTGTACGTCGACTCCGCAAAGTTTTACCCAGAAATGCAACGCGCACGACCGGGGATGGACTTGGCATTCAAAGTCATGTTTGGCTTGTCATTTATCGCAGTCAGAGATGTTTATTTCATCAAATATTCGATCACGCTTTGGAAAGACTCGTGGAGCGTGTTGAGTGACGGCTCGGCGTTGTATCCAAAAATGACGGTCGGTTTTCTGGCTGCAAATTTATTCTTCAATGTGCTTCAGCTGTACTGGACTACGCTTCTTATTGATGGATTGCTTGACTTATTCCGCGAACCCAAAAAGAAGGAGGAGACGAAGAAGGGGGATTAAAATCCACGTGAGTATATTTTTTGATGAACCGCCGGTACTGTAGCAAACACGTGGACATAATAACCGCACGCACCATCTCAGAAGACCTAACAGAGTAAAGGACTATACATTGTAACAATAGAATACATATAACTAGCACTACCTATTGGACTCGGCATCCGTGTGTGCCTGGCGAATCGAGTCTTTCAATCACGGTGTTTGCCTCCAAATGTCGCCCAGGCGAACGCGTCGAGCGCTCAAAGAGCGTGCGACGCGTCCGTTGGGGCGTACCTTCTGGCTCGGGATGCAGTGCGATCGAGCGCGGTGTAGATGGTGACGACTCGCGTACCCTATGCTCGCGTCGCAAGGATGGAGAATCCTTAAACGTCACCCGCCTTGGTGTCACTTGACCGAGTCTTGAAGGCGTCGTCGGCATCGAGAGCGTGCGCGACGGCGTCCGGGGCGGTGCTGTCGGTGATGTCAGCGCCGTTTCGTATCCTTCACGGCGCATTCGAGCCAGTTCACTGAGCAATCGATCTCGGCTGAGCAAAAGCTCTTGCTCTGTGGCGCTCGCAACGGATTGCGCGTGCGACGCTCGCCGGCGCACTTCGGCGAGCTCTCTCTCGTGACTTACGGTCATCTCCTCCATGGCTCTTCTAGCGTCAGCAAGCTGCGTTTCTAATTGACGCTGGCGTTGAAATTCTTCTGCTTCACGCTGGCGTAAGTAATCACCCTCACTCATGAGTGCCGCTTCCATACGTTCGCGAGTAGAGCGCCCATCGGCGAGCTCTCTATCCAACCGCTCGATTTCCATCTCCGCGGCTGCAGCAGTATCTTCGAGCTCCGTTGCGCGCAACACCGCTTCGTCGAGTTGTTCTCGAAGCTCGTCGGAAAATTCTTTTTCAGTCGCCAGGTTTGCACGCACCAATATCAGTTCTTTATCGCGATTACCAAGCTGCTCGCGCAAAGCGTTCACCTTTCTATGCAACTCCTCGTTCAACTTACTCTCCGCGCGTAACTGAGCCTCCGTGGCCTGCCTCCCCGCAACCTCGGCCGCGAGCAATTCATCTTTTGCTTGCAGCGCCATTTCCATCGCACCAAAAGTGTCCAAAATCCGTCCACGCGTATCCATAGACCCCGCGGGCGAGTGCTCGATGTTTCGTCCCGAGCTCGCCTCGCCGGGCGTACCACTCCTCGCATTCTCCTTGAGCGCGTGCACGCGCACATTCGCGTGCGTCGCGGGTGTAGATTTACTTCCAGATGCCGCAGGCCCGATGCCGCTTCGCCGCGTCGTCGCTCGAGCGTCGCGAAACGCCGCGACCCACGCGTTCGCCGCGCTCGGACTTTGCGCGCACAAAAAAAGCCCACGAGCGTAACCTCGAACCTCAATGTAAATCCCACATCCCGCCCGACTCTCCTGCGCGTGCACGTTCAATGAACTCACCACGCATCCAGTAATATCCTTGAGCGCCACCGCACTCGTTGGTCGCGTCGCGCCGGGAGTTTTTAAAAACTCAAGCGCGCCTTCGCGTACGCGCACCCAACGATTATTCCACGTCTTCGTGCTCTCCGAGCGCTTGGAGAGCCACGCGCCCGAGGTGATGACATCACCACTGCGAGCACTCGCACCGTTATCGTCGTCGCTCGGCGTCAACGACGACGAGGACGTGTTGCGCACCACGGTAACGACTTCTTCGTCATCGTCATCATCGTCTTCGCTCTGCTCCGCGCGCGGACGCATCGCGCGCGGTGCGTGCGAAAATGAATACAACAATCAATCCACACGCGTTCTCTCGCGCGCTCGTGCGCTATCGCGCGAATAAATAACACGCGCCGCCGCCGCGTGGAGCACACTGAGGACGAGACTTCAGAGCATGGCGCCGACAACGACGTCGTCGTCGTCGCCCGACCATGCCGGCGCCGATGGACGCGATCCACACGCGTCGTACAGATCGATTGACTTTCTCCTGCGCGGCTCGAGCGTGCACACGAACGCGCACTTGCGCGAATTTGCGCGCCTTTTCGAGCACAACTTGCTCGACAAGTTGCAACGAGACGACAACTACGCGTCGTGGTCAAACACAAAAGGGCGCACGCTGCGCAAAGAGATTACAGAGAGCATGGCGGCGATTGGGCGCGTGCGTCGGGAATTGCGCAAGGGTGTCAAACGCGCCGAGCGCGAGAGGTTGTGTGTGTTTGACTTGTGTTCGGGGAAAGGGCTGCTCTCGGCGTGCGCGGGGTACGCGTTCGGTGACGACGACGGGATTGATTCAGTGCGCGTGCACATGGTAGATAACGATTCAAGAATGAAATTGGATCATTTGAAGAGCGAAACTGAGCGGGTGACGTTTCATGCGATGGATATGTACAGCTCGGATTTGGACGCGTTGGTTCACGAAGAGTGCGCGGCGCCGAACACGCGAGTCGTCGTGGTGGGCATCCATTTGTGTGGTGAACTCTCTCGTCGGGCGATTGAGTTGTTTGTGGGACACAAATGCGATGTGCTCGTGCTTGCACCGTGTTGTTTGGTGCGAGAAAGGAACAGCGGCAAACGCAGGTTCGGGACGTTTGGGTACGGCTTGAGCGCCGCGGCAAAAAGGCTCGGGACGTGCTCGAGCGACTTGTGGTGCAAACTACTGTACGATACCCTTCCATCGCACGTTGATGATGATTTCGTACGCGTTTACAAAACATACGATAGAGATGAGGATATGCTCACGGAAAAAAGCGCGTTTATCACGGCGCGCAGAGGTGAAGGCGCGCGGTGCGACGCGTGCGACGACGCGTGAAGTCATTCGATAGAAATAGTTACATGTATTAGCCCTTTTTAACTAGCTTAGCTCGTTTAAAAACCACCTCGTCCATCATGTACAACGAAGAATGCATTTAATACATTTTTTGACCCGGTTGACGGATATCCACGCCACTGACTAAAGTAGACAAGTCATCGCCCGCTTGTTGTTCCATCTTCCACACGCGCTTATCCGCATCCGTCAACGGGAACTTCTCAAAGTACGCTTCCGAACCACCTTGAATGATCTTCACTTGCGAATACCCAAGCTTGGAAATGTTGTTGAACGCAACTTCACTGCGCATGGTGCCATCATCGCACACCAACAAGATGCGGCTCAACGTGTTCGGGAACTCGTGCTTGATTTCACTCAAGAAGTACGGGTTGAGCTCGGGGTTGCCTTCCTCGTCCATCACCGCCAAGCAAATCTTCTTCCACGTGCGCTTGGATCCTTCTTGCCATTCTTCCGGCGAGCGGATGTCCACCACGACGAAACCGCGACCGATGGTGTCCTTCACGTCGTCGATCGACACTTGCGCCGCAGCCGCATCGGCTGCGCGCACCACCGGGGCGGTGCGACGGGCGTGCGTGGCGGTGCGACGGGCGGCGATCGGGGCGAACGCGCGCGCGCACGTCGTGCGGGAGGATAACGTGAACGACATCGTGCGTATGTAGAGTTTGGGGGTGTGCGGAGCAGTGGCGACGACGCACGCGAGAACGTGGGTGATTAATCACCCACAGCGCGGTGACGTCAAAAGTCACACATGTGATCATAAGTCGATGTTGATAGAGGGTTTATACCTTTATATATACATACATGGCGCCACTATGCGAAAAGATGTCGAGGGGGCCTTTTATGTTATCCACTTTTGCGTTTCGATGTCGACGCTGGCGGGAGAAGATTATTACATAAATCTGAAGATTATCCATAAATCTTGTCGTTATCACCGAGTAAGCCCTTGAAGCCAATGCCCTTGATGCGGCAATACAGTACTAATACGGCGATGCCGTAGTAGCCGAATGTGATCCACCAAATGTATGTGTACTTGGCAAGGCCGAAGACGTGGGCGTTCAAGTAGGCCATCGAACCGGCGAAACCGAGCAATCCAACACCCGTGAGACCGGCGAGGAAGTTCAACGCACGGCAAGCCACCATGACACCGTAGAGTGATTTGGACAAAATATTCACAACCACGGTGGCGCACATGGGTAAAACCACGGTGTGGAGCTGGGCCACGACGGCGGCGTCGGTGGTGAAGACGGCGGCGCCAAAGTAGCAGCAAAACGCAAACGCTGTAGTCGAAATCGACGCGGTGAACAAGCCAAATTGGAATAGGATACTCGCCATTTTCCGAGCATTTGCCTTTTTAGGCTTGAATATGTGCTCGGGCAGGAATGCTTGGCCGGCTTGGATGAGCGGGTCGCCGCAAAGAATCGTAAATGAAAACAAGTTTGCGGCAATTCTATGCGCCGCTGATACCGTCACTCCGAGCGCGTTGGCGGCTAAAATTTGCGTCGTGTAAATGGTCAGTAGCGCGGCGACTAAAAATGTTATCGGTCCGAAGAACGCCATGACTGGTGCGAGCTGTTCTTTTGTTGGAATCGCGGCGCGCATCCACGCCACAGCGCCGGCGCCGGCGTTGAAATTCTGTTTCGGCGGAAACTCAAGTAATCCTTGACGCTTGAGAAGCACCAAGATGGCAAATAGCCCTGTGTACAACGATGCGGTCGTGGCCCACGCTGCGCCTACGGCGCCTGTCTTCATCACAGAAACCATAAACCAATCGCCCACAAAATTGACCACGGCGGCGAGACACACGCACAACAGCGGCCTCAACGTGTCCTTTCTCGCCACCAACGTCGCGTAGCCGGCGGACGTGAGGAACGCTGCGGGCATGCCCAATCCACGCACTTGCGTGTACTGTGCCGCGATGGTCTTCACGTCACCCGAAACATTCAACAATCCAAGTAAATAATCGGTACGCGTCAAGAGCAACGTCGCCACGGCTAACGACCCCAAAAACGCCATGAAAAACGCCCCATACACCTTACCATTCATGACATCCGCGTTTTCCCCACTCGCCACACCTCGGCTGACGATTGATGTTAAACCAGCGGTGATAAACGCAAAGAGCGTGACGGAATAATCAGTCAACGGCGTGGACACGCCGAGCGCCGCCAACGCCGTGGCGCTCGCCTCCCCCGCGCACCGCCCCACGAACGCCGTATCCGTCATCGTCAACAACGGCGATATCACATTCGACGCTAACAACGGAGTACAAAACGCCACAAGCGCCCCGAGCTCTTTCCGAGAATCCAACGTCGCCACATCATCCCCGCCCGCGCTCGAGACGCCGACGTCCCGTCCGCGACGCCCAGCCACCCATCGCCCCGTGCCCGCGCGACGCCCTTCGACTCGCCCCCGATCGACGCCCACCGCGCGCGCCGCACACGCACCTCCCCCCGCGCGCGCCGCGTCGCCCCCCGCGCGCGCCGCGCCGCCGCACACCGCGCGAGACGCACCGCGATTCGGATAACCCACACCACGCACACAGCGACTAACCACCACGCGCGCGACGCCGCCGCCGCCGCCGCCGCCGCCGCGGTGCGATGCGACGCGACGCGCCGAAGACGACGACGACGACGACGCGACGCGATGCGCCATCGCCGCGGACGACGTGATCGACGACGCCATCGGTCGGCGTCGAGGTGTGACGCGCCCCGTCACTGTGCGACGCTTTGTCGTGCGTCGCGCGCGCGGTCATGGCGGCGAGCGGTGCGCGGCGTAAGCCGGATTCCGACACCGAGGACGACGATGGGGATGATGGCGGTGGCGTTCGCGGGCGATCAGCGCGCGGCGTGCGAGACGTGGATGGGAACGACGCCGAGGATGTCGTGCGCGGGACGGCGGCGGTCGAGGCGCGCGCCGCGGCGCCGTTGGAGACTGCTGAGGCGCGCGCGGCGAGGAAAAGGGCGGCGAAATTGGCCAGACGAGAGTTCAAGGTGAGTGTTGGTGGTGCTGATGACGCGGTGGCGATGGTTGGTTCGATGGGCGCGACGCGACGGTGTAAGATTTGTGACGGGGACAAGGCGCTGGAGGCGTTCCCGGCGAGTCAGTTGCGCAAGGCGCGTTCGGCGTGTTTGGCGTGCTGCGCCGCGCAAGCCGAGCGGGATGCACCGAATGCGGAGAGGAAGAGGAAGCTTAATAAACGCGAGAAGCTTGCTGAGGCGCTGGAGGCGCGGAAAAAGAAGAGGGCTGAACGTGAAGCGTTGGAAAAGGACAAGGCGCCGGCGGCGGACGCCGAGGCGCCGGCTAAAAAGGCAAAAAAAGAGAAGGATGATAAAGATGCTTTCGTCCCCACGAAACGTTACGATCCGACTGTTGATGATTCGTCGTCGTCGTCGTCGTCGTCATCATCAGAAGACGAAGAAGGCGGCGAAGACGTCGCCTCCAAAAAGCCACAAAGCGGCGGAGAAAAGAATGACGCCAAAGACGCTCCGAGTGAAGAAGATCTAGAGCTTCGCTCTCGACAGGTGTTTGTTGGTGGTATTCCATTCAATAAAACAGCGGAGGAGATTGAAGAGGCATTCATCGATGACATGCTCACGGTTGAAAGTATAGACTGCATGACGTTTGCCGACACTGGGCGATTCCGAGGCATTGCGATAGTCACTTTCGCTTCGGCGCAAACTGCCAAGGAAGCTTTACGCTGGCACGACACTGAATGGGATGGTATGAATCTCGTGGTGAAGCCATACGAGCCAAAGAAGGCGAAGAAAGAAGTGCCAAAACAAGAAATTGGTAAGATTGAGGGGCAGCACGTCGCGTTCGTCGCGAATTTGGATTATTCCGTGACGGAGGACACTCTTCGTGAAGCGTTTGCAAGTGACAGTGAAATCAAAGAGATTCGTTTAGGTGTAGACAAAAATACGGGCGACTTTAAGGGTTTCGCTCACATTGAGTTCGTCAGCGATGGCGACCTCGAGCGCGCGATGAAGAAGGATGGAACGGAGCTCATAGGAGGCCGGCGAATGAAGGTGACATACGCGACGGCGCGACGCGCTGCAAAACCCGCGCAAAAAGACAAGGAACGCGGCAAACCTGCAAAGTTGAAAGCTAGTCGCGGTCGCCGTGATGTCAAGCGCAAATGATGTGAATAGCTTGATAATAAACCGTTTTAAGGTGACTCATTTCAATGTGCATATACTAGATTACCATGATTTAATTTTGCGCGTCCATCATCGCCGACGCAGTCGCCGCGGCAATTTCTCTTTCCGTGCCGTTCGGCAAGTAGTAATACTTACCTAGGGCATTCTTCGCCAACTCCTCGGCGGTACCAGAAGAAAGGAACTTGTTCTCAGTGTCAATGACAAGAACCGACATCCCAGCGCCGCCGATTCTGGCAGCCATATCCGCGACTTCCTGGTTGAGTTCTTCTTGCGTCGCCTTCTTCGCGTCCGGACCCCAGTATTCCGGGTTACCGTTCGATTTCTCGATCGACACGTTCGCGCGACCATCGGTGAGGCAAACAATCATCACACGACCAACATCACCAGTGGACATGGCGTTCAAGCCGACGCGAGCGGCGACGCTCAAACCGTGCGCGAGAGGAGAGCCACCACCGCACGCCATTTGATCGAGACGGCTTCTAGCCATCGCGATAGAACGGGACGGAGGCAAAAGCACTTCAGCCTCGTCACCACGGAACGGAACGATGGAAACCATATCACGGCTCTTATAAGAGCTTTCCAAAATGCTCAACGCCGCACCCTTGGCGGCGTTCATTCTGTTCAAAGCCATCGAACCTGAGGCATCGACAAGGAAAATAACCAAGGCACCAGCCTTACGGGCGAGCTTTTTCGCGCGCATGTCACCCTTTTCGACGTAAACCTTCTTCTTTTCCCCATTGGGGTCGCGTTCGCGACGCGCCTTTTGATAAGGCGCGGCGGCGCGCAACGTCGCGTCAACAGCCAAACGAATGGTATTACCCTTCGGTAACACGGGCTTGATGTAACGACCACGGTCATTGGAGAAGATGATGTTCTTCGAGCGACCAGAGCGACCGCCTTGGCGGTTGGTTTGCTGCGCGAATTGCGTCACATCCTTGTCCAAGATGACGCCTTCGGCGTCAAAGATGAACTCCTCGGGAATATCTGGGACGTCATCTTCTTCTTCTTCTGTGTCTTCTTCTTCCTCCTCGTTTTCATCCTTATCTTCGTCTTCCGCATTATCTTGCGGCGGCGGTGGCGGCGGCGGCGGCATTTCATCGTCATCCGGCTGATCATCCGGAGGGCTATCCAAAATATCAGAGCGCGGGACAATGACGAGACGCACGGCTTCCTTGAGATCATCCGCATTCACCTTGGAACGACCATCGAGCGCAGCGAGCGCTTTGGCCGCCTTGACAGCGAACAACTCGGCGCGGTGACCTTGAATTCTACCACGAACGGCTTCGCGCACCAAATATTCCACTTGTTCCTTGGTGATGGTGCAATCCTCGAGCCACTCGCGAGCCAAAATAATCGACGTCTTGATGCCTTCAGTAGCCTCTTCTACGCTTTGCACTGATTGTTCGGCAGAGTTTTGGAAGCCCATGGCTTGGTTCACCGCCTCGACGCGATCTTCAAAGGTGAGCATCTGGTCGGCGGATAACGTCACGGCGATGCGGTCCAGCAAGTGCTCGCGCAAGTTACCCTCTTCCGGGTTGAACGTAGCAATCAACAACGGCTTGCACGGGTGGCGCAAAGTAATACCTTCACGTTCCACAACGTTTTCACCCTCAGCCAAGACAGAAAGCAACAAGTTGGAGACGCCATCATCCAACAAGTTGATTTCATCCACGTACAAGATACCGCGGTGCGCTTGCGCCAATAAACCGGGCTGGAAAATAGTCTTCCCTTGCTTCATGGACTCTTCGATATCAACCGTACCAATCAAACGATCTTCAGTGACACCCAACGGCACTTGCACGAACGGCGCGTCTCGGATGATGGTCTCGACGTCACCATTCGCGTCGCGAGACGCCTTACCCGCGAGCCCTTCTTCCCACTCGCTCGGCTTTGTCGGGTCGGCGTTACAGAACGAATCCTTCACGCACTCAATCGGCGGCAACAGCGCATGCAAACCACGCGCCATAATAGATTTCGCGGTACCACGTCGACCAGAGATGGCAATCCCCCCTAACGTCGGGTCCACCCCCCCGAGCAACAACGCGCTCTTGATCTTCTCCTGCCCGATGACCGCAGCCAAAGGAAAGGTTTGTCGCATCGTCGACGCTTCGACGGGAATATTCGCATCGATCTCCATTTGCATCGCCTCACGCATGCGCGCTTCGGCTTCGGTCTCATCCCCAGCCACCGCGGCGCGCGTCGTCGTCATCCTCCTCGTCGTCGTCCGCCCCGCCATGCGCGCGCGCCCCGCCCGGGTCTTCGTCGTCGTCCCATCGCATCGCATCGCGCGCGATGATGATGTCGTCGCCCAGAGTCCAGCGCCGGCGTTGAACGCCCCGCACAGGGACGCGTGCGCGTGCGCCGCGAGAGGCATGATGAATGTCCGTCGAACCTCGCGTGCGACCACGTATGTCGTCGTCGAGAGTCGTCGACAGATAGTCGTCGTCGACCGTCGTCGTCGGTTGTGGATAACGGAGGACTGGACGCCCTCGGGCGAGGTCGAGGTCGAGGTCGAGGTCGATCGCGCGATCGCGCGATCGCACGCGGTGTGTGAGGGATGATTCCCCTATGTGTACAACCATGTCATTGCCACGCGTGTGCGTCCACGTGCGTGCATGGGGTGTGGCGGGTCGTATATATGTGGAGTGATTCTGCATGGGCATGCATGGGCATGCATGGGCATGCATGGGCATGCATGGGGCCTGTGTACGACCTATATACGCCTCGTCGCGCTCGTCCTACACCACGCGCGCGCGGGCGATCTGGATCCGTGCGCGCGCGCGCGTGCGACGTCGATCGATGGGCGCATCGATGGGCGTCGATCGCATCGTCGATGGGCGCATCGATGGGCGTCGATCGCATCGTCGATGGGCGTCGATGGGCGTCG
>Ga0255753_1004221_pt1 | contig 14401 bp, 15 predicted proteins | sample 041ome_10_FD_179953 | JGI IMG/M metagenome (GOLD analysis project Ga0255753, IMG submission 179953) | Coastal salt marsh microbial communities from the Groves Creek Marsh, Skidaway Island, Georgia - 041412US metaG (version 2) | ecosystem: Environmental > Aquatic > Marine > Intertidal zone > Salt...
TGATGATAATAATAATAACTCGGAAGAAGAAGAAGAAGAAGAAGAAGAGGAAGACTTTATCAGCGTTCGTCGTTGTTCTTCTTCTTCTGTAATTTAGGATTAGTAGTATTATATATAGTAGAGTTGTTTTAATATAATAAGTTGTGTTGTTAATGTCGTTCACTCCTTTTTGTTGTTGCGACAAACAAAAAGAAATGAAGAGAAAAGAAGAGAAAAAAGAGAAGAAAAAACAACAGAAATTTTTTTTATCAAAAATCAGGTGAAAAAAGCACCAAATTCAACGAAAGAAATTCTGTCTTTCTTGTAAAATTGAAACACTTGACACGCAACACACCACACTATTACGAGTACTACGAAGAAAAAAGCAGACCATGCGAATTTGCATTTAAAGAAGAAGAACAAAGAAACGGCGAATAAAAAAATGTCCACGCACGCGCTCTTACTGGACGAACTTTCCGGCTTTAAAGGCGAAGGAAATACAAAACTCACGGTCGATGTCATCCTAGAATCCAACCAACAGTTAAACGCGATCGGAGAGTACGAGTTAGACTTGCAAAAGAAAGGGATAAAAACGATTGAAAATTTAGGCGGCACGTGCGATCAGTTCGATTCGATCGATTTGAGCAAGAACGAGATTATAAAGTTGGAAGGGTTTCCAAAGCTCAAAAGGTTACACACGATCAATTTGAACGAGAATAAGATCGAAAAGATAAACGGGACGAATTTGAGCGAGAATGTGCCGAAGTTAGAGTGGTTGATGCTGCAAAATAATAAGATTCGAAATTTGGTGGACATCGATGAATTAGGGAAGATGAAACGTTTGCGATGCGTGATTTTGAAAGGGAACCCGGTGTGCGCTTTGGAGAATTATCGGGCGTATTGTGTGTATAAGTTGAACGATGGATTGAGAATGTTAGATTTTGAACGCGTGTACGCGAAAGAAAGAGAAGAGGCGAAGAAGATGTTCGAAGGAGACGACGGGAAAGCGGCCAAGGCGAAGACGTTTACGGTGGGGAAGAGAGGCGGAAGAGACGAAGAAGACGAAGAGGAGAAAGACGACGAGAGTAAGAAGAAGAAAAAGGGGGAAAAGGGAAAGAAGCACGACGAGGCAGAGTTGGCGAAGATTAAAGCCGCCATCGCGAACGCGACAACTTTGGAAGAAATTACGCTTCTCGAAAAAGCGATGGAAACCGGGGTATTGCCGAGCGAATATAATAAGAACGAGTGAGCGAACAATTTTTTGCTTAAGCGCATGTAGTAGTGTGTACTTCAATAACAACGACAACAACAACAATTAAAAAGAATAGAGATGTAGCGAGTTTGTGATCGTGTAAGTGTTTACTACAAAAATACAATTAAAACAATAATAGAAGGAGCGTGATTGTATATCTTGATTATTTAGAAGGACGCGACGTTTTCTCTCTTCTTCTTAATTTCTTCTTTCATCAACGCGTCGTGCTCGCTAAACTCGCGACGAACTGCGCCAAGCACTTCTGTTCGTCCACTTTTTGCGACATGAAATGCCGAGTGACTTCATCCACCATCTTTGCTTTCCCTTTAATAACGTCGTCGGTATCCGCGCCTGGCATTTGGTAAAATTTCTTATACTTGAGCAAAGTTGGACCGGTGAGTCTGTTGAAGTTTACGTTGCAGTTCGGTTTCCCGGCGTTTCTTTTATCCACGATTCGTTTCATCGCCGCCGCGGCTTGTTGACTCGGTGGCCCATTCCCGGGCGTTCTCGTCGGTCGTCGTAACCTCGCTTTCATGCCGCCTTCTTTATCGCCTTCCTCGCCTTCCTCGTCGTCTTCGTCGCCGTCGCCGTCTTCGGCGTCCCCTTCGCCTTCTTTCTTTTCTTCGTCTTCATCATCGCCTTCTTCTTCGTTCGCATTCCCGTCCTCATCCTCCATGGAGTCTCCATCGTCCTTCTCTTCTTTCTCCTCGTTGTTGTTCTCCTCATCTTCGTTCCTTTCCTTCATCTCCTCGTCTTCCTGCTCCATCTCTTCGATCTCCCCGCTTTCCACGTGCGACCCGTCGTCGTCGTCTTTCGTTTGAAACTCGATCGAATCTTCTTCCTCGCCCGTGGGTAGTGAAATCACCTCCAGCGCGTTCTTTTGTAAGCGAACTTCTTTTCCGTTTTCGAGGAGTAACCAGTGCCAGCCGCCCAAGTTGACTGATTTTTTCACCGTCGCGTGTGCGCCGACCAGTTTTTGTTTCGTTCGGTTGTTCCCGATGATTTTAACCTTCGTGTGCTTCGCTAACTCCTCGTCGCCACCCATTCTTTTATCAGTTTATCAGCGCGAGCAGCACAAGCAGCTTCCGCGTTGTTTGTCTCTCTCTGACTCTCCGACTGACTCTCTCTATATATCTGTGTGTGTGTGTGTATCTCAACAACGAAGAACAAAGAGATGAGTTTCTTTTAAAATCGCGCAAAGGTGATTTCTTCTGGGGTGATGAAACAAAAAAAACAAGAGTGCGATGAAATAAAAAAAGAAGGAGAGACAAAAAAACAAAAAAAACAGGCACACGATGATGAAAAAAAACAAAAATCAATCGTCAAAAAATCACAAAGGAGAGAAAAGTTTGTTTTGTTTTGCACCACAAAAAAACAACACTCCTTTTTTGGAATAAAAGAGCAAATGCATCCTCCTCCTCCTTCTCTTTCCTCTCAACTTTCATCTTCGAAGAGCAACTTTGTTTACTGCTGTGCATTTGGAAACAGGAGGAGTAGGTATTGCGGTGGTGGTGGTTTTGGTCGGAGGAGGAGGAGCGTTTTGTCCTCTTCTTCTTTAACTTCTTTGTCTTCTTTGTCTTCGCGCTCCTTATCCAACATCATGCGCAATGCGAAATCGTCATCATCATCATCGAGAACAAGTCTAATCGCAACCGCTGCTGCTGGTACTTCTTTTTCTTCTATATTTAGCAGTGGGGCGGCTGCTTCTGAACCAGCTCGAGCGGCGCTCTTTGTCACGTCTGGCTATGTGCTCGTGCAGGTGATGCGGACAGTTTTCAATCACAAAACGTTGAGCGACGTTTCAGTTTCCTGCCAAAACACGGAGAAAAACGCATCCGTGCTGAAAATGTTACACACGTTACGAGTAGGGTACGATGCGATTACGGTATTGAGAAACCCGCACATGTCGACAATATTGGCGACTTTTTTTAGAAAAGACGTAGATGTGGAATATCAGAGAGAGCTGTTGCCGATGGCGTGCGGCGGCGTCGTCGCTTTGGATTGGCCGTTGTCCGTGGACGACGAGACGCATAAGTATCGCGAACGCACGCCAGAGATGTTGGAAAAGACGAGGAATTTAGATACAGATTTCGAGCCGCATAGAAAATCGATACCGAGTCAAACGCCGAAGATTGATGGGGTATTGGAGGAACATTACAAGACGTTACCGGAGGACGCGCCGACGTTGGTGTTGATGTCCGGCATAGCCGGCGGTTCGCACGATAAGTATTTGAAACACATGCTGAGAAGAGCGGTGATGAAAGGGTATCGAGTAGTTGCATTCAACGCGAGAGGGACGAGCGAGTCACCATTGATGACGCCGCAGTTTTATAGCGCGAGTTTCACCGGAGATACGAGGGCGGTGATGAAGGAGATGAAGAGGCGGTTTCCAAACGCGCCTTTATTCGCCGTCGGTTGGTCGTTAGGGGCGAATATTCTGACGAACACGTTAGGTGAAGACGGAGAAGATGCGTTGGTCGATGCTGCGTGTAGCATGTGTAACCCGTTCGATTTGAACAGGTGCGACGAAAATTTACAGAAAGGATTTTGGGGCAAGTTGTATTCGAAATCGATGGCGAATAACATGCGCAAGTTGTTCGAACCGCATAAACATTTGTTCCAAGGCTTGAGAGAATACGAACCGGCGTTGGTCAGGAAAGCGAGAACGGTTCGAGATTTTGACGAGGCAATTACGCGAGTGACTTTTGGATTTTCTTCCGTGGACGCGTATTACGAAGCGAGCGGATCGAAGAGAAAGATTGCCGACGTGAGAGTCCCGTTGTTATGCGTCCAAGCGAAGGACGATCCAATCGCTTCAATTGAAGCGATACCTAGAGAGGCAATTGCGAGCAACGAGCACGTTATTTTATTAGAAACGGAGAGTGGTGGGCATTTGGGATGGACAGCGGGAGCTGAAGCGCCGTGGGGTGCTCCCTGGCCAGATCAAGTAGCCATGGAGTTCTTTGAAGTCCACGCGCTCGAATGGAAGACGAAGAGAGGGGCGAATACAGCGAGAGCTAAAGCTCCGGCCGAAGTCACAGCTTAGAATGTCATCGTATCATAATTATGCTTAGATATCATAGAAATTGCTATCGCATCATCGCCACCATTACTACTACATGTACTACTACTACTACTACTACTACTACTAGACTTTATTCCTTCTTTTTCTTCTTTTTCTCCTCTTGGGTCTCGGGCACGGCCAAGCAAATTGGCACGCCTAATGTTGCTACGCAAAGACCCAAGGCGATGTTAAAATACGCCAACGCGATTAACACAACCATTAAGAGTACGAATGTGAATATTTTCACCGCAGTGAAGACCTCTTTAACGGACCATGAAGAAGATGAAGAAGACAAAATCAGCCATTTCTCATATTCGTACGCTTTCAAGGTCTTGATGCCCAACGCGACGAGCATGACGCCGAGCGTTCCGGCCAACTCAGCAACGCCTACATATCTGTCATTCCCAATGAGCACGTACTCAAACCGAGCGTGATGTAACTGCTCGACGAGATTATTACACGCTCGAATAGCCGTTTCTAACGCGATGCCGCAGGCGAGGTAATTTTCTATGCGATAGTCTCCACCTTTCGCTCCTTCGTCATCCACCTCGCTGCCGTTTTCCTCTTTATCGTATACCATTGTAAACGAATCTATCGATTTCACTTTAAACGCACCGTGAACACCGGTTGGCTTACCAACTACCGATAATTTCGCAAACGATGTCCACGCTTTCGTGTGTTCCATCCACTTCTCCCATTTTGTCTTCTTCGTCGCATCAATGACGTGCGTCCCTTGTACGCTAAATCCCGCCGACGTCCCCCGCCCCATTCGCGAGGCAAACTTTGCCACTTCAAATATGTCTTGATTCGGCAAGGCTCCGTTCCATCCGTGAAGTTTAGCGAACATCGTCGATCTCGACCTTTTAAAACTTTTCATTCCGTTTGGCGTTTCGATGCCAAACGCTTGGTGGATCTGCCCGGCGCGAAAAAAGACATCCTTCTTTTTGTTTTTTCGATTAGCCGCAGCGTTACCTCCACCGCCACTACCATCCTCTTCTTCTTCTTCTTCTTCTTCTTCGCCCTCTAAATACGTCTCCACCCACTTCTCCGTCGCGCGAATTTTCGAAACTGGTTGTCCTTCTTCCAAATACTCAAAGCACGTCGGTACGACCAACACCACGTCCCGTCCCAACCATTTCACCTTTCGCGACTTGACGTAAACGAACACCTCCAACGCCAACGCGACGGCGTCTGCTTCTTCTTCCTTAATTCTATCATCACCTCCTTTTCCTCCTCCTCCTTTAACTTCTTCTTCTTCTAAACACCCGATCGGTGCGACAATTGCGATGGATTCTCTCCCGTCTCCGAACTTTGCTCGAGCGACGGCGTGCGCCGCGAACTCGCGCACCGTCACCTCGTCCGACGAGTCGTCAACACCATCGAAATCCGCCAACAAAATATCTCTCACCAAAACCTCTTTCGCTTCTCTCAGGCTTCCTGTGTTCATCAGCATCTCCGAATATGTACTCGCCCGTTCGCCGTTTTTGCGGTCGAACCCAGTTTTCGTGCTTCCTAAGAGTAATCCGTTCTCGTCCACGTACGCTTGGTTGCTCAGCGCAGTCGTCGAGAACAAACACAAAAGCACGAACGAGAAGGCGAAGAAAAGGAGGTCGAATTTTCCTTTTCCAACGCCTTCTTTGGAAACGAGAATTGATTTGAGTTTGGAGAGGATGCGGAGGAGAGGAGGTAAAGAGGAAGAGGAGGAAGAAGAAGAGGGTGTCATCATAAAAGTCGTCGTCGTCGGATGGATCGATTGGAGAGGGAAACCGCGGAGGAAGAAAAAAGGATGCGATGATGATGTGAAGATTTGTTTGTTGTGAAGACACTCAAAAGTTGTTGTTATGTTGAGTGCCGGATGACGATGATGATGCATTCAATCGAGACTTTTGTGCGAGGATGATGAAGCGAATTTTTAGTATTAAAACTGCGCGCCTTTGACGTCTTGCAACACCCAAAATCCATCCGTGGTTTCGCTGTCCGCGTCGGTTTGAATGGCTAAGAAGTGCAACCCTTTCGTTTGTCTCTTCACGCCTTCCCATTCTCGGGCTTCCTCTCTCAACTCTTTGGTTCTTCGGAAGAACGCGTAGTTCCAACTTTCGTTCACGCCGGTTTCCAAAACGATGGAGGAGCTTTCCAGATCCACCGTAATCGCGCTCAACTCTAAGCCTTTCGTCCATCCGCTCAAAGCCGCCGCGCGCGCGGTATAAACGACGACGCCCGGTATCAGCGTGTCGTCCGGTAAATCCGGGTCGATGTTTAACAAATCTCCAAACGCTTTACCTCTCGCCACGCTCTCCATTTCCTCTTTCACCCCGACCAAAGGCAACGCGACAAACGCCCACGACTCGCCTCGCAACGCGTCCGGCAACGGCTTCGGCGCTTGCGCGTCGAACGTCATCAACGGCGCCGAGTTCGGATCGTACCCCGGATGTTTCTTATACACCGTCTCCATCCTCTCCTCCAACCAGTTCAGCATGGTTTGACACCTCCTCGACGGTAACGGTTCCAACTCGCACTCTTTACACGCTCTCGTGATGATCGTCATCATTTGACTCCGGAAAAATTTAACTCTTCTCGGCCCTTCGCCGGTTTCCTCCGTTCGTTTCGAGACGACTTTCTGCAAAGCTTTGGATAATTCCACCGAGTTGATTCGATTGTTCGGGAAAAACTCCGCGTGTTCGAACGTTCGGTCTTCGTCCGTGATTAACAGTTCCCACACTTTCTTCCCTCGGTCGTCTTTTAAAGGGCGGGAGCAGAAATCGATTTGCCACGATTGAGACGATACACGAGACGACTTGTTCGTCGTATTCGTCGTAGTAGTCCTGTGTGATGCTGTTGCTGTTGCTGCGTTTCTGATCGCCTCCTCTGCCGTTCGCGTCAACACGCTATTCTCCGACGAGGACGATTCAGACGACGACGACGGTTGTTGCTCTTGTTCTCGCGCGGAAGAGGAGACCACGATTGATGACGACGACGCGTTGTTTGAATGGTGTCGCCGCAGGGAAGATGATGATGATGAGAAAAGCTTTTCCCGATGATGATGGCTGTAAAAATCATGACGTCGAAGCGAGTGTTTCGTTCTGGAGGACGAGGATGCCGCAGCAGACGCCATCGCACGCGGGGACGCGTGCTGCTGGCAAAATACCGAAGAAGGAGAAGACATGCGAGACTATTACGTGTGTCTGTACGCGCGCGCGCGTGAGAAAACGGCGCGTTTATTTTATGAGAGCATTCGGGGGGATTGATTACTCAACCATTTTATCTTCTTTTTGGCTGCTCCTTTTGCCTCTCTACAACCTGCTGCTACGCTACGCGACTACGAAATACCTCCCACTCTTTCGGGTGGGTGGGGGGTGCTCCTTAAGACGACGAGACTCTCTCTGTCTCTTTCTCTCTCTCTCTTCTTTCGGTATTCAACCAACCATGCTCCTCTTCCTACCTCTCGCCCGTACTTCCTCGTACCTCTTAAACGCCTCTTTACTCTTCCCGCACGTCTCTTTCCAGGTGCGCAAACATTCCTGCCAGACGCGCGCGCCTTCGCGCGAATGCGCGGAGACGAGAGAGCGCTCGAGGACGTATAAATCGACACCGATATCTTCCTCACCGACGATTTGGGTTTTGGATAAACCGAAATCGATTACGTATATGGAGTCAGTTTGCGCGTGAACGAGGAAGTTGGAGGTGGTGAGGTCGCCGTGGGTGATGTTGCCATCGTGGAGTTTGGAGACGATGAGGCCGATTTCGCGACCGTATTTCACCGCGCGGCGGTGCGCGGAAGAAGAAAGAGGAGGAGAAGAAGAAGAAGGCGCGGCGGTCGCGTCCTCGGCGGTGGCGTTGCGCGGCGGCGTAGTTTTCTCCTCCTCTTTTTTTTGTTCTCCTTCTTCATCTTCTTCCGCCGCGATCGATTTCAAAACCTCCTTCAAAGACTTCCCCTCCACCCGTTCCATGAATATCGACGACGACCGCTTGTCCACGAACAAAACCGTCGGCGCTTGGACGCCTAAAATTCTCGCCTTCATCAGCGATCGACACTCGGCGAATAATCGACTTCTCGTCAACTTTTGGTCCAAAACTGGGTGTCTGTACTTTTTCCTGAATCGCTGTTTCACGACGCACGGTTTTCCGAGGAACGTGGTCGAGAACACTCGCGCTTCCGCGCCTTGCGAGAGGAGATGAAGTCTTTTTTTTTGTTCTTCTCGTCGTCGGTTCTCATCGTTACCGTCGTCGTTGTTGTTGTTGTTGTTGTTGTTGTTGTTGTTGTTGTTGTAATGCAAAATTCGTTGAAGAAGATGTTCGTCGTCTTGGTCGACTTCAACAGCATCATCAATCGTCGTCGTTCTCGTTTTCGTTTTCGTTTTCGTTTTCCTCGTCGTCGTTTCTTCTTTCTCTTCTCGTTGTTCTTCTTCTTCTTCTTCTTCTTCTTTATCGTCGATGTCCATCGTGATTGTCATCGCGCCTTCTCGTAATACTAATAATAATACTATAATACAGTTGTTTACTGCGCGAGCTGTATGACGAGTGTTGATTGGAAAAAAAAAATACAAAAACACATCAAAAAAAACCAACAACGCACGTTCAGTCCAGAAAAAGAACACGCATCATCATCGAACGATTTGAAGAAGAAATCATGATCGCGATCGAATCGCCTCCGCAGAAGTGCATGTGTAAAAACTGCAAGTGCGAAAAGTGCGAGTGTAAGGTTTTGAGACGGTAGGTAAAACGAAGACGAAGTCGTTTTTTTTCCTCTTTTGTGTGTGGGGTCGTATTTTTGAGAAGCTTTTCAGATACAAAATATTCTTCTTCTTTCTTCTTCCTCTCAAACAAGGCTCTTTGCTTCACTTTTTACAACAACAAACGCTGACGCACAAGACTCTCTCGATGACGCGTAGGATTTTGTTACCCATCGATTCAACCGGCGAGGACGTCGAGGTTATCAAGTGGGTACTTGATAACGTCCATAGAGCTGGTGATCAGCTCGTCCTTTTACACGTGTGCGTTGTTTTGTCTTTTCTTGTTTAGCACTCTCTCCCTCTCTTTCTTCTTGGACGTGACGATGATGAAAATTTTCACCCTCTTTCTTCACCACACCAAAAAACACACAGGATTCCCGCGCGCTTCCCGCAGTACGCCTGGGGGATGTACGACGATTCGTTCGTGGAAGTTCCCGATCCTGAAGAAGAAAAGAAGTGGCGCGAGGATTGCGCAAAGTACGTCGCGGAGACGCTTTTACCAATCCTGGATCAACGTGGTAACGTGACGTATAAGCTCGATATCATCGCGTACGAAATGAACAACACGTCCATCGGAGAAGTCGTGTGCGAAAAAGCGAAGATCATCGACGCAGATCTTGTCGTCATGGCGAGTCATCGCAAGGGACGACTTCAAGAGTTTTTTGTCGGCTCAGTGACAAACTATTGCCTTCATCACTCGAAAGTTCCTCTTCTTGTGTATAAAGGGCCGAAAGAGACCGATATAAATACAAAGTATTACACGGGCGATATCTCGAAGAAGGAGAAAGAAGCGTCGCCGTCGAGAAAAGAAACTAAGGAAGGCAAAACGACGTCTATTGATTTTGAAAAGGCGACTCTCCAAGAGGGTTAGTAAAAGTCGACGCCGAAAGAAGACGAACGAGAGAGACAAAGAGAGAGAGAGAGAGACGCTTTTAATAAAATGTTAAGATCTTTACTCTCACAACGAGAGGCGAGTTTTATTGAACTGTGTTACTTTCTTTTTTATACTTCGCGAAACGAACGGTCGTTCATTCCTTCCTCTCTCATGCCTTCCGTATCTCTCCACAGCAACAATGGTGTCGTAGCGTTATGAACCACGGCCTCGGACACTCGTCCGATGTGCTTGTTCGACCTTCCTCGCTGTTGCGATGCACTCATCACAATCATATCGCAGTCCTTTGCAGCCTCGCATATTTTCTTTGCAATCTCACCCTCCTCCGTCCCTTCCGTTTGTTCGACGAGCAACTTTATTCTCTTCACGCCGTGAAAGTTAACGATCGGAACTATCACGTCGTAGACGTAATCTTCTTCGGAAACGCTTTCTTTCTTGTTCATCGATACGTGAACGAGCCGGATCTCGTCGTTTTCTTTCACTTTCACTAAAGGCAAAAACCACTTGAACAGCAACGTGCCGTGGCTCCTTTCATCGTCCGCTTCCGAAATCGGTATCAAAAACTTCCTCTCTACCAGCGAGTCGAAACACTTATCTTTACATTCGCAATCGACTAGTTTGCAATCCACGCATTTCAACCTCGTCGTCATTTTCGTCGTCGTCGTGGATGACTCCATCCTCCTTTTCTTTTTGTTGTGTGCTAATATTTTTGTATCTCGTTAAAAAATACGCGAGGAAAGAGAGCCGATCAAATGGAAAAAAAACGACACAAAAGTTACGCTTTTGCTGCTGCTCGCGACGCACTTCTCCGAGAATGAAATCGGTGGAAGAGCAAGCGATTGTAAATCGACAGCAACCGACGATCGTGTCCGTCTGCTTGAACTGTAAAAAAGGCGCGTGCTCGTGCTCCTTTCACGGGAAAGAGGAGAGAAGGTTCTTGTTCCCGTTCGAAGAGAACGAAGAGGACTCGCAGGAAGCTTTGCGGTACTTTTTGAAACACATCTATCGCGGCGAAGGGGACGAGATTATTTTCTTGCACGTCGTTCCGACGAGTTATCGAAGAGTATACCACGATACAATGGTTGTGCAATTGAAACCGGAGAACGAATTTGAGTGGCGAGAGAAGTGCGCAGACTTTGTCGAGAGAGCCCTTGTTCCTATTTTGAAAGAGAAGGATGCGAAGCACAACCGCTTGGAAATGGTGAGTTACGACCCGAGCGAACGATCTATTGGTGAAGTTATTGTTCGAAAAAGCGAAGAACACGACGTGTGTTGCGTTTTCATGTTGGCGCATCACAAGTCGAGAGTGCACGAATTTTTTCTCGGCTCGTGCGCAAATTACGTCTTACATCGCACTTCAAAGCCGGTGATGTTGTACAAGAAGGAAGAGTCTAAGAAAGAAACCGAAGACTTGGAGTGAATAACATCTCGCGTCTAATCTTTTACTACTATGGCTGGTAAAACTACACAATAACGCTACAGCTACATACATTCTACTAGTTGTCTAGTACATTTTCAAACTCGCATTTACTCGGAGAGAACAAAGCTCCCGCGTTGAAATTATTCACGTCGATAAACGCCTGCACTCAAATTGTATCAACTCAACTCGCTTCTCTTTCTCATAATAAGGAGAGATTTAGCGAGAAAAGCTTCACGGAATAAATTTTTGTGCATGCATTCAAACGCTTCTTTTTCTTAATTCGCGGTGGTTTTGTTCAAAGCCGCTTTCGCCGCTTCTAAAACCTCTTCAATCGGCGCGCAATCGCCCCACTCCTTCTCGCGATGCGAATATACGATTTCACCCCCCTCTTTAAAAACCATCAACCCGCCCATAATCAACCCCTCTCCCGTCAAATTATTCCTCGGCGTTCTCTCGCCAATACTCTTGAAGTTTTGCACGATTTTATACATCTTCACTGGATTGATTAAAGTTAGAAACAAGCTCGACCTTTTCAAAACGCCTCCGCCGACGGCGCGAAAAAACGCCTTCGTCTCGTCCAAATGCAACTTCTCCTCGCTCTTCCAGAAGTCCCTGCTAAACTCCATCACTTCGGCTTCGATGGATTCTTTCAGAACGCAGTGTAACTCGCAGTTCACGTCGTTTAATTTCTTCTCGATTTCTTTCAGACGACGGATTTCTGCGCGACAGAACACTCACCCGGGCCTTCGCAAGATGCACACCACCGCGGATGATTTTTGCCAAATCTCTTTCCCTTTTCTCCTTTTTATTCTTTTTGGAAGTTCCAACAGAGGGGCTTCGGATACCATCGTTCTCGTTCTCGCCGCCGCCGCCGCCGCCAAAGAAGAAGAAGAAGAAGAAGAAGATCTGTTCATTATTTTCTCGTATGGAATGAAGCAAAGTGGATAAATTTCAGAGGAACGAGAAGACCACACAAAGTTTTCTCCTCTCTCTCTCTCTTATTTATTACATACACACTAGTATAAAATATCTATCGCGCGCAAAAAGCAGCTTTAATAAGAAGAGAAAGAGAGAGAGGTACATAAAAGAACACTATCATGCGTTCGGCGCGATCGCGGAACGTTCCCAACGAAAACAACTGGGACGCAGAATCGAATCGAAAACATCGCGATGATGATTTCGACGAGAAGGACGACGAAAACAAAAAGTATTTATTCGGAGACGGGAAGAAGCATCGATACGTGCGGTACATGCTCAACGTTCCGATGAAATTAGGGAGGATGAAACTGATTTTATTGACGTTGGTTGGGTTTCTGGTTTTGTTTTCCGTCGTCTTTAGCGGAAGGAGTGAGAGTCGTATCTCGACGACTTTGGGGGCGAGCGGAAACCACCGTCGGAGTAATCATCATCGCGCGAACAACAACAATAAAGGAGAAGAAGATGATGATGAAGAAGAAGAAGAAGGGAACGAGACAGACGACAACGAGAGCTTAGATTTATCCGGAGGAGATGAGGAGGAGGAGACCAACGCCGACGACAACGAAAAGGAACAACAAACGCAAGATGACTTGGACTCCTCGGAGCAAAGGCTAGAAGAGTTGTCCGTGGCTTTACGAAAGAGATACGCTAAAGACATCAATCGAAAAGGGAGTGATTTACGAGACAATAACAGCAACAATAACATTAAAGAGCAGCGAGTGAAGAACGAGAAAGAGTTGGAGCGCGCGGCGCAAAGTGGGAACGATCGAGATATTGCGTCGGCAATGTTGATGAAGTTGGTGTTGGATCGAGCGGAGAGCGATAGAGAAGTGGAGGTGGACGATGGCGACGACGACAGCGGGAAAGTAATTAAATGGGATGCCGTGAGAGCGGCGTTGAATGCCAGGTTTGAAGCGCAGAGGCAACAAGCATTAGCGAGAAGGGAGAGAGAGCGAGAGAGAAAGAAGAGAGAGGAAGCGCGAAGAGCGAAAGAGGCGGCGGCGAACGCGGCGGCGCATAAGCTGAACAAACCGAAACCGCAAAAGCCGCACACGCAGGCACAGATTATTGCGGCGGAGCAAAAAGCCAAGGAGGCGTTCGAGGCGGAGCAAAGAGAGACGGAAAGGATTAATAGACAGTTGGAGTTGGAGGAAGCGAGAGCGGAGGAAGTTCGATTGGAGATGCAAAAATTGGAAGCGGCGAGACGAGAGGCGACGGCGAGAGTAGAGTTGGCGAGACTAGACGCCGAACAGCACCACAAAGAGTCGGAAAAAATCCAAAAGAGAGCGCAGATGCGATCGGAGGCGAGAGAAAAGGCGGCGGCGGCAAAAGATGCTGCGAAGAGACGTGAAGAAGAGCGGATACAAAAAGAAATCGACGAGCTCAGGCAACAGCAAGCGTTGGCGGAAGAGAAATTGAGAGCGGCGACGTTGCAAGATCCTCTCGTGGCCAAAGCGGCGGCGGAGAAGCGGGAGGTGGAGATGAAAATGGCCGCACGATTAGAAACGTTGAAGAAGCAGCAGCAAGCAGAGATAGATAAGCGCGAAGCCGCGGAGAGAGAGAAGACGATAGCGGAAGCGGTGAAATTCGCCCGGGAGAAAGAAATCGAAGACGAGAGGAAAGCGAGAGAGGCGGAAGAGGCAGAAGAGGCGACGAAAGCGGCGAAAACTACCGCCGATAAGGACCGACAGAAACGCGCGTTGAACAGAGCGGCGAACGCGCAAGGTGCGGCATCGCACGCGCACGCCGCGAACGAACACGCCGCGGCGCATAACGCCAAATCGCACAGTTCGAGAAACTTGTTAGTCCCTCCGCCGTCGAAACTTAGCGGACGATGGGTCACTGACGCCAACGGTATGTCTAGATATTACACTAACGACGCCAACGAAGCTCATCGAATGAACAAGCAACACGGTCCGAGACACGACGAATCGTTCGAAGCCGGGTTCGGTGCGCAACACAAAACCATAAAAGAGAAGAAAAGAGACACGACGAAACAAATGTTGAAGGAAGAGTTGGAAGCGATGGCGGCGAACGTCGACGACGAAGAAGAAGAAGAAGGAGAAGAAGAAGAATGATAAATTAC
>Ga0255753_1004268_pt1 | contig 14311 bp, 16 predicted proteins | sample 041ome_10_FD_179953 | JGI IMG/M metagenome (GOLD analysis project Ga0255753, IMG submission 179953) | Coastal salt marsh microbial communities from the Groves Creek Marsh, Skidaway Island, Georgia - 041412US metaG (version 2) | ecosystem: Environmental > Aquatic > Marine > Intertidal zone > Salt...
TTCGCCGAAACTTCAACAAAGCCCCCTTTCGAGGACACCGAAAAATGAATACAAAAAAGACAACAAAAAAGAAGCGTAAGAGAACAACTGCTCTTCCGCCGAAAAGCTCTCATCTTTGTCTTCTTCGTCTTCTTTGTCTTCTCTTCTCTCTCTCTCTCTCTCTGATGTGTTGTGCGGCCTAAAAATCGTTCAACGCTCCCTTACAAAAAATTCTGCAACAAACAGTTTAGGGTATACAACCCTAACCTCTTATCCAGCCCTCTCCCTCTCGTTTTGTTTTTATCCAAAATCTTTACTTTTTATATCCCCGAGCGCGTATACGCGCACATTCGCGAGGTAAAGAAGTCAGAGAGAGAGAGTTTAGAGAGATTGAAAGAGAGAGAGAGTGTGTGTATTTATTATTCTTCTTTTTCTGAGAGAAAAGAGGTAAAAAGCAATACTATATATATAATAGCAGAGAGGAATGATGATGATGAGTTCTTTACCGATGGTGTCCTCGAGACTTGATGACGCGAGTACGACGACGAGTAGTGCTCTGAACAACAGAAGAAGAAGAAACACGAAGACGAACCTAAACAAGAAAACGAATAAAACATATACGACTATTACGAGGTGTCAAACGTCGCAAACGGCGTCGTTTACGCCCAAAGGGGCGAAAATTTCCGGCGTCGGGAAGGCGTTGCCGAAGAAATTCATCACCAACGACGACCTCGCCAAGTTGGTGGAAACCAACGACGAGTGGATACGCACGCGAACCGGAATTGGGAAAAGACACGTGATTTCTGGAGATGAAACGTTGACATCTTTAGCCGCGGAAGCTTCTCTTGGTGCTTTGAAAATGGCCAACGTGAACCCAGAAGATATTGATTTAATCATCGTCGCGACGAGTTCGCCGGACGACTTGTTCGGGTCGGCGTGTTTGTTACAAAGCGCGATTGGCGCGAAAGGCGCGTTGGCGTACGATTTAACCGCCGCGTGCTCGGGATTTGTCGTTGGATTAGTCAACGGTATGCATTTCATCAGAGGAGGTGGGTATAAAAACGTGCTCGTGGTTGGAGCGGACGTTTTGAGCAGATACGTGGATTGGCGAGACCGAGGGACGTGCATTTTGTTCGGCGACGGGTGCGGCGCGGTTGTGTTAACCGCCACGGAAGAGGTGAGCGAGTGCTCTTTGTTAGGTTTTGACATGCACAGCGATGGGTCGCAGAATCATCACTTGACGGCGAAAGTGTGCGGAGCGAAAGTGGGGAAAGTCTGGGAGTCCGATTCAGAAGCCGGCGAACGCACGGCGTACGAAAACATTGGCATGAACGGCCAAGACGTGTTCAAATTCGCCGTTAGGGCGGTACCGATGACCATCAAAGAGAGCTTGAAAAACGCAAACATGCAACCAGAGGAAATCGATCACTTAGTTTTGCACCAAGCGAACCAAAGAATCATCGACGCCGCCGCGCAAAGGTTAGGTCTAGGAGACGATAAAGTGGTCTCGAACATCGCGGAGTACGGGAACACCTCCGCGGCCTCCGTCCCGTTGGCTTTGTGCGAAGCCGTCGAGAGTGGGAAGGTGAAGAGAGGTGACGTCGTCGCCATGGCTGGGTTCGGTGCCGGTTTGACCTGGGCCTCTTGCTTGTTGAAATGGTAAGAAAGAAGACTACTACTCATTATCGGATGCTTGCGTTGAATACTAATAAAATTTACTACTACTCCGTTTTGCCTTAAAAATTTTACATCATCATACAGTTACTCACACTCTTCATAATAGTTTATGAATACGATGCCACCACCACCACCACCACCGATAAAACCAACTCCCGGGCAAAACTCCATCGCGTTAACTCGAGTGAAGCAATCCTCAAACTCTTATTCTGACTTATTCTCCGAGGATAAGAAGAACAACACCAAATCTGTCGCCGTGTTGAGCTTGACGCGATGCGAGTTGAAACTCTTCCCGAAATTTCACGACGAACACGAATACATCTCCCCCGGGCACGCGCACAACGCGACCAGATGTCAAGTGGAACGAACAACAAACGCAGCATCAACGAGTCGTAATTTTTGCACGGCGATTATTGCCAACAGCGGGAGCGTGTTTAAACGGAACGTAAAGTTTGCAAACGAGACGGCGGCTTTGGGGAAGACGAACGCGAGCATTCCTCGAGACGACGACGAAGAAGAAAACGAAGAAAACGAAGAGGAAGAGGAAAATGGAAAGAAGAAACGAAAAAGAACGACAACAACAGATGATAGAAAACATCGAAAACACGAAACAGAAATGATTGAAGCGTTTGAAGGACAGGAGTTCGAAATCATGTGCTTGAAAATTAGAGAAGTAGGAGAAGCGGGAGGACAGACGGAGGAGCAACGCGTGGCGACGGTAGACGCGACCGGGAGGTTGACGGTGTGTAAAGTTCCCAAGACGAAAGTTGCAGATGATGATGAAGAAGAGGAAAAAGCGGAGTTGTTATATAAAGCGACGCCGAAGATGTATAAAGAATGCGAGACATTCGAAACGCTTGGCTCTCCAGGTTGGGCTGGACTCTCGTTTTGTCCTCTCGAAGAAAACAACATCGCCGTGTGCAAATTGTGGACTCGCACGATCGATTGGTTCGAGCAAGACCGAGTCGTTCGAACGAATAATTTGTTAGAGTCACCGACATCTATCGCGCACATGGAAACGCCACATTCTGGACGCTCGGTTTTATGTATAGGAGAGAACAACGAAGTGGTCGTGTACGACCACAGAGTCGATAAGAAGAACGGCGAAGTTGGTCGCGTGAAGCAAGTCGCAAGCGACAACGCGAGGCACCAAATCCAAGCGTTGGAACCAGCGAAATTTTCTGGCAATTCAGTCTTGTGCTGCGCTGGGAAAGAGAGAACGGTATCTGTGGTCGATCCGAGAAAATGGACGGCGAGGTACAGGTGGAAGAATTGCGCGAAATACGAAGTCACTGGATTATACGCGCCTCGCACAATCGAAGGCTTCGTGTGCGTCGCGTCGTTGGATTATGAAATTTTATGCGGCAGTTACGAAAAAGGGAAATTGGGTGGCGGGTTTACGTTTCGAAACGACGCGAGAGTAGTTGGCATTGGAGGCGCAAAATTTGGAGATAAAAGCGACGTCGTGTGTACGTGGACGGATACGGGAAAGCTCACCGCCGCAAAGATTTCCGTAGCATCATCGGTATCGACAGAAGAAGATTTAAAAGTAAAGTAGGTAGAAACTCGTTGTAGATGTAGGTTGACTATAGTTAGAGGGGAAGTCATGTGATGTGTGTGTATTTCTTTCTTAGTGTCAAAATAGAGAAGTACTAAATTAGCGCTTGCAAAACTCCGAAACGAACCGGTGGAACAATCGCACTTTGTTTGCATACATCTCTTTCTTCTCTACATCCAACGCGACGTCGAAATCCTTATCGCCGTCGACTACTAAAACCGGCACAAACGGGAACGTCTTCTTCCCGCTCAGCGTAATCTCGATGAATTTGACCATATCCTTCAACTCTTCCGGTACATTCTCGGTTAACTCTTTCGGCGCCGACGCCGTTCGATCGTCCTCTCGAAACCAATTCTCGTGTTTCTCGTGCAACTGCTGCAAATACTCCAACGTCACTCCACTCTCCTCTCCTCGACTTCGAAATCCTAACCGTCTTTTACACGTCTCCGGAGACGCTCGTAAATACACAAACGCGTCCGGTACCAACGACTCGTCCCCTAACGCGTCGAACCAACAGTTATACAAATGAAACTCCATATTCGTCAGCCACTTCGCGTCCATCAACGAGTCCACGAAGACTTTCCTGTCGCTAAATATGGAACGTTCGCACACTCGAAATCGACTTTGATTATTCTCATTTTGTGCCTCAAAATCTTTCGACGCGTTGTATTGCAAACATCTCGTGATGAACACATAGTTCTGAAACGTATACGCGTACCGTTCTGGTTCCTTATAAAACGCGTCCAACACGTTATTCTCGCCTTCGACGCTCGCGCCCGGGATTTTCTGCCAACTCTCCACCGGTTCCGGAACCACGAACGCTTCTTTCTTCAGCGAAGAACTCTCGCCTCCAATCACTTCAAAGAGGAACGTAGATTTCCCGGAGGAGATGTTCCCTTCCACGCACAACGTCAAGCCTCTGTTTTTCTGGTTTACAAACGCGTCTTCCGTGCTCGCTACTGGATGATGACTATTGTTGTTCTCGTTGTTGTTGTTGTTGTTACTGCTATTATTACTGCTATGAAAATTACTCGTACAAAACTTGCTCCTCTCGATCCGCGTGTACCTCTGTTTCGCCATTCGTCTCAACTCTCTGGTCGTTTGGTACGCGCGGACAAACTCGTATCTGTTCCTCGGCATCCTCGTCGTCGTCATCGCGCGAGGAGGGGAGAAGGAGGAATAGAAGGAGGAGGACATCGAACGATGCGTCGTCGAATTCGACGACGCTGATGATTTTTCTGGAGAAGAAGAAGAAGAAGAAGAAGAAGAAGAAAAAGAAGACGCGCTATACCAGCGCGGCTGAAGGCGTTCAAGTTTTTGGAAAGTTTGTTGTCGTGATAGAAGTAAACGAGCGAGAGTTCTTTCAGCGTTCTTCGGTCTACTCATGGAAGTGCAAATGAGTGCAAATGAGAGAGAGAAGGGAGAACGCGAGAGCACATTTTTGGCGATTTCAAAATTTTTCTTTTCTTTTTTTTTTTTTAACGAAACGACTTGACAGTCTCTTCGAAACTCCTCTTTTTACCACATACATGAGATCACACATGCGAGTTGTTGTTGTTCTCGATTATTATTTACCAACTCGTTTTAGTACTACTACTACTACAAATAATAACAACGAGTAATCATGAGGCGAAAGAATCCACATCCGAAAAGAGCGGTGAACGCGAGGACGGTTTTGAAGGGAGAGAAAGAAGAACCTTTGGTGTTGTGTTCGAGGATTCCTGACGAGGAGGATGATCTCGAGGCAAATCATCATCAGATACAAAAAGAAGAAGAAGAAGAGGGAGAAGAGGAAGAAGAAGAAGAAGAAGAAGAGGAAGAAGAAGAGGAAGAAGAAGAAGAAGAAGAAGAGGGAGAAGACGAAGACGTAGAGCGATTGCGGAGGATTATGTGCGTGCCACGTGACGATGTCGTGGAGCAAAATCAGACGCGGAAAGACGCTAAAGGAGTGAAGAGAAAGAGAGGGCACGAGTGCGATTTTTGCGAGAAGATGTTTGGATGTCCGAAAGATTTGGCCAGACACATGCGCATTCACACGAACGAGAGACCGTACAAATGTGATGTGTGCGAGAAGCGTTTTAGTCAATCTGGTAATTTGAAAGTCCACATGCGTATTCACACGAACGAGAAACCGTACGAATGCGATGTGTGCGAGAAGCGTTTTCGTCAATCTGGTACTTTGCAAAACCACATGCGTATTCACACGAACGAGAAACCGTATGAATGTGATGTTTGTGGGAAGCGCTTTCGTCAATCTAGTGGTTTACAAAACCACAAGCGTACTCAACACTAATAGCTCTTTTATAGTCCTACGTTTACATACATACACATTATATTCATCAAAGACACGAATAAAACTTGTCTAAAGTTGTCCAACTTGATTAACTTTGAAGCATTCTTCTTCATTTTTTATTCTCATCGTCTCACCATAAAAAAAGCGCAAATACACACGACGAATGTAAACGACGATAGATAGAGCAGATACTGCGCGAGGACAATGGTGGAAGAACCAAAGTGGCCACCTTGGTCGATTTTACCCGACGACGACGTCTGTTCCGTCTGCTTGTCTCGACCAGAACAAAGAGGACGAATAGAATCCTGTTCGCATTTGTTCTGTTATCGATGCATCTATGACTGGTCTCGCGTTGAGACGAAATGTCCTATGTGCAAACAGAGGTTTTATTGGATCGAGAGAGAGGCGAAGGAGGAGAAGAAGAAGAGCGATGGTGAGGGTTATGATGATGATGATGATAATAAGAATAGTAGTATTAGCGATATCAACGACATAAAAAACAATCAGAGAGAGAAACCGACGTATTGTCCTTTGAAGAACCAAAATGGAAACCAAGAGGAGGAAGACGAAGACTTAGATCCGGCGGAGCACATCATATGCACGGTGTGCCAATCTGGAGACGACGAGAGGAACTTGTTATTGTGCGACGGGTGCGACGAAGGTTATCACGTTTCCTGCGTTGGTTTACAGCGAGTACCGAGAGGGAGATGGCATTGTCCTTCGTGCGCGAGGTGGGAGCGAGAGCGAGAAGAGAGAGAAGCGAATAGAAGGAGACTTGCCGGTGCGACAACGACGACGACGACAACGACAACAAGAAGAGAAGGTTCATCGTCTAGAGCAGCGCGAATGGCGAGAGCGCCGAGAGGAGATGCCAGTCCTACCGCTCGATTGGGTATGCTGGAAGCGTTGGTCAATCCTACGAACGAGGATGTGCACGGCGAATTGGCTTTAAGGGAAAACGCACTTTTGGCATCCGCCGCGAACGAGGATCCAGCGCACAGAGAAAATCGATTGGTGAGAGAAAGGAGACAGGCGAACAGAATGCGGAACGGAGAGGTGCGGTTATCAGGTGGTGGTGGTGGATCGAGTACGTTTAATCGCGGCGATTCGCACAGAAGACGACAGATTGCCATCGTTCAAGAATTGAGAGACGCGTGGGAACGACTGATGAAGGAAGAAGAAGAATTTCCCGACGTCGATGAGGTTGCACTGATAACGCAAAGTCGTCGAAGTGAAGATCGCAATAATGCTAGTAATACCACCAATGATTTAGAAAACGCGAGAAGCAACGCGAACATTGACGTCGAAACGGCGTGGAAACTCATGGACTCGGCGAGAGCTGAAGAGGAGAAAGAGAAAAGAATGAAGAGAGCGAATAGAAAAAAGAAAGTAGCGTTGGGAAGAAGCGCGGAAGAAAATGAACAACCGTCTTCGTCGTTGCCAGCACGAAACATATCGTCGACAGATCCCGTCAAACGACCGAAAATTCGCGTTAGAGTGTCGACAGATTACACCTACAACAACAACAACAACAATGCGTTAGGTGTGCTTCAAAGCGTTCCTTCATTTTTACGCGATACTTTAGGTGATGGTGATGGCGCTAATAAAGCTTCGAACGCTACTGAAGAAAAAGAAGAAGAAGAACATAAACAACTTCCACTTCCTCCAGTCATCGATGTCTACCGCACAGCCGCGGATGCGGCAAAAGCGTTACTCATCGACCAATTCCGCGACAAAACTTTATCAAAAGAGCAATATAAAAATACCATCAAAGCAATCGTAAAGAAGTGCGCGGAGGCGGACAAAAACATGCAAAGACTCCAAGCCGGCTCTATCACCGTCGCTGACATCGAGCGCATCGCCAGAATCGACGCAGAAGAAGTAGTATTAGCCGCTGCAAAAGCAAAAATGTAAAATCAAATGTACCGCATGTACGAATAGAATAAAACGCAAAAAGTCATGTCAAAAGAAGCAGCTTCTAGGGGACAAACTCACGATTGTGACTCTCCATTTTTATCCGACGCTCGCTAATTTAACGATGGAAGACGAGGGCGAAGGAGGAAGGGACGATCACTCTCAATCCCAACTCGTGTTGAAAGAAATCCGTCCATTCACCATCCGCGCGGATGAATTTCTCAACGTAGACCCGAAAACGAGCTATTATTGCCGTCTTCACGCCGTGAATATCGGCGTCGAAAAGTCGAAAAAGTTTCACCGAACTTTGGAATTGACGAACGCGCTCACCGAACAGTTGGAGCATTTAGAGAGGATGAAATTGAATAACGAGGAATTCAGAGACAGTTTAGACCATCAACTGGACGCGTTGCACGTGGAGAAGTTCGCGTACACGCTGTTTGCCAAAGCGGACGCGCAAGATCGAAAATATAAAAACAGGACGAAGAAAATTGCGAAACTGTATTACGTGAGCGCGAACGTGTTCGACGTGTTGCGATCGATGATGTCGTCACCCAATGATGATGATGATGATGATGGTGGAGGAAAAGAAGAGGGAATAGATACCGCGACATCTCCGGAGATTGAAGAGAAGCAGAGGTACGCTTTGTGGAGAGCCGGAGAGATTAGCAAAGCGATACGATTGGGAGTACCGTGCGAAGATCCTCCGGAGACGAGCGGGAAGACGACGACGACGAGTCGAAGCGAGAGTTTCAAAGAGGATTTGGATGTAGACGTCGACGACGAGAGGGTAGAGGGAGAAGAAGAGAAGGAAGAAGATGAAATGCCGCCGCCACCGCCACCAGCTGTAGCACATCAACCATCACCACCACCTCAAGGACATAAGAAAGGGCCGCCCCCAGGTGTCGGCGCTCGAGCTCCTCCTTCCCTCAAGAAAGAGGGATCGGCGACGACGACAACAGTATCGACGAGAGCAGCGACGAATGGAGCCAACGACGCGCACCGTCCAGATTACGAAAAAATAGCATCGGCTCAAACGCTCGCGAAATCAGCCGTATCAGCGCTCGGATTCGAAGACGCCAAAACTGCCATCGAGCAGCTTCGCGCGGCGCTCGAAATCTTGGAATCATCTTGATTGAGCAGTATTTAGTTTAACGTAGCAGCTCTTAGCATTTTCTTGTCGTAGCATATTTAGATTAGTGATATTTAGTTCATGACAACACTATACAGTGGTAGTACGAGCGAAACAAAAGAATACATACAACGTCACAATGGTGTGTATTTTACTTGAACACGGCTTGATCGCCCAACTCTTGTCCCGCCAATCCTTCTACGCTGACTTTCTTGAAAAAGTCCCGCAAAGTATCGGTCCCGTAACTCGGCGTCTCGTCTGCTTTGTACTCTCCCGTCTTTTCGTCCATCACTAACATCGACTCCGCCGCGTAATATCTCCCAATCTTCCCAAACTCCGCGGCATCCGTCATGTTCCCGAAAAACCCGGCGAAGAAATCGAGCACTTTAATCACCGTGTCCATGATTTCAATCGGCACCTTGACGAATTTCGGTTCCATCTCGAGGAGTTCAAACAACATCGTCCCTTGCTCCAACGCCGACAACGCTTTCCCTGGACCGCCAATCGGCAACACCTTATTCTCCAAACTCGCGTCGCGAATGCACTCTGCCATGTATTTTGCCAAATCTCTCTCCGAAATCGGTTTGCAGGACGCCAACTGTCCGTCGCCAAACATGACGTACGGTCCGCCTTTTTGCACCGATTCGACTTGACCAGCTAAAGATTTGAAAAACGCCGTCGGTCTCACGATAGAGTACGAAATATCCTCGCACTTTTCCAATTCCTCCTCAAACTTTAACTTGGCCTTTTGAAACGTCAGCAACGGCTTTTGAACGCAAATCGCCGAGAGCAACACGAATTTCTTCGCGCCGTTTTTTCTCGCCACGTCCAACACGTTCTTCGTCGCTTGATAATCCACATCCCAAGAATCCTTCACGCCGCCAGTTCTGCTCGCCAAGCACGACACCACCACGTCGTACTTCTCGCCTCCGTCTTTGAACGCGTTTTTCTCCACGTCTTCCACCGAGCCGCACGTTCCAAATTCTACCTTGGCGTTGGTGAACAATTTTTTCGCATCCGCTTCGGTATTTTTCCCACCAATCCCAGACCTCGGACGAACGTACGCGGTCACGTCGTACCCTTGACTGCACAACTCGTTGGTCACAAATTTACCAATGTATCCAGTCGCACCAACCACGAGCACTTTCACGTCTTTGTTTTCCGCGGGGAGATTTGCCGTGTTGGCGACTGCTTTCGGCACCATATTCGTCATCCCGTGTCGACGACGATGATGATGATGATTTTTGGATGACGAAAATGATTTCGAAGAAGAAGAAAACTGTCGACGCGCGACAGAGCACGTCGCGCTGTTATTCTTTTGCACCGTCGTCAACGATGAAGTCGCTGCTCGCATGATGATTTTTATCCTTTGAGAGAAAGAAAGAAACAACAAAAGAGAGCGTTTTTGCGCGGAAGAAAGTGATGGTGTTTTTGGATAATCTTTCGAAAAAAAGAGAGATCTCGAGATTTTTTGTGCACACTGATGTACTTAAAATGTGTTGGTTTTGTCTCTCTTTTTTATAACGAACGCGCGTTAGTTGTTGATGTTGATGCAAAATATTGTATTTTGAATCCCACTTCTTTTTGTCTCTCTCTCTTGTACTCTTTCTCTCGCGTCTCTCTCCTCAGTATTCGCTTTTTTCACTTTAAGTCTCTTTAGCTGCTGCTGCTTCGTGGTGGTGTTCTTTTTCCGCCTTCTTGAACTCTCTCACGTTGCACTTTTTCATTTTACCTTCGTAATCGTCGACGACGCCGCAGAAGAAGGTTTTGCCGCACTCGACGACGAGAACGGTCGATTGTGGGTTGGAGAGATTGACTTTGTACGTTTCTTCGGGAACGCGAGCCGCGAACAGTTCGACGATTTTCTTGGATCGCGCTTCGTCGTGTTTACCCTCCGCCGGGCAGTGTTGCTCGAAGCGCACTTCGAAGGTTTTTCTTTTCTCGGGATCCGGAACTTCTTTTTTCGGAAAGTGGAGAGGCACGACTTCGTCCGCGAGTTTTTCGTATTCCGCGCTATCGGCGCAGTTTTCAACGGGAATGATTCGACAAACGTGCTCCAGTTTCGCCCACGTGCCTTCCGCGGCTTCTTCCAAGATGGCTTTCGCGAGAAGCGCCGGGTTCGCGTCCGTGTCGTCCGGTTTTAACGCGACGAAGAGCGCCGAATCGCACTGATCGATGTACATCGGAACCGCCTCTTTAAACGGTCTCTCGCCTTGGATGCGATGCGCGTTGTACGACATTGAAAAGTACGTATCGTTGAGCACTTTTGCAGCCTCTTTCGCCGCGTGGATAACCTGTGCAAAAGAGTTCAATAGATACAAAAAAGAACAAGAGAACACGCACGCTCCCGGGAGCCAACGAAGTCACCAAAAACCCTTTCTTCCCGTGGAAAGGCCCTTGGGCAAACTCCCACGCGGCAAACGACGATTGCGTCGTCGTCGTCGCATCCTCCTCTCTTCCAGATGGGTACTCCTCGCCTTTCGGAAACTCCGGAGTCACTTTGTGTTCCTCCTCTTGTTGTTGCTGTTGAGAAGAACTCATATCTTCCTCTTCTTTAAACGCTTTAAAAGGACTACTCAGAAAACGACGACGATACGAAAAAGATCCAAATCCTCCTTTTCCCAAAAGTATGCTCTTCTTCTTTGCGACGATGGTGGTGGCAAAACAAGCGCGCGATCCGCTCGCGATCATGCGCAGAGTTTATAACAAAGAGAAACACAGAGAAGAGATGTGGTGTATTTTTTTTTTCGCGCAAAAGTGGAAAAAAAGACGTTGTTTAGATACGAAATTTTCCTCTCGGAGAGAACGAACTTTGTTTTTGTTTACGTCAGCATTAATCTTTTGCACACACACAGATAAATAGTACTACACACATCATAATACTAAATCATAATAATGCGCGCAACCGCTCTTTTATCATCATCTTTAACCTCCTCCACGACGAGTAATTTGGCACCTTCGAGAAGACTTTCGTGCTCGTCGTCCTCCTCCTCCTCCTCCTCCTCAGTTTCATCTTCGATGAAGATGACGACGATGAGGGTGAAGACGACGACCAGAAGAAAATCATCACTCCTCGTCGTCAGAAGCGCGAACGCTCCGGACTTGAACGATAGTAATAACAAAAAGAAGGAATACAAACCGCAAAAGCCGAGACAAAGAAAACCGAAAACGGGCGCGCCTCCGCCTCCGCCGCCACCAACCGCGAAGGATTTAGAAATGATGAGCAAGTTTGATGACTTGGAAGCTGGTGGAGGAATCAAATATGAAGTTTTCGCGAGAGCGAAAGGACCGAACCAGTGGTTTCCAGTTGGCCCGATGGTCGTCAAGGAGGAATGGATGATTGGGAAAGAGTTATGGAACGCCGAGGAACCGTTGAAACGAGCGGCGTTGCAAATGTACCCAAAGTTGGCCGCCGCGCCGGCGTTTGGGAAGTTGGAATACGGTTTTCGAAGAGCCGATAAGGAGAAGATTAGCGAAGAGGAAATCAGGCAAGGGCAAGGTAAAGTGAATCCGTTCGACGACGTCGAAGTCCTGAAGGAGAGATCCGAGTACGACGGGGTCGCGCCGGAAAAAACGCTGTTGGAGAAGTTCAACGCGTGGATGAATCCGTACACGAATAAGTAAATACGCGTAGTCATTTTTGTCGCATCGAGAGCTATTAATGCTATTTTATTAAAACTACGAATTCACACCACCTAACTTTTCTATTATATCACGAGTTGGAACACACGGTTGCTTTTCCGGTGGCGTGTAATAATCGCCACGCGTACGCCTCGCCTTCCCAATCATGCCACACCCAGCTGGCCATGTTCTTACTTCCTCTGCCTCCGTATTGATCTGGACCTTTCGATTTACCTTTCTTGGCGCTGAAACTGGTGATGCCGTACAAGGATAAATGGTCGCACATTCCGGCGAGCAATAAGATCCCGTGGAATCCAGACGTGCCTTGTTTCCAATCGTTAAACGGACCAAATCCTAATCGCATTAAATCTTTACGCATGGCATTCATCGCGTTGACTTCTTTCTTAATGTAAGATTCCGGTATTGAAGTCACTTTAGCGTTTGGAATGTTCTTTTTACACGCTCGTAAAAGCTGCGCTTGTCGCCCGGGATGCCACAAGATTAAACTCATCCCTTTTGCTTTGCCTCCTTTTTCGGGCATTTTACCTTTTCCACCTTGACTTTTCGGACAGCACGCGTGCCGACTACGTAAATGATTCACCATTCGAAACGTCGTTCTCGTGCCGACGTTGGCTGCGAGTTGCGCGGTTAAAGTCATCACGTTGAAGCGCATGACGACGTCGTGTTTATCGATAGCCTCTCCGTACTCCTTCGATTTCAACAACGTCCCGGCGTTGCCGACGACGGCGCACGAGTTATACTTCTTCTTCCCCGAGTTTGGCAACGCGTGAATGAGAGACGTGGACGGTAACTCTGCCGCTCCTCTCATGGCGTCTGCGCCACATTTTGAGATGTCTTTGATGCACATTTTCACCGCTCTCAATCCAGGCGACAATTCGTTATCGGGAATGGCGTCGACTCGCGTGGCTTTATTCTCGTTTTCGTTTTTGATTTTACCCCAAATTCGTTCGCACCCGAAGTACCCTTGGGAGTATTTACCGGAGATTGGAGTGGTACCGGTACCACCTCGAGTCCTCCCACCTCGCGGCGCTCGAAGCGCGAGCGTGTTTCTTCTTTGTACGTTTTCTATGGATACATCAGTTTCTTCGTCTTGAACGAAAGACCACGTCGTCGCGTTGTTGTTCAATTTAAGCATCGTTCGCAGTATGCTCTCGTTTTCGTCGTCGTCGTTTTCGTCGTCACCGTCACTCTCTTCTACTATTCCTATATCTTCATCGACAGAAGACATTAACATCCTCCTTCTCCCCCCCCATTCACTTCTGCGCCTCTCGCTATTCTTCGCTAAATTCTTCCTGTGCTTCTCCGCTTCGCTCCTCGCCTTCCATCCAAATCCAGACGTTTGTCCTCCGCACCACCTCGCGTTGTGACTGACTTTCATCTCAAACGTCGCATCTGTTATCGAGCCGTCTTTCTCTTCCTCTTCGCCTTCTTCAATCTTCCCGTCGTCATCCTCTCCGTCCTCTTTTCTCTTCTTCTCTACCACGTATGGGCCTTCCTCCCCCTCCTCCTCGGCATCTTCGTGCTCGGCTAAAGATTCCTCCACTTCTTCCTCCGTCATCGGCGCCACGTCGTCGGTTTCGAACACGTTCGAATCTCTCGAACCGTGAATCTTAATCTTTGAGATCGATTTCGTCGGCGCGGACTGTCCAGTTTGGTCGTAGAATATTTGCGATTTCATCTTTTGGAAGATGTCGGAAAGAAACAAACTCGGCGTCGTCCGAGTCGTCGTTGAAGAAGAAGAAGAAGAAGAAGAAGAGTACGCGTTCGTTTTTGTCGGTGTTCGTAGTAATATCACGAGCAGCGAGAGGAAAAGGAGTGGTCGTCGTCGTCGCGATGGTACCACTGATGCCCGCATCATCGTCCTCTTCTTTTCCTCGAGCGGCGAAGCACCACATCAAAGTGAGGGAGAGAAAAGAGATGTTTTCTTGGGGAGAGATTTCATCTCATTAATTTCCTCATTAGTAGTGTAGTACACACACAGCTTATTTGCGAATACGAGAACAGAGAGAGATTGAGAAAGAAAGAAAAAGAGATACGGATGGAGGAGACGAGTGTTGTTGTTGGTGGTCGTAACGGCACGCGCTTACGTTCCGGACGCGTTTTAAATAATAGCGCT
>Ga0255753_1004274_pt1 | contig 14300 bp, 15 predicted proteins | sample 041ome_10_FD_179953 | JGI IMG/M metagenome (GOLD analysis project Ga0255753, IMG submission 179953) | Coastal salt marsh microbial communities from the Groves Creek Marsh, Skidaway Island, Georgia - 041412US metaG (version 2) | ecosystem: Environmental > Aquatic > Marine > Intertidal zone > Salt...
ATCATCGTCCTTCTCTGCACCCTTCTCAAAATGTCTTGCCCTTGCCTGCTTAGTAGACTTGGACATTTCATCACCTTCAGCATCCTTTGCATAGTATTTTTTGGGTTGCGTTCCTTCTCTGTCCTTAATGTCCTTATCCTGTTTTACAGAGGTTGCTTCCTTGAACGTGGGCATATAACTTGCACGAAGTTCCTTTGGTAACTTACCCTGCATAACAAGATCGTTGATGTATGAAATTAGAGTGCGGGGATTTACATCTCTATACTGTAATGCAATTTTAGTTGCAGCAAGATTAGGTTTCCCCTTATACTCAGGTTTCTTTGCGAGATCAACATATTGCTTTGCCATTTTTTCGAATTCTCTTGGTGCGGCCCTTTTCTGAATTTTACCACCTAAAGCACTATACCAAGCACGTTCATCAACTTGGTGTAAAAATGCTTTGTGGAATTTACCGTCTTCATCAACAAAGGAAAGATAGTTAGTCCCTCTACGAACCACTTCACCACTTAAACCATTTGCTTCTACGATGTCTCCAATGTTACCCCACTCTCCTCGTAGGTATGCATCACGCAATGCGTCATAATCTGAAGTTATGTCGAGGTCTTCTTTTGCTTCACGCACACCCATGAATTTACGCACATCATCGTACATTTTCTTTGCATCAGTTTCTTTCATAGGTGAACCATTTTTGAAAGTTTCAAAATCACCAGACTGTGCAGCTGCGCGCATAACTGACGCCGAGATAGCTTCTGTTGGGTCTGCCGAATCGGGATCGCGTTCTCCCGAACTGACGACCCGCACACCATCGGGGAAGTCGAAATTTATGGTTCCCGATTTATCCGCCTTACCATTGTATCGGTCAAGTAGACGCTGGAATTCTTGAATTCTATCACTTCCTGCGACAAGCACGAGGCCCGTGTACCCATCTTGGTTCACTTTTTGAGCTGCATGAATAACTGTCTTGACAGATTTATCAACTTGGATTGCCTTTGCATGTTTAGGGAAGGACCGTTTTGCATATGTGAGCTTCTTAACAAAGGGAAGCGGGTCTTTTGGTCCAACTGTTTGAGACAAGTAAATTCTATATGGATTACTTCCGGGGATTGATTTTACCTTGTCGCAAAGTTTGGCATGTCCGATAGTGGGCGGATTCATACGCCCGAAGGCCATGACCATAACACCTTTTGCTTCTGATAACTCTCTAAACTTTTTCATGAGTCTTCTCTCTGTGCTGCACGAGCTTGTTTAACTCTCTCTACTTCGTCTTTCTTCAGACGCATTGCCATTTTCTTGCTGATCTTGTCTATTTTGGGACCAAACTTGCTCAGAAGTTTTTGATCAACAATACTTTTTTGTTGAAGTGACATCTCATCATATTGTGGGAAAAACTTATCGCGAAACTGTTGGATTGTCTTTTTTCTCGCCACTGCATCTATTTTATCTGCACTTCTAAACTTTAACAATGCACGTTTTTTCTTCAACTGAAAAGATGGTGACTTCGCAAGTTTAGCCATTCGTCTTGCTTGCTTCTTGCGTTGAATCACGTTTACCTTGCGTTCGTATAGATCGGTAAATCTTTTAGTCATGACATTGCCTTTGCTTTATCTTGGTATTTATTACCTTCAACTTTAAGAGTAAATGATCTACTCTGATCAGCAATAAGTTCGAACATTAAATAGACTGGCTCTGGTTTTCCACCAACTTCTTTAAAATCTGTCACGATCTTAAAATGAATTACATTGTATAGTTGTTGTTCTTTTCCTTTTTTGGCTTTTCTAACACTGATAATTGCAACAGGGAAATCATTATAGTCTCTACCTTTTGCAGTTAGTTCTTTGACCTTATCTTGTTTAAATTCATCTCTTGTACCTAAAACAACAGCCTTTTTATCCTCACCACCATAGACTATAACAAGAGGTAATGCAGTATTACCAAATTTTGCTTCGGACTCAATTTCTGCTGCAAATGCAAACAGAGCTTGACTGAGATTTTCATACTGTGTAATATTACGTTCAACAGATTTTAGAATTGCAAAGATTGCAACGTTAGCAGAAAAGTTCATTCCAATCTTTAGAGCAACAAAGATATCAGACTTTGTTATGATATCTCCTTCTTTTGTGTTAAGAACAAACTCTACGGCGTTGGCAACTTCTGTCATGTTCAGAATACCAGCATTAGAATTTGGTAACATAAGGATTGGTGGTACTTTACGGTCTGGTGCAGAAAAAGAAGAATTTAATTTTTCTAATAATGCAACATTATCTCTATGTACTTGGTTGATTTTATCTTTCTTTATAAACTCGTTTTGAATTGTCTGAAACTCTTTTAACAAAGTCTTTGTTACAGGTATGTTTGGACTTTTCTTTTCTCCAAGGAATGTTGTTAGATTAGACTCAGTAAGACGTGTCGTAGAAACAACATTTGTTATTGCTCTCATCCCACGATCTCTTTTAATCATTTGGTTAGAGAGTTTAACAGCAACCCCAACAATGACTTGTGCAATTTTTGTGTATCTTTGTTTTACCCAACTCACAAAGTTTTTAAATCCACTGGATACTACGTCCTTAAATTTAGACATTGCATCACTAAAGAAACTCTCTGTCTGAACCTCACCAGTATAAAAAGAATCTGCCTGAGTTGGTGATCCTAGACTGACACCACCAGCATAGTTTTTATTGATAAAGGTAGTAGCTCGACCTATTCTTGCAGCCTCCATACCCTTCTTCAAGGAAATTTGGTAGAAAGAAACACTCTCCCGACCTCTTTCATCTAGTAGGGTTACCATACCCTTCTTGTCAGTCCGTAGTCTTGCTGACTGATCTCTTTCTGACAATTTTGAAATCTGTTTGAAGGAATTGATTACATCAGAACGTGAACCACTCACAACTAAAACAACATCTGCTGTATTGGGTTTTTCTCCAGTTGGAACTTGAAAAGAAATGGGTGCATTATCATAGTACTGTTTTATATTCTTGTGAATAAAATCTTTAAACAGTCCACCATGCACATCTGCAATTGCACCACCAATTAACACGGCCCAGTTCAAAAAAGCATCAACTGCTTCTTCATTGGGATGTGTTTGGAAAAAACCATCAATCCACTTTTTTGCTGTTGGACTAAATTCTGGATGACCCATAACCTTAGTCATCTTTGCCTTTGTTAGAGGTACACCTTCAATACCAACCATAGTGGCTGCAGCCTCATACATCTCAGTTGCAACAACTGCCTTTTCTGCACTGACTAATGCATCAACATCAATTACTTTTTCTTGTGGGAGTTTACCAGCAGCCTCAGACACAAAATTTTGAACCTTGTCTAGAGGTCTTTCAAGTTGGACTCGTGGACGTAGTTGACGTACTGCTTCTTGGATTTGCATGTATCAAGTTCCCATTGATTGTTTAGTTCGTAACAACCATAACAAAAGGACAGGACTAAATCAATAGCCCTGTCCTTTATTTATAAGTTTTTGAGATTTATATTATTTTACAATTTTTAGACTTGCAGAAATAGCAGACCCCGCATTTATATAATCACTAATTGTTGAAAGTTTATGATTATCATAAAGAGTTGGTTGACCATTTTTCTTGAGATTTGGGATTACACCAAGAAAATTAAATGGTAGTTCTGTTGGTGCTCTCAGAGAAAACATTTCTGTTGCTCCTGTTATAGCTTCATTTACCAAACCATACGACTGTTTATGATAAGTTTGGAGTTCTTCAATGAAAGTATTAACATCATTAGAGCATTTTGCTGGTGAGTATGAGTTTGTATACAAAATGGTTGTTGGTGGTGTTCCATGATTAGGAAGAACATGATCTGTCCAGTATCGTGATGCAGAAGTTCCAGACCCAGCCTTGTACAAAAGTATTTGTTTACTATTGATGCCAGACATACCATCAACCCATGTCAACCAATCTTCACGATCCTTGATAAGAACAAGTTCCTTTTCTCTTGATGTACGCTCAAGAATTTGATTGACAATCTTTGTCCAAATACCACTGACATTATCAAATCTCTCTTCAATTTTTGCACCAGAAATAAGCCAATTCATGATATCATCAAAATCTCTTGCAACTTCTCCAGATTCAACAACCTTAATTCCACCCACTACAAAATCTTCCATGACAGAACGCCTTGCCCGTTTGTGGTTGTTAGCAATGATTGCATTTGCTACGGCATCTGATACTGGATTTTTGCTGTGAAAATTAAATCTGGCAACAGGAATCCAATCTTGTTTGACCAGAAGAGCACCAAGAACCCGTGTCCGACCATCTTCCCATTCTCCATTTGTTTTCTTAATAGGTGGAAAATAAGAGGTTGACCATCCATTCACTCTATAGTCATAGGCAAGTTCTTCAACACCGCCATCGGTGTTCATATCAGCCTTGATACCTTCATTATCTAGTTGAGGATCATCTGGGTTTAGATTGCCAATGTATTCCCAATCAAAACCCACGAATGTTGCACTATTGAACTGTTCAAATTCTTTGCAACCTTTCTTAAATATTGAATGGTAATCTGAAAGGGAAACTGGTCTTCCCATAAAGTTTTTCATGTCTTCGTTCATTGTAGTTTTCTCCTTAGCGGCCGTCGGCCTAGTTGAGTGCAATTCCTAAAAGGTTTTTGGCCTAAGGCCTGACCCAAAAGTTCATGCGGTTTTAATCAATCACTTTATAGCGATTGCTCCCACAAAGTTGTGGTTCTTCCAAGACTGTTCAACAGCCTTGAACCCTGCATCTAATACCATGTCCTCAATCTCTTGCCATGTATTTGGTTTCAACATGTTACGAAGAGTTCTTTCCTTGGTCATGATATCATCATAGTCAAATTTCTTTCTCTTGTAGTCGTAGTAATTAAACGTCATCATGTCATGTAGACGAGCATTCTCACAATCAATCTTTTCTGCAAAGATGAAACCACCACCACAGTTTAGACCATCATAGATGTCTTTGATAACTCTTGCACGATCTTTCTTAGACATGAACTGTAGAGTAAAGATAGATGTCACAAGACTACAGTTATCAAAGTGATAATTACGAACATCATCAAAAACAAACTCTACAGAACCTTTCTTTTCCAATGCAGTCTTGCGTTTCTCCAAGTCCTTAAAGAAACCCTCTGCAATCTCTACACCAACATAGTGTGCATCTGGGGCATGGTCTTCATTGTACTCCATGACTGCCTTGGTAACCTTACCAGTACTACACCCGATATCAACAACGTTGGTATCATTCTCAACAAAGTAACGTGAGAATGAAATTACATCGTCAAGAAGATCACTGTATCCACGAATAGACCAGTTGATATGTTCATCAAAACCTTCTTCTCTATGTGCAAATGTAAAGTCAGCCATTATATTTCTCCAATACGTTAGTAAACACAGCCTCGGCTATTGCTTTCATCATAAGTGGGGGAACCATTCTCCCAATTCTTTCTGCTTTCTTTCCATGTCTGCCAGTCAATATGAAATCGTCTGGGAGAGACATGATTCTCTTCAACTCGGCAATCGTAAACTTTCTAGGTTCAATCCAGTGACAACCACCAGCCCCAGTTTCACCAGCACCTGTTGCAGTTACAGTTGGTGATGGATGAAACCTAGAACACCGTTTTACATTAAAGTGATGCCCCTTTGGATGATAATCTGCACCTGTCAAAACTTTAGGTGGATCAAGTGGCATAAGTGCAACAGTATCCTTATAGTGTGCTGATGCGGTCCACCGTTTGATTAGATAATCTACTTCTTCTTGATCGTACTCCAAACCTTCAAATGCTTCCTCAAGTGAGATAACTTTACCGTCACCTTCTGGAAAGATACTAGAAATATTCATAAAGGTCAGACCAACATCCGCAGTTACATCCTCTCGTACACCAATAAAAATGACTCTAGTCCGTGTCTGTGGAACACCATAGTTTACAGAATTTAAAACTTTTGCAGATACATCATAACCAATCTTCTCAAAAGTATTTGTGATCTTGTTGAAATATTCCTTGGCCTCACCCATAGTCAGACCTGCCACATTCTCTGCAACAATAACCTTGGGTTTGATGTATTCTGCAATTCTTAGAAATTCAAAGAATAAGTCTTCGATGTTTTCTACCATCTTGCCATCTGAATATAGTTTTGTCTTACCCCATCCATCAGAGTGTTTACCACCAGCACCATGAGAGAGTACACCAGCCACAGAGAATGCGGAACAGGGTGGTGAACCATCAAGAATATCAAGTTCACCAACACCAATACCAGCAACATCAAGGAAATCTTTACCAGTAAGTTCCTTAATGTCGCCAGGTAGAATTGGTGTGTCTGGATAATTTTCGTGATAAGTTTTTTGTGCCTCTTCAACAAATTCATTGACACAAAGTATCTTACCACCAGCAAGACGGTATCCTGTAGAGGAACCGCCCCCACCAGCAAAGGTAGAAATTACATTGAACTTATTTTGTGAAGACGCGTCATGAACGTCTTTAAGAGTATATGATTTGTACATAATCTAGTTATATCACGCCGTAATTATAATGTCAAGTATCTTTCTTTTTACCAATCGAATACTTAGTCTCTAAAGTCCACTCGTTCTTTTCTTTATAGGATAGTACTTTAATTTGACTTAGAGGTGCAACCTCACCAAGTTCACCAACAATATTTACAAGTCCCCAATCCTGTAATAGATTGGCAATTGTATTACGTCTTGCAATATCATTACTTGCAATACTTGTTTGTTTTCCATCGAGGGCGAATAATTCTTTGAAGTGGGTTATGAAATAGCGCCCTTGCTTGTGCAGTATATGTGCCGACTGATAAAGTGTTCGTTCTTTTCTTGAAGCAACACCAATGCGGGAAAGTGTCTCACGCACCTTTAGAAAGTCATCTGGTTCCTTAAGAGTAACCTCAAGCATCTGCTCCTGTGTCCAATTAATATGTTCTTCTTCACTCATTTTCTCACTCCACCTTTATTTAATTTTTGTTTTATGGTGGCGATTTGTTCATCCGTTAGAATATCAAGAGCCTGCTTTGCCTTTTCGTTACTGTAACCGTAATACTCTTTTACATCCTCTAGATTATCTAGTTTATTCGCCTTCAACCAAGGAGTAAAACGTTTCCTTGACCGTACACTATTTAGTAGAAAGTCGAACTGTAGTTTCTTATCTAGATGTGGTAGTTGGTTAATCTCATTCACCAACATGATTGTATCTTGAAACGGATAAACACACTTATTTACGATAAATGGTGGATATTTTTTCTCCCAATCCTCATCGTCACTGTCTAGAAGTTTTTCCTTAGTATGATTAATAGCATTAAGATAGTCCTTCAACTCTGGCATAAAATTGTTCTTCCCTATTCGCATCCTCAATCATGAGAAGTTCATCTCGTAACTTCTCATCTGTGAGGCTCATAATATTATCAAATCTTGGAGATGGAATAACACAGAACATGAATGCCAAGTTCTCTGCTTCCTCACCAATAACGTCTTTCACAATATCTCTATTATCTAGGGATATTGTTTTGGGTTTGAAGTATGCGGTTCCATAGACTGAATGAAATAGACCAGCATCACAAACATGAAGTGGAGCGAACCCCTCATCTAGAATTTTGTATGTCCCAATCAAATGTTCTAGAAGGGTTCGTCCACTATGCATTGTCTCACCACATCCAATCGACTCCAGAAAGTCAATCTTTGTAGAAATCAAGTCTATCGACATTTGCAGACTCCACATAAAGTTTGAACACTACAACGTTGCGTAGTTCATAACAATACTTAGACACTGGCATTGCTTGGTGGTTATTACTTGCAGGGAAAATCAAAAGACGATTCCCAACGTAGTTAGAATATTCTGCAATGTTTTTTCCTTCGTCATCCCAAATTGCAGTACCACCAAGCCACTCTGGTTGCCAGTCCATGCGAGGATAATACATCATAGTAAAGTCACCATCATCAAAATGCATGTGTGGCTCTACACCAAACGTATGTGCGTTCATGTATAGACGTTTCCATCCTACAATGTCAAACCGTTCCTTCAGTTTGAGTTTGTATGCTGCAGCATCCCAAATAGGAAGAAGAAAGTCATATTGATTATTCCGAACCTCTTCCTCATCATGACCACAAAGAACATGCCAATGTGGTTGAATACCAATTTTTTGATTGGAGTGATAATCATACTTCCAATGAGTTTTTCTACTCTCAATATCAATCAGTTCTGCAACATGCGGTTCTAGTAGATTGTCAAAGATTTCACAAATCATTTGAACTTCCCCCTTGCCATAATCTCAGTCAGACACGCCACCATATTAATTTCTGGGTCTGCAACAAAAGCATTCTTATACTGGTATTCACCAAGGATGATAACCACATGAGGAATAGTAGAAGGCTCCAGATAATCATACATGCTATCATAAACAGCACGAAACATAGTGACAGGATCGTTATCAATATTATCGACAACCCATTTACGAACATTCGTGAACTCCTTGTTCTTCATCATTCCCATGAGGTCTTTGATATTCTTCTCACTCAGATTGACGAGAATACCAGCATCAATTTCACCAGAGACAGAATACCTCTGCAACTCATTTAGGATTCTTCTCCAATCAGGAAAATGAGTGTTGATGAGTTCTGCAACCACCTTCTCATTATATTTAATCTCATTCTCTTTCAGAATTGAGATTGCACGTTTGAAGAACTGACCAGCAAGACCCACCTTCTCACTCTTGGGAATAGTAAAGTCCACCACACCGCACCGTGAGTGTAGAGGTGCAATCAGTTTATTCTTGTAGTTACAGGTGAGAATAAATCCACAGTTACTATGAAACTCTTCCATGAACCCACGAAGGGCTGGTTGAGTTGACTGTGGATTTAGATAGTCTGCCTCGTCCAGAATAAGATACTTGCGTCCACCCTCAAGAGAGACTGTAGACGCAAAGTTCTTAATCTTGGTTCTAAGTACATCAATACCAGACTCCTCAGAACCGTTGATGAACATATAGGTAGCACCAATCTGTTCTAGCATTGCACGGGCAGCAGTTGTCTTACCCACGCCTGGACCACCTGCAAGAATCAGATTGGAGATATCCTGTTTATTTACATAAGACTGTAGTTGTGATTTTAAAGTCTTAGGTAGAATGCATTCATCAACAGTCTTTGGGCGGTATTGTTCAACCCAAAGAAATGTATCAGGCATTATACTTTGACTCCGGCTCTAGAGCAATCCAGTACTCGACACCTACAGCAGAGTTTACAAAGTGACTGATATTCTTAGATGACACTTCGACATCATACGAACCAGCAATAAGTTTTAGGTTCTCTGTCTTGAACCAGAACTTATAATCCACATCTGTATCATTTGCATCAAGACCAGTTTCATATGCATTTGCAGTATCGTTCTTCTTGTCAGTAACCATCAGACTACCATTGATAAGTGCCATATCAGGAGCACCAATAACTGATGCAGCCTTCTGGATTTCACTCAGAGTATCACTGGATAGATTGAATGTTACCTCAGTCGAAGGCATCACAATTGCCTTGGACGGACTTGTCACAACCTCTGGATCAGAGAACCAGTACTTGAGGTTCTTACGAGAACCTTCCTGCGTGATCGTAACATATGAGTCTTGGAAGTTCAGTTCTGGCTCTTCGAATAGAGAGAGTGCAGATAGAAATTCGTTTAGATCATAGATTGCAAATTCCTGTGGGAAACTCTCTGTCACCTCTGCCTGTGCAACGATGTTCTTCATTGCAGACATGGTGGAGAGAGTATTACCCGTCTTCACCATTAGGTTTTGATTAATTGTAGAGAAATTCTTTAGGATTGAGATTGTCTTCGAAGTTAGTTTCATAATGTTATATACCTTTCGTTCCAAGTGTAACATCACCTATTCTGTTTAAATTTTGTCCATCCACATAATTTAAAAAAGTACCAAGAATGTATTTTGGATTACCACTTTCAATTCTAGCACCATTATGGAGATAAGACCAAGAACAGGGGAAGAGTAACACACCACCAGTTTCAGCATTTGACTTATAGTTAAACTGTGGAAATATAGTATCTCCCCCAACAAAATCTTCATTAAGATAACATATGACAGACAAAAATCTTTTTGCAGAGTCTTTATTGGTAACATCAACATGAAGATCGTGTTGTTGCACGTTATCAGCAAAATATCTTTTTACTCTCAAATGTTCATACCCATGTTTTTTGGGCCATTGCGAATGATGAAGATTTAACTCATCCACATATTTGGAAACAAGTGATTGCAAATCATGCATGAAAGATTTTACATATGGAGTAAAATCTTCATGTTGCATGATATCTAAACGTTGACAATCACAGGCACCACAACTCTTAGTCCCATCTGTTCTGTAACAAAGGGACATTTGTTTTATACGCTCAGTCTCCTCTTCCCACAAACGTTCATACAAATCAATGATATCCTTGCACACTGATTTGTCGATAACATTTGTGTATTTTTTGATAAAAATAGTTTCAGTCATCATTTTCTGATTGGTTAATGTATAGAGCAATAATACCATAGTGAATTACTTTTAGCAAGTCACTTCTGTCTTTACCGTTCTTCTTTCCATATCGTTGTGCATACTTCATGATGTTGCCGATACAGAATCCTTCACCATGACCACCATCAATAATGAACTCTGTAGCCTGAAACTTGTTCTTGCTATAGTGTTCATCATACGTTGCGTCGATATACTTCTTGAGTTCATCCAACGCTTTGTCTTCATCATATTTGTAAGAGATTTTCTTTCTCATATTTTCTCCATAATAAAATGGTGAGGGGGCGAACCCCCTCACCTGTTCAATATTACTTTACTTCAATAAGACGAGGTTTCTTTTCCTCTGGTACTACACGTTCTAGGTCAATGGAGAGCATTCCATTTTCCATCTTAGCACCATTGACAACAATATCGTCAGCGATAGTAAACTTCCTCACGAACTTACGGAAGGAAATGCCACGGTAAATATTACTTGTATCATCATCAGTGGTATCCTTCACAGAACGGATGGTTAGCACACCATCGGCAACCTCGATTTCTAAATCCTCACGGCCAAACCCAGCTAGTGCCATCTCAATGGCATAGTTGTATTCACCTTCCTTTCGAATGTTATATGGGGGGTATCCCGTGGTAGACGAGGGGTTCTTATCAACGTACCTCTTTAGAGTATCAAACATCCTATCATAACCTACTGAATAGGGTGTTAGTTGGTTGATGTTGTCGAAAATTGTTAGTGCTTTATTCATTGGTATCTCCTTTAAAAGCAAGATTAATATGATAACCCATTAGGCGTTATCGTTTATTATATATGGGGATTGAAACAAAAATTTCAACCCCCACACATAATTTTTTTAGAAGGCAACTTCCTCAGTATCCTCAGTAGCAGTATCTTCACTGGTCAGGACACCAGCATCAATCTTAGTGTAGAGGTCTAGGAATGATGCCTTCGTATCTTCATCAAAACGAGCGACACACAGTTCAATGGACTGCATCTTGTCACCAAAGATGGCAAACGCTTTCACAATGTGATCCAGACGCCGAGTTGAGATTACCTCATCAACTCCACCATCAAAGAAGGTCTTGCGAATAACCTCAGCCCAAGTGACTAGGTTCGTTGCGAACTCTTCATCGACAGCACCATACTTCTGCATGGAACCGAGAACAATCTTCTTCTCGACTGCCGCAGAGGCATAGGGCTGTTCCATCGTGACCGCGAACCGCTCAAGGAACGCTTCGTTGAGAATGTTGGTTCCGATGAACCGTCCATCGTCAGAACCCTTACCCTTAGTGTTGGCAGTGGCAATGACGTTGAACCCATCTTTCGGAGTGACCCACTTGTTGATCTTCTTGAGGTAAACACCTTTACCCTCAAGGACCGGCTGCAGGCAGAGCAACTTGTTCGAACCCAGATCACACTCATCAAGCAGAAGAGTGCAACCACGTTCCATTGCTTCGATCACAGGACCAGGCATGAACTTGGTTTCACCGTTCACCAAACGGAAACCACCGAGCAGATCATCCTCATCAGTTTCGATGGTGATGTTGACCCGAATGAGTTCCTTCTTGAGTTTGGCACAAACCTGTTCGACCATCAGAGTCTTGCCGTTGCCAGACAGACCAGTGATGAACATGGGATAGAACATACCAGACTTGACAACCTTCTCAATCAGAGAGAAGTTACCCCAAGAGACAAAACCTTCGAACTTGGAAGGAACCAAATTCTGGTCATTCATATTTGTTGCAACAAGGTTAACCACAGCAGACGCATCCTCAGTTACAGCAGCAGGAGCAACTACGGAACCACCCTCTGAGGGCAACTTGTACGCATTGTACCCAACAGTGTAGTCCTTACCAAACCACGTTGGGAACGGAACACCTGCCTTCTCGGCAGCCTCCGCCTTCTGTGCCTTGGTAATGATTGCACCTTCACCGAACATTTCGGCAGCGGTATCAACAAAGAGCTTCTTACGAGGTGAGAGATACATAGTCATTCCTTCTGTCTGTTTTCTCATCATATATACATAGTACACTATCGGGGAACATTTGTCAACCCCTATTATGCAACTAATTTCACAAACCGATTCAGTAGGGTTCGAGACTGAACCTTACCCTTAGTCATCTTACCAAAGGCAGACTTGAGTTTTGCCTTGGATGCACCGACCAGTTCATTGTCGAGAGTCTCGTTCTCGACTTCCAGATTGCGACCACCAGCCAAGAGATAGTACTCATCATACCCAGTGACATTACCCTCAACTGCGAGATACTTTTCCTTGTTCACCATCTTGAGCATATCAGACATTTTATCATCATAGACACCGATACCAGTGACATACGCAATTGTCCGCTTGTCAATTCGACCAGAGCGACCAGAACCAGCAATGAAGAACCCAACGAGATTCATACCATCCACAGAGTCCTTGAGAATACGAAGCAAATCATTGGTGTTATCGCCGGTCATTTCGTAGGTCTTACCGTTCTTGGGATTGGTGATAATCGTCTTGTATGGACCATAGAGACGACGAGCAACGTCATTGCCATCAACCATGTTGTAATCCCGAATGAATTGGTGGCGACTTGAAGCACCGTCTGTCAGGAAAATCGTATTGACTTTCTGGACACCAGTTTCATTCTTGAACTTGGGAACAATCGTGGTCATTGCCATGATTGTATCGTTCAGCGGAGTACCACCAAGCTGATACTTGTAAGGACCATCAATCGGATATCCCTTCTCAGCCCAATCACGATAAATCCAACGAGAGGCAATCATCCAGAGATAGTGCATCATGCGATTCTCTTCATTGCCAGTCATGTCAGAAGAGAAGAACTCCAACAGTTTGAACTGGTTGTATTCAATCTCACCATACTCAACATTCGTTTCAGAAGATTCAGAATTGTTATAGTATCCCTTACGACCATAAACATCAGAGAACGCATAGACCTTGAAGGGAATCTGTGTCCGACGGCAGAACCAAATCAGATTGTACAACTGCGAGAGAGTACCAATCAGATTGTCAGACATGGAACCAGACCAATCCAGAACCATAACCATACCGTGGTTCGTTGCACCCGGCAGAGTAGTTACCTTCTTGAACAGATCATCATTGAACTTATATGTGTGAAGAACACCCATGTCGAGAGTGCCAGTCTTGGCAGTAGCAGCACGAGCATACTGGTCAGCAGACTTCTTCATCTCAAATTCTTTTACCATATAACCGACAGTCTTTTTAGAAGCAGCCTTGAGTTCAGTTACTTCATCAAGAGTCGAGGAGTAGAAGAGTTCGTTAGAAGAACCATCATAGTTCGCACCAAGTTCCTCAAGACAGGTCTTGAAGGAAACAATGGTGTCTGCCGGAACAGGAGCAATTCGACCATACATGCGATCCTGAGCAGTCTCATCACGCAACTTGTCAATCGCATTGTTCGAGTCTGTGTCAGTCTTGACGGGAACACCGCCCACACCAGTAGACTCGACACCACCCTCAGTGTTACTTACTTCAGTTTCACCAGCACCAGTTTCGGAGTCATCATCACCGTTGTCACCAACAGGAGCATTGCTGTTACCGTCACCATCTTCTTCACCTTCACCTTTTGATTCTTCAGACTTACCTTCACCCTCACCTTCTTCAGAAGAAGAGGACATTCCCTCAGAGGACTCACCAGTGTCACCAGCAGAACCATCCTCACCCTCAGAGTTTTCTTCCTCAGTGGAACGCTCTTCCATCCACTTGTAGATTTCTTCTGCGAGAGTCAGAACGTCCTCAGTGGTTTCGAGTTCGTTGGTCTTCTTGACAAACACCT
>Ga0255753_1004281_pt1 | contig 14290 bp, 11 predicted proteins | sample 041ome_10_FD_179953 | JGI IMG/M metagenome (GOLD analysis project Ga0255753, IMG submission 179953) | Coastal salt marsh microbial communities from the Groves Creek Marsh, Skidaway Island, Georgia - 041412US metaG (version 2) | ecosystem: Environmental > Aquatic > Marine > Intertidal zone > Salt...
TTTCGATTGTTAGTTAGGTTTGTAATCAAATACACAAAGCCCACAGTACCCTCTGGTAGTTCTTCAACAATTTTGTCATTATAATACCAAGGTTCCATGTGCTTTGTATATATGCAGAATTACATGTTGTTCTTCTTTTCCTGAATCTCAGCGCGGCGTGACTTAGTTAGTTTGCCAAGTTCGCCTAGTGCTTTACGAGCACGAGTTGCTGCGGCTTTTACACCTTTTTCTTCAAATGCTGCATGCTCTTTCAAGTATGCTTCGTATTGTTCTACAATTTGTTCGTGTGACATCTCTGTCTCCTATCTTAGTTGAATTTCTTGTTTCCATTGCGACCGCTTATTTACAGTTTTACCGCAACTTCTCTTACACACATAAAACGGATTGTTATTATCTAATCTTGTTTGATATTCAGTCATAAGTTCTATAGGTGTGTATTCTAATATATCCTTGTTGTGCTTTGCTGTTTTGCTGTAATACATTTCAGCAATGTGGCAGCAAGGAAATTCTTGTCCCAGGTAGTCTATGTATGTACTTGATTCTATATTTCTTTCACATTGTATACTGCTTATGCTATCATAGTCAATAACATTTATTTCATTTGCTGGTTTGATGTGCTCAAAAGTGAATTGATCCCATCTGTCTGTCTCTTTGCTGCGAAACCATGTAAAACCCATAGTGTCTGCTATTTTTTTACAATCTTCAATTTGGTGTTTGTTATGGTCAAATACTAACATATCCCAATGCGCACTTCCGCCATGGCTGATAAATGCTTGTGCATTTTCCATAACTTTGTCCCATTTTACACCTACTCTATATAAGTTGTTAGTATCTTCTAGTCCATCTATACTAAAAACAACATAATCAAATGTACCTGTAAGTATGCTTGCACATTCTTGCCACCATGCAGGATTGCGTATACTGCCATTCGTGTTGAAACCTACAACAGTACTAGGTCTAATAAGTTTAATCCACTTAATTTTTTTTAGCAAGTTTCGATCTGCAGCCGGATCTCCTACTACACCGCAAAAGAATATTTTTTCTAAAGTAACTATATTTGTTGTGCAATACTTTTGAAAGTCACTGAAACTTAGATCAGCTAGATCAACAGTACAACCTTTGCCCAGAACATTTCTTGCGCACATAGGACAAGCAGCATTGCATCTACTGGTATTTTCAAAATGTATAATCTTACGCATTGTGATCCAGGTTTACATACAGTGTAATTTCTTCGCATACTGTGTTTGGCTGCATGTTTACACAATAATCTATAAATTTGCAAATATCTTCACAGTTGACGCCATTGCCAGTCCAGTTGTTTCTGCTTCTACTTAGTTCAGTATCTAACCTATCTGGAGTAATTAGTGTAGTGTGAAACTTTACAAGATTATTTTTAAATGCTTGTGTACACTGTTTACTTGCATGACTGAGCGCACTCTTTGCTACTCTATAGGTTTCAAAATCCGGATCAGGTGCCACTAGTGTTTTTTCACCTACACTGCCTATATTAAAGATCCAGCCTGTTTTGCCAATGTCTCGCCAACGCTTGTATACTGCTTGCAACAGATTTACTTGTGCATAACAACCGTGATCGCTGTCTGGTGGCCCGTCAAACGCATTGTTTATAAACACATCGTAGTGTACACTCTGATTTACGATCTTATCTATGTCTTGAGTAATATCAAAACCTGTGCTACGACTAGATCCATCTGCACTAAAATACTGAGTTAGTGATTGACCAAGTCCTCGATTGTTTCCTGTTACATAGTAACGATAGGTGCTTTTCACTAGTTTATTTTGATCCCATACTTTTGTTAGTTTTTGGCCACATGTGAATGCACATTCAAAAATGCGACCTTCGTTAAGTGTTTTATCCCAACTAGATACTAGTGTATTCCAAAAATCGCTGGCAAACACTTGTTCTAAATTATTTGTGTTTACGTCTAGTTCGCTTCGGTATTGATCAACAAACTTTGCTACTTGGTTTTCTCCATTAACAAAGTGTAAATCATGCGAGCCAGGAGCAATGCTTCTGTCTCTAAAACGTGCATCATATAAATTGTGTTCAAAGAAGTTACAAGGTAACACCAATCCTTCTGCAGTAATACTTACTTTATTTCCTACACAAGCATCACACTTGATAGGTGTAGTATCAAAGTAATCACGAATGTTTGGATATTCTTCTTTGAGATCATCCAATCGTTTCATACTAGCATTACGATATTCGTCTAGCGTAGTAACTTCGAGTTGATAAGGATCTTCCCTTCTTGGCACAACATCCCAAGTTTCACTTTCTTCTAACGTAGCATGATTTAAAAATCTACCTGTGCCTCTAATCAATATATTTTCAAATCCTATAATCTGACTTAGCATCCGTGCAGTTTCAATTTGATGCTCGTTGTGCTTGAACACAATGTAGTTCCATTGCGCTTTTCCACCGGCTTGTATAAATGCTTGTGCATTATTGATAGCTTTATCAAATTTAACACCACGACGGTATAAATGATTAGTATCTTCTAAGCCATCAATACCAAAGTCAATTTTTCCATAACCGTTTAGTATTTCAGCAAGTTCTGTCCACCACACAGTATCGTGAACGCCACCGTTAGTATGAATGTACAGCCACAGTGTTGGATTTTTGCTGCGAAAATCTCTGAGTATATCCAAAAAGTCTGGATGTACAATTGGATCTCCGTAACTACCGCAGAAAAATATTTGTCTTGTTCTGCTACATAGTTCAGGCGTAAATGCACGATCAATTGTTTCTCTGCTTAGATGACATAATGGCATATGTGGATTAACACTACCGCCAGCGATGTTGCGAGGACACTGAGGACATGCAGCATTGCAATAAGTTGTAATTTCTAACTGATACTCGTCGATTTTAAAATAGTCAAAATTGGTCATACTAGTTCCACATCAGTATCATAACTGGTAAAGCCATTTTCTTTGATAACTTTAAGGACATTGTTGACCCTGCCTATAAGTTCATCTTTGTGGCTTACCAGCCAGATACTTTTGTTACGCTCTCTGCTCATGCGCTTTAGTACGCCCATGGCATTTTCTACACCTGCACTATCCATGCCACTGTCTACAAGCTCGTCGATAAACAACAGGTTAATAGGCTGATATAGACTTTCCCAAACATCACGGAATGCCCAACTTAGCGAAAGTATAAGTCTATTGCGTTCGCCTCTGCTCAAGTTATCAAAGTCCAAATCTCTGCCTAGTTCTTGTATTTCCACTGTGAGGTCATTCTGGAATACCACAGTGTGAGGCAGTCCAACTGCACCTAGGTAACCTTCTAGTCTTGTGTTTAAGTAAGCAAGGTTCTGATCAATAATGCGCTTACGGATAAAACTGTCTTTGTTAGTAAGAAGTTTTAGCAAAAACTCCTGATGATTCTGCACCCGGGTAAGTTCATTGATTGTATCCCAACTTACTTCCTGCACTGCAGTAGTTTCCATGTCTGCTATTTGATCTGTGTAAGGGTCACTTTCATCTTGCTTACTTTGTAGTTGTGACTCCAATGTGGATAGGCTTGAACGATGGTTGTGTGCATCATTGGCGCTATCATAGAAAGTTCGCGGTTTGCTTGGCACTGTTTCTTCTTGAGTTCTGAGTTCTGCAATTGCTGCTTGTAGTTCAGCAAGGAAACTATTTGCTTCGTCATATTCTTTCTCCGCTTTTTCAATCTCTTTTTTATGGCTGTCCAAGTGTTCAATGCTTTGATTACAACTATGACACACACCGTCTTGCCAGCCTTCTAATGCTCTCTTTGCTTTGGCAACATCACGCTCTGCTCTGCCTTCTTGTGCCTGCAGTGCAGCAATGTCTTTTTGTAGTTGAACTTGTGCATTGTTTAGTGTGTTCCAGTCTGCAAGTTCAGTGTGCAATCTAAGTTCTTCGTCAATATCAACATGACTAAGATCATTGATTGCTGTTTTAAAGTTAGCAATGTCCTGATCTTTTTTCTCTTGCCACATACGCTGTCTGCGCTTTAGTGCTTCAACTTGTTCTACAATCTTGCCATTGGCTTCTTCAACTGCTTTGATGCGGAATTCTTCTTCTTGTATTTTGTTCTTAGTTACACGCACCATCTCTTTGAGATTCTCTGCCTTTTCAGACAAAATTGTAATGCCCAACAACTGTTCAATAATAGCTCGTTGGTCGTTAGTGCGCATGCTTAAAAACGGCTCGCTGTATGTGTTCAGCGCAAGCACATGTTTGAACATGTCATGACTCATACCCAACAGTTCTTCGATAGCCTTTTGTGTTTCTCTGCTATCGCCCTGTGCGTTGTCGTCTGTTTCTTGTTCACTGTTATTAATGTAAAACTTCAGCACATTGGGCTTGCGTCCACGCTCAATACGATAACTTAGGTTGTCTTTTTCAAACTCAACTGTGACCAGCATGTTCTTGCCATTGGTCTTGTTGATCAAGTTATCCTTGCGAATGTTTGTAAGTGCATTGCCGTATAGCGCATAACTTAGTGCATTGATAATAGTAGTCTTGCCAGTACCATTTCTACTGCCAGCATCTCCTCCACCTGTATCCAAGTTTTCGCCCAGCACAAGTGTAAGGTCATTTCGGTTGAAGTCAATGGCTTGTGTGGTGTTACCCACACTCATAAAGTTTTTTACTGTAAGTGTATCTAATTTGAACATGTGTTTATTGTACTATAAATTTCTATAAATGTCTAACATTAGGTTTGTATCATATTGTTGACTGTCAATCTGTTGCAGTTGACTGGTAACAATAGTATCCACGCTTTCAAAGTTAATCTCACCTGAGATTTGCATATCCATGTCTTCAACTTTTACAGGAATCAAACTCATTTCACGCAGTTGATACTCCTCCATAAAAGTTTCTTTGATAAAGTTTGCTTCTTCGTAACTGATGTCTACATCCAAGTTAACACGAGCATAGGTCTTTGGACCAAGATACTTTTCAGGACCTTCTAGCAGTTGACTAATCTTTAGCATGCGATACTTGGGCTGCTCGGGCCAGGCAATAAATTCTCTTGTGCCGTCCCAGTCCAGTATCATCATACCTCTGTCATCATCCCATGCATCACTGTAGTTGTGCGCAAACGCATTGCCTGTGTAAACAACATTGCCTCGTTCTTGACGCTTGTGAAAATGACCAGTAAACACAGTACCACAGCGACCAAAGTCATCTGCATTTAGTTCACCGTGATCTGGCATCTGTACCATAGCGTTCATATAAAAGTGAGGAAGTTCAAAGTGACCAATCACATAGTCAGCATTTACTTTGCGCATTTGCTTGTGTTCATCACCTACTAACCAGGGAATGAACGCAACACCGTCTACAGTAGTGATGTCATTGTATAGTTGAATGTTCTCAAACTTTTTAATAAACGCAATGCTGTTATAGTCTCGCTTATCGCGATAGTATTCGTCATGGTTGCCAGGGATAAAGTGGATTGTATCAAACGAATCGTTGAGCAAATCCAGCGCAGCGATACTGTAGTTCAGCGTAGCAACATTAATGCTTGCTCGTTGATGATGCCAATCGCCCATAAAAATACAAGTCTCTGCGCCTTGCCGCTTTGCTTCGTCACAAAACCATGTAACAAAGTCCAGACAATCTCGGTTGAATGTCTGGCTATTGCTTTTGTTACCAAAGTGAATATCCGTGAATACGGCGGCCCGTTTGAACAAACTCATGTGTGTATTATAGCACCTTGTAAGTTATTGTCAAGTTTAAATAGGATCTGAACTCTTTGCTAGTTCGTTTTCAGTTTGTCTAGTGTAACTTGGGTTTAGTCCAGCACTTTCGAGAATATCATCTCTAATGCTTTGATTTTTCTTTTCCAAGTTTAGCACTCTTGTGAAACTGTTTGTAATTGCTGCAGTGTAATAAGCAAATGGATTTTCACTCTTACTTTCATCAAACTGTAGTCCAATCTGTGTAAGTTGTAACAGTGCTTGGCTACGCATTTCATCATTGTAGGTATAGCCACGCCAGTTTGAACGTGTACCATAGCGTTCACATAACTTCATATACATGCGGGCAAGTTTGTTAGTAGTGCGTCCATGTGCTTTACTGAAGTTACCATTCTCTAGTCCACCTTCCCAGTGACTTTTACCAACACAAACTGCAACATCATTGTCGTCCAGTCTGAAGTGTTGAAAAGGAGGGAAGTTGCACTGAATATGATGGTCAGCAACAGTTTTAGGATTCTTTTTACGTCCTGGGTGCAGCGGAACGTGATCGTGTGTCATTACACGGAATACAACATCTTGCTTGTCAATTTTCTTCCAGTCCACAGCAAAATCTGCTTGCTTGACTTTTTGTCCTTCAGCACGAGCAGCCTCATATGCTTGTTTTTGCAAACGATCTGCTTGATTACGCTTTGCCTGTGCAATTGTACGAATGTTAATTTTTTCTACATTTGGTAGGATAATGTCATAAACATCATCACCATCTGCAACAAAACTACTGTAAGTGTTTTTAGATAAATGAATTTCTTTCAACAAATCGCGATTGTTGAGATAATTTTTCCTTTTGATCATGTAATGTGATTCCTTTTATATGCGTATATTATACAGCCTATAAATATACTTATCAAGTAAAAAAACAAGGATTTGATAAATGGCATCACTATTTGATATGGGATCAAAATTCGCTAAGAATCCGCAGAACTTTGTGCAAAATGCAGGTTCTCAGATACAGAGCATTGCGGCTAAAGCAATTCCAGCTGGTCTGGATGCGAGTGCTAGTAGACTATTTCAAAGTGGATTAAACTTTGGCGGAGCGAATGTACCTAGTGCTAACGGCGAATTTACTGCACAGTTTGCACAAACTGACAACAGAGTGCGATTGGCACTAAGCCCTGGCAGTGGTCCTATGTTATACAAAGATCCTACTAACAGTGTTCTTGCTCCGCTGGTTAGCACAGGCGGAATATTATTTCCTTATACCCCGACAATCAGTGTAAGTCACAGTGCGCAGTATGCAGGCACACATCCAACACACAGCAACTATGTGCAGCATAGTTACAATGCAAGTGCAGTTGACAGTATCACTGTAGATGGATATTTTACAGCAAACGACGGTGATGAAGCAACTTATGTGTTAGCAGTGTTGCACTTTTTGCGCAGTACTTATAAAATGTTTTTTGGCAATGACAGACTCGCAGGCACACCGCCACCTGTACTAAGACTAAGCGGTCACGGCGCACTAAACTACAACAGTGTTCCATGTGTGCTACAAAACTTTGCAGAAATAATGCCTGCTGACAGAGATTACATTGAAGTACCTGGTAGAGGAACACTTGTTCCAAGTTATCTAGCAATGACTCTTAACTTGTTGCCAATCTACAGCAAGAATCAAATTGGCAACTTTAGTCTCGACAGTTTTGCAAGAGGTGACTTAATGGGTAATGCAAATGGTACAGGAGGATTCCTATAATGGCTACAACATATCGCAGCGATAGTCCATATGCAGATACGCAACAATATAGTTACTACACTGACATATTGACACCTCGGTTTATTCGTCCAGCAAAAGACGATGTATTACACACACTAACACTAGTGCATCAGTACAGACCTGACCTACTAGCGTTTGACTTGTATAAAAATTCAAACTTGTGGTGGGTATTCCAAGCCCGCAACCCAAATGCATTTGAAGATTCAATTTGGGATTTTCGTGCTGGTGTAAGATTTTACATTCCTAAAAAGGATAGAATAGAACAGACATTGGGAATCTAATATGGCTGTTAACAATCAAAATCCATTTCAAAAACAATATGTAGACAGTTTCCAAGGTAAAAATGTTGACGAAGAAGAATTACTAGATCTTCCACCTGAGACATATCTTGAAGTTATTAGTCAATATAATATTGATGACAATGGAAATCTTACTAGCAAAGTGGGCAGTGGTGTTTATGTTCCAAATAATCCTGCGCCTGAGGATCGTAGTTTAGTAGAAAAGCCTGATCCGAATCCTATTGTTATTCCTGCAGATCAAACAATTAACATTGGCAACGAAGTTGCCGCGGGCAATGTAACTGTCGGTGGTGGTTCAAGCGTAGATCCAAGTACTGGGCTCTTGCGTATCGAAGCACAGCCGAGATATAATGATGAAGATAGAGGTACTACTGGTAAAGGTGTTAGTCCAGATGCACCAGAAGATAATGAGTACGATGACGATTTTGAAGTTACATCAAGTGGTGGATTATCAGATGATGGCAGCGAAACAGGCGCGCCGCTTGGTCTAAACAGAGATTCTAAAAGTGTTACTGAAATTAGTAATCCTAAAGATGCAAAGAGTATTAATGCTAGTGCAGGCGTGTTTGATGCAGATCTAAATGAAATTAAGATCGAACCTAAGCCAAACGAACTCAATGTTTTTAGTAGTTACACTTATAATATTGCACTGTATATGCTGAACAGCAAAAGTTATGTGAACCTGTTGACTAAGCCAAATAGTCCGCGTGAAGTGTTAGATGATAGTTTATTACTAATGCGTGATGGCGGTACAGGTACACAGCCAGAGAATGCCCTAGAGCGAGAACTAGGATTCTTTAATGATTTTTATATTGATAATCTAGAATTAACTAATGTTGCAATTGGCCCTAGTAAGAGAAAACAAAATACAAACGTAACTGATGTTTCATTTACAATCACTGAGCCGCGTGGTGTGACACTGATAGAAAAACTACGCAATGCTGCAAAGACAACACTAGAACACACCAAAGAAAAATATATTCATGCGCCCTACTTGATTGAAATAAAATTCAAAGGTTATGATGATCGTGGACAACCAATGGCTGCAGAAAGCAAACCTAAGTATATTCCTATCAAAATTACCGACATTAAATTTGAAGTTACTAGCATGGGCACAGAGTATAAAGTTAGAGCAATACCTTATGCACACAGTTTATTTGGACAAATCAACAGCACAATACCAATGAACATGGAACTTAGTGCAACTACAATTGGTGATATTTTTAATAGTGGCGGCAACGAAATTATACAAACTACAGAAGATGTTAGAGTTTTTTCTGGTCCAGGAGGGCAAGAACAAACAACACAAAAGAAAACTGTAGAAAAATACGGCGATAGTTTTAAGAGTCTAGCAGAAGTACTAACCGATAACCAAAAAAAGCGTACCAAACCGACTACTAAAAAAGTAAAAAAGATGCCATCCAATCCGGGTGACAGAAGCGGCGGCTATGAAGAAGTAGAAGTTCCGCCGGCAGCAGAAGGCTATGATACCTATAGTTTTAAAATTGCCAGCCAAATTGCAAATGCAAAACTAAATGTAGAAGCAATATTTGATGCACTGGATACACCTGCACCAACAGGGCAGAAAAAAGACGACGGTAAAGCAAACAAAAGTCAGTTCCAGGCATATGCTGCAAGTTTTGGTGGCGGCATAAGTCTTGACAAAGATAAGAAAACATTTAAAATAAACGCTGGTACTGATGTTACTAAACTGCTGAACCTTGTTATTATGCACAGTGATTACATGGATAAAAACATTGACGAAGTTACAGAAAAAGGCATTAGTGAAGGCAAGGGTATAAAGTGGTTTAAGATTAAACCTGTTATAATAAGTGCCGAAGGTGACGGCAAGGGATTTGATGGCAAAGACGGAAGATACAAATATCATGTTGAATATGTTGTTGAGCCTAGTGTAATTTATTATCATGATTTTCCGTGGGCTCCTAAAAGCAAGCCAAAAGGACTAGGGTATCACAAAGTCTATGACTACATCTTTAGCGGTAAAAACACAGAAGTGCTAGACTTTAAGTTAGATTTTAAGACAGCGTTTTATCAGGTTATGACAGCAGGCACAGGTTCAAAGTTTGCTGATAAGAGTGCAGACAATGATTTTAGTCCGCTAGTAAAAGAACAACCGCTAAGTGCAGAAGGTAATAGCACAAACGGCAAAGACAGTCTTACCAGAGCACGAGCTAAAGATTTGTTTAGTAGTGTTATGAGTGACGGTGTTGATATGATAGCTCTCGACATGCGAATTATTGGTGACCCTGCTTATCTTCCGACCAGTGATGCTTACTGGCAAGATAAAATTAGAAAAGGACAACAGTATACAAGTGCTTATATGCCTGACGGAACAATTAACTATGAACTAAGTATGCCATTCTGTCAGGTTAATTTAAGAACACCTGTAGATTATGATGACATAACAGGACTAGCAAATGTTACTGCAACCACAAACAGCACCTTCAGTGGCATTTATAAAATAACACAAATCTCAAGTACATTTTCTGGTGGTATATTTCAGCAAAAACTAACAGGTATACGAGCTCCTCTACAGCCAACTAAAAATGGTGTAACAAGAGATGATTCAGATAATGCTGGAAAAGAACGCAAAGCAGTTGTTACAGATTTAGAAAAAACAACGGAAAGTACACCTATACAATCAGGCGGAGCAAAAGGCGAATTTGGCGGCATAACTAATCAGAAGGCAACAGTAGTCGACACTGCAGCAAACGAAGATATTGACTATGGCGAAACACCACCATATACTAGTGCTACAGTTAACAATGAACGAACTGCAGAGATTGCTAGAGGACCAGATCAAACAGTAACTACTATACCAGATGTAAATGCAGATTTAAGCAGTAGTTGGAATCCTCCTGCTGACGCATTGCAAAATGCACCACCGACATTTACTCCTACTCCACCACCAGTGAGAGTAGTAACACCTGACGCATTAGAAGATCAAACAGTAGAGACGATATAACATGGCAGTAGATATTTCAAAACAAGGCGCCAAAGGCGGCGATAGTGGTTATGATACCAGTCAACTAAGAGGCGTTAGAGAAGAACGCGGCATTGTTACTGGCGTTGTAAAAGCAAACGTGCATCCAACAAACATGGGTGTAATTAAAATTTGGATCCCTACTTTTAGTACTGATGAAAATGATAAAACACAATGGCGTAGTGTGCGTTACTGTAGTCCTTTTTACAGTCGTGTTGACAACAGTGGCGTTGGTGACACTTACTTTGGCACTAAAGTAACTGCCGGCATAGTTACGCCACCGCCTGACCTCGGAACAAAAGTACTAGCATTTTTCCCTGAAGGGCGCAACAGTGAAGGCTATTACTTTGCGTGTGTTCCTGATTTGTATATGATGCAAACACTGCCTGAAGCAACTATCAGTGACGGTGTTGCTGCAGGTGAGTTCAATGACAGTCCAAGTGGCACACATCACACAGGCAAGATTACAAACTGGCGCACACAGACACGCCCTGAAGATTTCTTTACACAGGACACCCTTGTTAAACAAGGTCTGAGTGATGATCGTGTAAGAGGACTTAACAACAGTGGATACATGCGAGAAACGCCCGCAGAAATTATAGGTATTGCAAGTAAAGGTCGCAGAATTACAACCCAAGGTCAAGACTTTACTGTAACCTATAACCAACAAATTAAGAATCCTGACACTGCTGATAAAAAGATTTTAGAAGGATTGCTAGGCCCTACTGCAAGACGCAAAGGACATAGTATAGCACTAGATGACGGTGATGTTGATGGCAACAGCAACCAAATACGTTTGCGTACCAGTACCGGTCATCAAATACTATTAAATGACACTGAAGGTGTTGTATATGTTGGCAACAGTGATGGTAGTTGCTGGATTGAACTAAGCAACGAAGGCACAATGGATGTGTATGCACAGGACAGTATTAACTTCCGCAGCACAAACATTAACTTCCATGCAGATGAAAACATAAAGTTTCACAGCAAAGGATTTACACAGATTGTTGCAGATCAGCAAATGCATGTGCAGGGCAAGAAACAACTAGTAATGAACAGTGATGGAGAAGCGGGTATTACTGGTGCAAAAGGCTTGCATCTAAACAGTGGTAGTGAATTGTTTGCAACTGCAGCAAGCAGTGCTTATATTAACAGTGGCGCAAATATGAGTATTAATGGCGCACTAATTTTATTGCAAGGACCTAGTACAAAAGCAAAGACTGCAAAAGCAGTTAATGATTTACAAAAAGAAGATACAACTTACTTCCCAGACTTGGATCAATTTATTCTAGACGAAGAGGAAATGGTTACAACTACTGTGGACAGAATTGTAACACACGAACCTTTCCCTTATCACAGTACTGTGAATACTACTACACCATATACAGGTGGTCTCGTAGGAGGCGGTGGCGGCTTAGGTGGTGCATTTAGTATTGTGGGAGGTTTAGGACCTATTGCTGGTCTTGCAGGCGGAGCAGGTGGACTTGGCGCACTAGCAGGCGGAGCAGGTGGACTTGGTGGATTAACTGGTGCATTAAGTGCATCTGGTGGACTAGCAGGTGGACTTAGTGGATTAACTGGTGCATTGGGTGGTGCTGGTGGACTAGCAGGTGGACTTGGTGGATTAACTGGTGCATTAGGTGGTGCTGGTGGACTTGGTGGATTAACTGGTGCATTAGGTGGTGCTGGTGGACTTGGTGGATTAACTGGTGCATTAGGTGGTGCATTGCCAGGAGGATTAACAGACGGCGTACTAAGTCAAGTCACTGGTGGATTGGATATAAGCAGTGTCACTGGAAGTTTAGGTAATATTACAAGTAACTTACCAATTGGTGATCTAACAAGTCAACTAGCAGGAGCAACAGGAGCCCTGCAAGGTGCAGACTTTGGTAAACTTGTAACAGACGCAAGCGGTAAGATTACAGGATTGGCAGGAGGACTAGGTGCAGGACTCCCCGATTTGAGTAGTGTTACTGGCGGATTAAGCAAAGTAGTGCCAAGCATTCCAGATAACTTAGGCAGTGTGTTGAGTGCGCCTAACATAAACAAATTTCCAATTACAGATATGGTCAAACAAGCAAACACAGGATTTAGTGTTGGTGCACTGGATAGTTTTGATGTACAAGGACTAAATGCTGCAGTTGTTAAACAAGTTGGCAGTGGTAATAATCCTGCGTTTGTTGACAGTGTAACAAAAAGTGTTGGTAAGTTTGGCTTTAACGTGGATCAACTTAAAGCACAAGGCTTTGTTCGTCCTGAAGCAGTGTTTAACGATCAACTTGCAGATAGCAGTGTATGGACAGGAAAAGAAGGCATTAGCAGTCTTAATAAATTTTTAGGAAACAATGGACTCCAAGAACAAGTTCAACAGGGCATTGTTGCAACAGATTATCAAAAAATGTTTAATGAAGGTGCAATTACACTTGGTGATAGCAAAAAGGAAATTATGAGTATGCTTACTGCAAGTAATATAAGTAGTCCAGAAATCGCTGGCCAGATTAGAAAAGGATTTGGTGAAGTTGAAGGTGTGCTTAAAAATACAACTAATATTCCTGATTCAGAAGATATTGCAAGTAAAGTTCGTGAAGCAATGCAAACAGGTGCTGCAGCAAGTCAACGTGTTGATAAAATTAAGGGTGCTAGTGCAGAACAGGTTACAGCAACCACACCAGCACAACCACGTACTAGAACACGAGTACAGGATGAAAGTCGCGCTGGCGAACGCAGGGCTAGAGAGGAAACAATTGCAAGATTGACTAAACAACTTGCAGATGGTGAGGCTGCAGGTACACTAAACAATTTTAATAAAGCAAGAATCAAAGCAAACATTGTAGCAAATCGTGCTGCTCTGGATAAGTTAGGTTAAGGATTAAATACAATATGGCAGTAGCAACATATAAAGGATTCAGTACAATTAACAATAACTTTGGTAATTCAAAGTTAACTGATACTGACTTAATTAAAAGAGATTTACTTAATCACTTTGCTATTCGTAAAGGTGAAAAACTTATGAACGGAGATTTTGGTACTAGTTTGCGTGACTTGATTATGGATCCACTAACAGAAGATACCAAAGCACTAGTCATACAAGAAGTAAATGATGTAATTGAAAATGATCCTAGAGTGCGTAGTGAAGGCATAACACTAGATGAATATGAAAATGGACTACAAATTGAAATGATAGTGCGCTATGTAGTTGATAATCAGGTTGAAAATCTAGTAGTACGTTTTGATAGGCCCGATAACGCAGCAATATAATATACATACTTTATTCTGCAAATAAATACTGCAATAGAATAGGAATGTTAAAACATGGCTGCTAGTACAAGACAATCAAACTTATTTGCTGCTGAAGATTGGAAGAAAGTCTACGAGACCTTCCGTGAAGCAGACTTTCAGAGTTACGATTATGAAACCATTCGTAAGAGTATGGTTGACTATTTGCGTAATTATTACCCAGAAGATTTCAACGATTTTATTGAATCAAGTGAATATATTGCACTGATTGATTTGATTGCATTCCTAGGGC
>Ga0255753_1004291_pt1 | contig 14260 bp, 6 predicted proteins | sample 041ome_10_FD_179953 | JGI IMG/M metagenome (GOLD analysis project Ga0255753, IMG submission 179953) | Coastal salt marsh microbial communities from the Groves Creek Marsh, Skidaway Island, Georgia - 041412US metaG (version 2) | ecosystem: Environmental > Aquatic > Marine > Intertidal zone > Salt...
CGGAGGAACGTCGTCCTCGTCGATGGTACCCGCGGGACGATCGGCCGTAATCGTCGTCGTCGTCGTATTCGTCGTCGTCACGACGGCGAGGCGGCCGGTGTTGACGACGACGAGAATAGTCTTCCTCTCCCTCTTCTTCTCGACGAGAGCGTCGTCGTTCTCCTCCTCCTCCGAATCGATGATGGTGTTGATATTGTTCTCCTTCTTCTTTTCCTCCTCCAAAAGTTTTTCGTCTTCTTCTTCTCGCGCGCTCCTCCGTGACCTCGTCGTCGTCCTCGTCGTCGCCGCTCAATTCGCCGTACGGATTGGAAATGGATTTCGTCGTCGTATTCTTCGCATTCGTCTCGTTCGTCCTCATCTCTCGAAACTCCGTTATACGTGTGTGTACTACCTGTGCTACTCTTTACTGCCGTTTCTGTTGTGTGTTCTTCTTTCAGTGCGTCGTTCTCCTTTTAAAGAGAGTTTTGAATGCTCTGTATCTCGTCGTCGTGTTTCTGACGAGACTTTTCCTCACTTTTCGATTTCCCTTCGCGAAGTGGATTGGATTCGTCGGAGAGAGAGAGAGAGAGAAACGACGACCGAAGAGGACGTTTTGGTGTGCCCAATACTCTCGGGGGCTTTCGATTCGTCGAAATCGTGGATAAATAAGAGAAACTCTTCCGTTTGAGAACGCAACGAATTTGGACGCGAGAGACAAGAACGAGACGCTCTGAAAGCGCGGAGTACTCTTCGTTGGAGAGATTTACTACACTCGCACGGAGACTTTTCTCTCAAATCATCATCGTAATCAAAAGACAAAGACGACGACAAAGAAGAGGACGAAAAACACAGAGGACGACGATGGAGAATACTAATAAGAACAACGACAACGACGACGACGATTGGCTGAACGATTTCGACGAGGCGAAGGAGAAAGAGAAGGAAGAGAAGAAGGCGCAAAACAGTTTCAACGACTTTTACCAACGAAGAAATTTTAACCGAGAAGAATACGAGCGAAAACGAGAAGAAGTGAAAGAAGAAGAAGACGCTTTTGTGATGCGGCGTGATCATCATCGAGAGTATTATCATCATCATCATCACGAGAGTAATAATAATAATAATAATAATCAAAACGACGACTCGTCGACGTTTGACGCGAACGCGCCTTCGCCAATCGTGAAGACGACGAGGACGCCACGGAACGAAAACTACGGGTATAGCAATACCAATAATTATTACGACAACAACAACAACAACAACAACAACAACGATAAAGAAAGACCTTTTTCGGCGGCGTCTAAACCGTCGGATGATACCGTGGACGAATGGTTGAACGAAGAAACGCCGCCGCCGCCGGTGAAGGTACAGGACAACTATGCCGCCTATTATCAAAAACAAGGAGGACGAGGACTAGACGCGCGAGGACATCAGGAACAGCATAATTATCAACGAGAAGAATACCATTCGCAAACGACATCGGCATCAGCGGTAGTTCAAAGCGACAATACAAATTTCAATGGATTATTCGCGGGAAACGACGACGATGTGGCGTTTTTTGACACGTTAGGTGGTGCAGAGGAAACGATGGCGGCGCCATCACCGCCGCTCGTTTATGCGGAGCGCGTGGAAAGTAAAGGCGTTGATAGCATTTCGGCTACGAATGCACCGGCTGTAGATGATGACTTTTTGAACGATTTTGCGGATGTCTCAAATCCCCCCATACAGTTGTACCAGCAGCCGACGGCGGCAGCTACGATTCCTCCTCCACCGGTGACACAGCCCGCGGTTCGAGCGTACGAGCCACCTTCGGAGTTTGGGGGTCCGCCGCCGAAAATGTTCACACCTCCTCCTCCGCCACCATCCATATCGAGTCTACCGGTTGTCCAGCAACAGAATAGTCATGCCGTGGCGTACGAACCTCCGAGCGATTTTGGAGTTCCTCCTCTCGTTCCAGCTCAAGCGGCTGTGGCGTACGAACCTCCGAGCGATTTTGGAGTACCTCCTCTCGTTCCAGCTCAAGCGGCTGTGGCGTACGAGCCTCCGAGCAATTTTGGAGTACCTCCTCTCGTCCCAGCTCAAGCGGCTGTGGCGTACGAGCCTCCGAGCGATTTTGGAGTGCCACCACCAATCATGCCATCTCCACAAAATCAGCCGCAACAATTTCAGCAGCACAACATCAGTAGTCACGTTAGCAACAGCTCAATTCAAGCACACGCGCAACCTGGAACCGTTCGATCTCCGGATGGAAAACCTCCTCATCGCTGCATCGCTTTTGGTTTTGGTGGTACGCTCGCAACGGTGTCTCAAGCGCACGAAAATTTGTTTTCGTTGTGCACACATTCTCTTCATGACATGTTTAGATCTAGCGACGACTTTGGTGCTCGCGAATTTGTCGAGGTTGCGAGCGATGAGACGTTCTTTTTGAGCAACTCTGAGAATTTAATGACCGATGAGAGTTTGTGCTCCAAGTGTGAACGTTTGGCAAATAATTCATCGCAAACGATAGGAGAGAGCGAGATGTGGAGAATTTTGTCTCTCTTTCTTTCGAGAAAGAAAACGTTCGACTCGTTGCGAAGTTTTGGTGAAGTTGCGTTTAAAGCTGAAGTGGCGAGTGTTCTCCACGTTCAAAATCGCGCCGACGGTTCTCCTTCGTCGTTGACAAGTGCGTCTGTTTCCGAGCGAGATGCGTCGCCTGCAATACTGATGGAGATTGAACGGCAGATATCAATAGGAAACACTATCGCTGCTCTAGATATTGCACACACGCATAAGTTGTGGAACGTGGCTGTAAAAGTTGCCAGACTGACTCGCGATGAGACGATTATATCAGATACTTGTGTGAGAGCTATTCAGGAAACTATGCAAGTTGGGACACCTTTGCGAGTGCTTGAATTACTTTCAATCGGACGAGCAGACGTTGCCGTCAAGGATCTCATAACGAGAAACAATGAGAACATTGCACTTTCTGACAGATGGAGAGAGGTGATTGCCATGGTTTCCTTAAACTCGAACGAACGAGATAAAACGATAACGAATGGATTAATTACTCTTGGCGATGCTTGCCGAGAGAGCAATTATTTGGGCATCGCTCATTTATGTTATCTTCTTTCTGGTGACGTTTGGCCGAACGATGCAGCGCGCATGCGCTTAATCGGGAGTAACGATAATCCTTGTCGAGACCCTCGCTCGTATCACCGCTCCTTAATTGCGGAAAGAATCATGCTCTCCTTTGCCGAAGGCAAAGGTAGCGAAGCTTTAAAAGCTTCGTTGTCGGTGCTTACACCTCATCAAAGGATGAAAGTTTCCTACTGCGTACTTTTAGCCGATTTTGGTCACTTTCACGTCGCTCTTGCGACGCTCAAGAACGTTCAGAAATATCTTAAGCTCGTACGAGACGACTCTCGCAGTGATCCGGGGGTAAGCGTCGATGTCATCTTAGCGGAAGCAGTAGATTTAGAAAAACGAATCAGAGAAAAGCTCGGTCAGGGCGCCATTAAAGGAAAAATTGCGAATGTCGGTAAAAAGATAGCGGGAGGACTTTCAAGATTCGTTGGAGGAACAGTAGATGCGCTGTTTGGAGGTGACGATGGTGATGTGATCGGTAGTCGTGGCCTCGATGATACTCCGCCGCCGCAGCAATTTCATCAAAGATCGAGCAGTCAAGACACCGCGTTCCAGCATCAAAGATACGGTTCGAGTTCGAGTTTGGAAAGCGTTTCGAATCAACCTCAACAGAATCCATACCATCAACAACAGTCAACAGCATACGAGAGTGCGAATCATTCGAGGTCTCACTCGCTGGCAAGCCTCGACGAACACGGAAACAATAGTCATAATAATACCGGAGAGAAAAATTATCCCCCCATGTCGCAAACGACTTACTCTGGCCAACAACAACAACAACAACAACAATCAGGAGTTCCTTTTAAGCTGGTCAAATCATTTTCCAAATTATTCTCTGCGGCAGTTCCCGCACCGGACAAGCCTTACGAAGGTCCGAAAGTGGCGCCACAAGAAACCGCAGGTTTGCCAGAGAACACTTTCTATTACGATGAAAATTTGAAACAATGGGTTGATAAAAGTAGCTCGGGAGCGCAATCAACTGCTGCAGAGGTACCAGCCCCGCTCGCTCCACCGCCGACCATGACTTCCGGTGTTGAATATCACAGAAGCGGCGGCGGCAGCGGTGGTATTCCAAACTCATTAGGCGCTAACGTGGGAGCTCGTTACGTTTCAACCTTTAATAACACAGGACAACCGAATTTTCAACAAAACGAAGGAGCAAATTTTAACGAATTTAAAGAAATGCGTCTCGAATAATAAAAAAGTAGAATATCATAGCAGAGAGTAGTTCATTAGCTTGTATTGGGATGTATATCTCTTAGTAGTAAGTAGTAATAATGTATAGTAATGTATGTTCGTGTCTCTCTTCTCGCTACTTTGCGCGCTACGAAGTGTCCTTTCAACTTCTTCCACCTCCTCACCTCCTCAATTAGATGCTGCGAGCGGCAAGCCTCCTCGAATCAACAGCTCCTTGAAATAGCAAATGTCGCACAATTTACCTTCCAAGTGCAAGACGCTCTCTTTCCACCTGTTGTCTAAATCCTCCGAGTTGCAGACGCAACACTTTGACGACAACTCGCGAAACTTCTTTTCCTCCTCCAACTCTTCCTCTGTTTTTGGTATGACCGCTGCGCGCAACAACTTCTCCGCATCTTCGGGAGAGATGTCCGGGATGATAACCGGTCTCTTTTTTTGGTAATACGACTTCTTCACCTTCTTTGGCGGAGGTGGCGCGACTTCGTGCGGCAAATGCGTTCTCTTTCCTCCGATACCCCCAGCCGCGGTTGCATCGCTCGCCCCAGACTCAGCCTCCTCGGCATCATCCGATTTCTTCCTCAACTCCAAAATCCCCGCCTCCTTCTTCAACTGTTCCATGTCAATCTTCCCTTCTCTTATCTTCGTCTCTTTCCTGTAACACTGCGTGCACAAATCCGCCCCCGGGATCATCTTCGAACGCGTCCACTGGCTGCTCTTCGTCGTCGAGCACGCTCTGCACGTCTTATCCACCATCGATCTCGCCTCTTTCTTGTAGCACTTTTGGCACAAACACTTCGAATCGTCCTTCTTCGATCGGTACCAACATCCGGATGTTTTCGAGGTGCCGCACGCCTGTGGTGGTTTGAGATAATATCAGAGCGTTAGTAAAAAATGTTAACAACAACAAAAAGTCTATTCGTTTGTTCCGGTGACGACCCTTCCTTTCCTCCTTTGGGAAAAAAACAAAAACGCACGAACGTACCGCGCAAATCTTATCGCTCAATTCCACCAACTCCTTGTGATAACACCTCTTACAAATCACCTTCCCGACGTTCTCTTCCATCTTACTCTTGAACCACTTGTACGAATCTTGCGTTTGACACGTAAAACAGGTATATTTTTGCCCGCTTTTCAACGTCGGCAACGCTTCGGACTCTTGCTCTTTCGTCAGCGGATTTCCCCCGTCTGCTTCTTTGTCTTTGTCTTCCGGGTCGTAAGCGACGATCTGATCTTTGATCGATTTCAGAGGGTCCAACTTTTCCTCTTCTTCTTCCGTCGTCGTCGTCTGAATCGTCGTCGTCGCGGGGTTGTCTTCGCCCATCTTTCTCTTTTCTTCGTTGTTATTTTGTGTGAGATGTTGTCAAAATGAAGAGCAACTCTGTGTGAAAGAACGAAACGTGGACGTCGTCTGAAAAACAAAGGGAAGAAGAAAAGAGACGCTTTGGCGAGGACGAGAGAGGAGAGAAAAAGAGAACAACCAAGAAGAAGAAGACTAAAAGGGTTCAATGCTGTTCTTCTTCTTCTTCTTCCTCGCGAGTTTATGTAGTATTTCGTGTTTGTGCGAGCGTAATCTCGCTCGCTCGTTTCTTCTGGTATTTTCATCTTCTCTTTCTTTCTCTCTCTCTCTCTCTCTCTCTCTCTCTCTATTGTAAATTCAATGAACTTAATGCCCTTCTAAGCAATTTTTCGGCCATCTCGGATATGGAATCACGTCTCTGATATTTTCCATGCCCGTGGTGAACAAAATCAAACGCTCAAAGCCGAGACCAAACCCAGAGTGCGTGACCGAACCGTACCGTCTTAAATCCAAATACCAGCTGTACTCCTCCAACTCCAAGCCGCAATCTTTCATGCGTTGTTCCAAAACGTCCAATCGCTCCTCGCGCTGGGAACCACCGACGAGTTCGCCAACTTTTGGGACCAAAATGTCCATCGCAGCCACGGTTTTACCGTCCGGATTTAAGCGCATGTAAAACGCCTTGATGTCCTTCGGGTAGTTGTACACCACTACCGGTTTCTTGTACACTTCTTCAGCCAAGTACCGCTCGTGTTCGGTGGCCAAATCGATCCCCCACTCGACTGGGTACACGAATTCTTTCTTCTTCGTTTCCACGGCGTCTTTTAAAATCTCAATAGCCTCGGTATACGAAACTCTCCCGAACGGATTGTTCGCGACGTTTTCCACGCGTTCCAAGCAGTTTTTATCGTACATCTTTTGAAAAAACTCCAAATCTTTTCTGCACGTTTTCAGCAAATATTTGCAGCAGTGTCTGACGTAATCCTCCGCGCACTGCATGTCGTCGTTCAAATCCGCAAATGCCAGCTCGGGTTCAATCATCCAAAACTCCGCGAGATGTCTCGTCGTGTATGAATCCTCCGCGCGAAACGTCGGCCCAAACGTGTACACGTTGCTCAGAGCGCACGCGTACGTCTCCACGGCTAACTGACCAGAAACCGTCAAAAATGTCTTCTCGCCGAAGAAATCCTCGGAATAATCAATCGTTCCATCTTCACTCCTTTGTAAACCTCCAACTTTACGAAACTTGCGTTCCAACTCGCTCAAATCTTTCTTGGCTTGTTCCAATTTTTTGTTCTGTTCCTTCAAACCCGATTTCGACGGTTTCTCCTCCTGTTTCATCTCCGCGATTTTCGTCTCGATCGCCGCCGTTTCTGCTCTCTTCTCCATCACCACCGCTTCTTCCACGGAACTCTTCGTAAACTTCTTCCCGTCTTCCTCGTCGCACTCGCCCAACAATGTCGTCACTTGAAACATCTCCCCGGCGCCTTCGCAATCGCTCTTGGTAATCAACGGCGTGTGCACGTAACAAAACCCGTGCAGGTTGAAAAACTCGTGCGTGGCAAACGCCAAAGCGTTCCGAACTCTCGCTATGGACTGAATCGTGTTCGTCCTCGGTCTCATGTGAATCTTATCTCTCAAATACTCCAAAGTTTGCTTCTTCTTTGCAATCGGGTACGTGCTCGCGTCGCACTTCCCGACCGAGAGAACTCTCGACGCGTGAAGCTCAATCACTTGCCCTTTGGCCGTTTCCGGCGGCAACTTGATCTCGCCTTCGATAACCACGCTCGTCCCAGTCGGTCTCATATCCGCCAACGACGACACCCCAGAAGACGTTTCAGAAGAGGAAAAAATCTCGCTCGAGACGACCACTTGTAAACTCTGCGGCGTGGACCCGTCGTTCACCTCTAAGAACAAAATCTTCCCGGCGTCTGCTTCTCGACCGGTTTTCACCCACCCACCGACGACGAGCGTTTCACCGACTAAAGATAAACCTCCGTTCTCGTCCGCTTTCTCGTGCACGCTCACAATCGGCACTCGATTGAAACATTTCGAGTACGGAGAGGTGAGTCTATGTGGCAACGTTTTCGTCAAATCCGCAGCCGTCGTCTCCATTTCTTCTTTATCTTCTGCTTCTTTTTTGATATTATGTATTAAAAATATGTATAACTCTCGCGCGGGGAGAGGGGCTCTTTGTTTTCGTATTCGTCGTCTGCGCTGCGTGTTTCTGTGCGCTTTATAAAGCGCGTTTAGTACGTCTTTTTTTACGAGGAAAATGAAGATAAATCTTCCGATTGATTTTTCCAAAAGCGAGAGAAAATCGCAAAAAATACGACCGCTTCCTTCGTAAAAAATGACGACGAAAGAAGAAGACGAAGACGACGAAGAAGAAGACCAAGAAGAGAAGAAGACAAAGAGCGAACGACTTCTCACTGAAGCCCTTCGAAAAATGGCGATTGATCGTCGCGAGAGTGTAACGGCGCGGTGTTTACGACGAGGCATGTTTTCCGAGCATTCGTATTCTTCTTTAAAACAAAGACAACAACAACAACAACAACACCACGTCGTGAAAAAAAGTTCTTCCTCCTCTTCCTCCAAATCGTATTTACACCTCGCCGCGAAAGCGACCGAGATGACTCGAACGCAGAAACGAATCAATCGCGGGGGGTACTGAGAGATAGAGAGATTTAGAGAGAGAGTGTTATGTGTAACGAATCTCGCGCGCCGCTGTGGTAAACTCTTATAACAGATCAGATCAGCTCCAAAGCTTCTTATTAGTATTTCAAAAAGGCGTTTTTTTTTTGCTCAAAACCCTCAAAAATTCTGCCCTATTTTTCCTCGTTTGACGGCTCCTCTGCTCCTACGAACTCTTTCTCATTTGCTGCTTTTGGACCGTCTGAGAAGAAGAAGACAACAAAGAAGAAGAGAGAACCTCTTCTCAGCGACGACGACGATGATGAGTAGCGGTAGCAGCGCGACGAGAGCTTCGAGCGGTTCGACCGGAGCGACGACGTCTTCTTCTTCTTCTTCTCCTAATAAGAGGAGTTTGAGGAGAAATGTCGTCGCGCAAATGTCGTCGATCAATTCTTCCTCTTCTTTGATGAGTGGAGCGTTATCCAGTCGCCGCGAGAATGCGGTGAAAGCTTCGACGACGAGAATACGTTTTCGAGAAAACGGTCAACAGCAAAGAGGAGGAAAAGGAGGAAAAAGAGGCGGAGTATACATCGTCGCGAGGCAGATAAAACCAAAAGGCATGAGCCAAGAGAAATGGGAGCAAATGCAAAAACAGCAGGATAAAAACTATAAACTGTTCAGCAAACGAGCGAAGGAGAGGATTGCCACGCAAGGGCCGAGAATTAACGACACGAGAGGCACGGAAACGTATTTGACGTACGAATCGGTGGCGGAACCGTTGGATTTGAAGGAACCGAAGTGGTCGAGGATGAAGGAGTTACCGATGCGGGAGTTTCAGAGGGCGATTAACAGTTCGAAACCTGGAGGGATGGTGAGGACGTTTGAGGTTTGGGAACCACCCATGTGGGGATATCTGCCACCGCCACCGTTGAGGACGATGCCGAGGAAACGATGGTATAAGGTGACGTTAGGGTACGATTTGGTGGATAGTTTAGACGCGACGAAAATCGTCGCGACGAAAGATACGGAGTACATCGTGAAACCGGCGACGGAGACGTTAGAGAAAGCGTGTAGGTTGATCGCCGAGCAGAGAGGTGTTTGGTACACGTACCACCAAAAATACGCGACGAACAGGTACGGACAGTTACAGTTTATCGGTATGGCTGTGGGCGGGTTTGTGTTTTTAATGGGGTCGATTTATTTAGGCATCATGAAAAAGAACGCCATCCCGACCGATTTGATACAGGCCGTACAGTTCGCGCAGTCCGGAGTTTCCGCCAGAAAAGATGGGACCGTAAACGTCACTTTAGAAGATATTGGTGGTTTGGAGAATATTAAAGAGGATTTGGACGAGATTATTCGGTTTTTGAAGGATCCGACGACGTTTACGAAGGTTGGCGCGAAACCGCCGAAAGGGATTTTGATGGAAGGTGGACCTGGGGTTGGCAAGACGTTGCTCGCAAAAGCAATCGCGGGTGAAGCAAAAGTGCCGTTTTACAGCATGGCTGGTTCAGAATTTGTGGAAATTATCGTCGGCGTTGGCGCGGCGAGAGTGAGAGATTTGTTCAAACGCGCGCGCCTGAACGCGCCGTGCTTGATTTTCGTAGATGAAATCGACGCTTTAGGTACCGCGCGGGCGAGCGCCGGAACGCGAGGAACAGAAGAACACGAGCAAACGTTGAACCAGTTGTTGACGGAGATGGATGGTTTCACGCCGGATACCGGAGTTGTTTTTATCGGCGCGACAAACAGAGCGGATTTGTTAGATCCGGCATTGTTAAGGCCCGGGAGATTCGATCGTAAGATTGAAGTGAACAAACCGAACGTGGACGCGAGGCAAAAAATCTTGCAAATTCACCTGTCAAAACGAAACGTGAATCCAGACATCGATACCGCGAGATTGGCGAGAAATTTACCGGGAATGACGGGCGCGGAAATTGCGTCGGTGGTGAATGAAGCCGCAGTTCACTGCGTGCGACGAGAAGGCTCGCAAATCGAAGAGGAAGATGTTATGTACGGATCAGATCGCGTTTTATACGGCGTGAGAGGCAAGGCGCACGACAAAGATGAGCTTTTAACGAAACTGATCGCCTGTCACGAAGTTGGACGCGCGGTGGTTCAGGAAACGTTGAGGAAAGAAACGAAATTGTTGGAGCCGTGCGAGTTCATTTCGATCGTTCCGAGAGGCTTTCAAGCGGCGACGACGTTATTTTCTCGCTTCGACGATAACGAGTACATGTATCCTACGCGAGAACGCTTGATGGAACGCGTGGAAGTCTTAACCGCCGGAGTTGAAGCTGAAAAATTGGTGTACGATGAAGTATCTTCCTACGGCACCGATTACGGTAAAGAAGCGATCGACTTGTTGCGAAACGTTGTGATCAACCAAGGCTTGGGACAGCCCGGGATGTTGACCGCGTACACGCACGACCCGACCGCTTTGAGCGGGTACGACTTGAAAACCGAACGCATGCGATCGACTATTTCCGCCAACGGTGAGAACGTGGACGTGGAAGAAAATAAAATTTTAGCCGGCAACATGAGAGTGACGGACAAAGGGCACTTACAATACGCCGAACGCAAAATCTTTCAAATCATGAAAGAGGCGCGAGAAAACTCAAAGTCCATTTTGACCGCGTACAAAGCCGCGGTTAAGAAAGCGACGGAAGAATTAGTAGCGAATGAAACGTTATCTGGCGATCGATTACGGCAAATTCTCGAAGAGTATCCTCCGGCGGGCGATTACGCGAAGACGGGTCCAGACACGCCGTGTAAGATTTTGCCGACGGAAGAGGAGGAAATGCGAAACGGCTGGCGAAACGAACCGGATCCTTTGAAAAAATTTGAATATTTGAAACAGTTCTACGGCGATATTAGTCTCGACCCGCCCGGACCGATGAAAGATCGCCGAACGAAAGAAGATAACGCTGGTTTGCTTTCGTTTCAAGAACACACTTGGAAGTACGCGGTGGAGAAAGTGTTGCCGAAAAAAGGGCGAAGACAAGGCGTGCACTGGGAACCATGGACCGTCGCGGCTATGAAGATGAACGAAAGAGAAAATCCAGGTTGGCGAGCGATGGAAATCGCGAGGTTGTGGAAAGAACACGAGGCGTACCTGTTGCCAAAGATGCAAAAAGTTGTACAAGAGTTGAACGAGAAGCGCGACGGCGGAGAGAAATTGACGCGCGAAGAAGAGCGCAAATTGATCGTGCTTCCAGAACAGATCGCAGAAATCGAAGGTAGGATTGAAAATGGCTATCCCGAAGGTGCTGGCTTAGGCGTCATGGATTTGAAAATTCCGGATAAGTTTGTCTTCAACATTCAAGAACGCATGGTGAAGGAGAAGCAGCGACGGTGGTACAAAGATAACGTGCACCCGATGCTTGAGAATATGGATTTGGACATATTCGCAGAAGACGATTTGCGCACGGCTTATAGGAAGAAAGAGGCGATGTTACACAAACTTGACCCGGACCGTCCGTTACCAGAAGGCTATACGGCGCCGTATAAACCGGGCGTGACCAAGGAGAGATGGTTTTAAAAAGTAGACGTTATAATAAAAACGCAGATTCTAAAATCTTCATTTAGTTCTCGTCCTCGTTCTCGCCTTCGGAGGGTTTCTCCTCCTTTCCTTCTTGTTCTTGAGCAGTCTCTTCTTCTTTTTGCTTCTCTGCCGGCATCGTTTCTTCCGTTTCTTCTGTCGGTTCCGCCGTCGCCTCTTCCGCCTCTTCCGTTTCCATCGTCGTTTCCATCGTCGTCGTCGTCGCAGGCTTCAAACCTTCCGCAAAGTCGAATCCGAGCTCGTCGCCCATACCAGCACGTTTTAAGTCGAGCACGTCATCGTTCTCAGGTTCGACTGGAGCGTTAACTTTCTCTTCTTTCTTTTCTTCCTCCGCCGGGAGCGTCCCATCTTTCACGAACGCGTCGATTTCGCTATCCGAAACCGTCGGTAGCTTCATCTTCTTTGCCGGAATTGGTTCCGCTTCCGCTTCGCTACTAGAAGTCTCTTCTTCTTTTTCTTTTTCTTCATCTTCTTCTTTCGGAGACGTCTCAGACGAGTTGTCCTCGTTTAACACGACCGCACTTTCATCATACTCCTCCTTTCTCTCCTTTTGCGTTTCGTCTTCGCTTTCTAATTCCTTCTCCTTGACGTCTTCCTCTTTTTCTATCGCCGATAACTCGGCGTCGCTGCTCACGTTGTCCGCGTTTTCCTCCGTCGCGACGAGACCGGCGGTAAAATCAAAGCCTTCGGAAGAACTCGCATTGCTCACGTCGAGCATCATTTTTTTAGCGTCGTCCTCCGGAAGTTCTTCGTCGTCAGTCTTCTCCTCCTTCTTCTCTTCATCCGCCGCGGCACCAGCTTCCTCTACTTTCTCTTCTTTCTCTCCTTCTTCTACGTCTACCGGTGGTGGATACAAAACCTTATCTTTTGGCTTACCGATATTCTTGGTTGGCACTTTCGTGAGCGCAGGTTCCGTGAATTTTTTCGGCGGCGCGTTTGACTCTGGTTTCGGAGGAGCAGAGAGATGATTCGCTTCTTCTTCTCCCTCGTCTCCCTCTTCTTTCGGAATCGCGCCGACGAGTTTACCAATGTCGGGATGCGCGCTCATTTCTTCGTGATTACTCTTCAACGATTCCAAGTGATCGCTGCTCGAGTCGTCATTTCCTTCTTCTTCCTCTCCTTTCGGAACAAACTCACCGTCAATTTCAGGCGTTTTCGCGAGCGACGCCCCTTCTTCTTCTTTTTGTTCTTCCTCTCCCACCTCCTTTTTCTCTTCTCCCTCGTCGTCGTCTACTTGCGACGACGAGTTCTCTTCCTCTTCCTTCGGAGGAAGAGTTTGTCTATTTACCATCGCCACGACTTCTTCGTTCGTCTCTCCAAACGCGTTCTTCGCGAACGGATGATGATTATCACTTTGCTTCTCCACCTCCTCTTCCGCGGTTGCCGCCAAATCTTCCTCCTCCTCCTCCACTTCCTCCTCTTCCTTCGCCTGTTCCGGTTGCGCTTCCTCCTCTCCCTCTTCCGCCGGAGGATGCTCGTACTTCTCTCTCTGTTCCATCAACAACTCCTCGGAATCCGCGACATCGTACCCGCTTCGTTTCCCTTCCGCTCTCTTCTTCTTACTCGCCGCGGCGGCGTCGAATCCAATCGACGCCGGCGCGGACCCGCTCCCCGCGCGTCTCGGCGCCGACCCTCCGGAAGAAGAAGAAGACGCCATCACCGTCACGCTCTCCATCCTCTTCCTCTCTTTCCTCGCGCCACTTCCGCTAAAATACGTGCTAAACAGCGCAAATACGATAACCAACAACACGCACTGTCGAACGCGTTTGTTCTTAAAGAAACCTTTCCTCCCGCCAGCCGCGAGATCGGAGGAGGATCCGAACCCGGTCGTCGGTCTCCTCGAGGAGACGTGCGCGTTCGCCCCAAAATTCCTCGGCGACGGTTTCGACTTCCCCGGTTTCCAATCGTCAAAATCTGCTTCCGTTTCATCCTCGTCCGACCAAGACGTGGACCCGGCGCTGATTTTACGTTGTTGTTGTTGTTGTTGTTGTTGTTTCATCGCCGCCGCGGACGCCGCCGTGGGAGACTTTAATTGACCACCAGAACCACCCAAGTGAATCTTCGCCGTCGGCGTGCTCTTCTGCGTCTTCACTTTTTGCGTTGGTTTTTCCCAGGAATCGTCCTCGTAATCCGATCCATCGTTTCCTCCTCCTTTAGACGACGGCGGGGTTGACGTTTCTCTCAGGTTTTGCTTCACCAACTTCTTACTCTTCGCCGGTGTGCTCGAAGTGGATGACATTTTCTCCCCAAAGTGATGATTATATCAAAGCTTTTATAATCGTCGTCTGCGATTTGTTTTTGCGCTTCCGACTCGAACGAGAGAGAGAGAGAAGCCTCTTCCTCGTTTTCGTGCCTTTGCTCGTCTTTTGCGGAGCTTTCAGGAGAGAGCACTGAGTAGTTTTCTCTCGCGCTTTTGATTTTGGATTAATGGTGATTTCAAAGTATCTTATGAGTCTTTTTTGTGGTTA
>Ga0255753_1004294_pt1 | contig 14259 bp, 13 predicted proteins | sample 041ome_10_FD_179953 | JGI IMG/M metagenome (GOLD analysis project Ga0255753, IMG submission 179953) | Coastal salt marsh microbial communities from the Groves Creek Marsh, Skidaway Island, Georgia - 041412US metaG (version 2) | ecosystem: Environmental > Aquatic > Marine > Intertidal zone > Salt...
TTTGAGATGAATTATTTCTCAGCCATGTTTCGTAAGTACGAACTAAGCTTGCGCGAAGCCGTGGAAAAAGCAGGCGCAGCGAACCAAGCAAAATCAGAGTTTTTGGCAAATATGTCCCATGAAATTTGTACACCCATGAATGGGATTATTGGTCTGTCTGATTTGTTGTTGCAAGAAAAACTCAATAAACCGAGCCAGTGCAAAGCCTCATTGATTGCTAGTTCGGCCCGCTCAATGCTGCGGATTATCGATGATATTTAGGATGTTTCAAAATTTGAAAGTGGTGGTGTGACTTTGGTTCACTCACCAATGTCTTATTCTGATCTTTGCGAAAGCGTGGCGATGGAATTACGAGCAGAAGCCCTTGCCCGTCATTGTCATGTAAACTTGGCGCTGGCCCACGATGTGTCTGGTAAGGTGCTTTCGGATCCAGAGAAAGTCCGCCAAATTATTTATAATCTTGTGTCGAACGCTATCAAATTCTCTAGCGGTCGCCCAGACGATTGGGCACAGGTTATGATTTCCACGAGTTTGCTTCCCGATGATCAAATCCTAATCACGGTTCAGGATGATGGAATCGGAATCGAGGCCGACAAGATCGATGACATTTTTGAACCCTTTGCCCAAGCGGATCAGGCGCGCAACCGGGTGTATGGCGGGACGGGTTTGGGTCTATCGATTGTTCGCAGACTGGTTGGTTTTTTGGGGGCGCGCGTCTGGGTCGAAAGTATGCCCAATCAAGGATCGCGTTTCTTTGTTGCTTTGCCATACCAGCCCTATGATCATGGGGATGATTGGGATTATGCAAGCACCAATATTTTGGCCTTTGTCGACGATGATGCAGAGCTGAACATTCTACGTGCGAATTATCGTCTGCCGGTGTTGCAAAATGTGCGGCTGATGAAAAGTCAGTGCGAACTAGGACTAAGCGTTCAATCCGCGCAACGCGCGCCGATCATCCTGTTGGCGATCGGTGATACCGAAATCCACACGACCCTTATAAGTACCTTGCACCAGTTAAACCCCAGCGCAACTTATATTTCGATCGTGACCGAGCATGACCAGAACATGGGCCTTCAGCAGCCCAATCTTTACACTATGCCGCGCTTTCCTGTGTTGCCGTCCGAGCTTTCCAAAGCGGTTCGCATTTTGTCCGGGGATGCGGTGATGCATGAATACGAAAGTGATCTGGCCCCATTGCCAGATCCAGAGCAAAATAGATTGCTGGTCGTAGAAGATAACGCAATCAACCGCATGGTCATCGGTGCGCAATTGGAACAGTTGGGCTATGTGGTCGAATTTGCACATGATGGCCAACAAGGGCTTGATGCTTGGTCGGCCAACAGCTTTGCGGATTTGTTGGTCCATGGACAAATGCCAGTCATGGACGGCTATGAGATGACCCGCGCTATCCGCACCAATGAAAGTGAAACGGGGGCCACCAAAAGCATCATTATTGGTGTAACCGCGAATGCATTACGAGGAGATGCAGATTTATGTTTTGCGTCTGGAATGGACGACTATCTGGCAAAACCGGTTTCGTTGGATGTGTTGCGTAGTACGCTTGAAAAATGGTTATCTCACCAGAAAAAGCAGCCTGCTGATCAGACTGTCATTGCGATGTAATTAATCGTTTTGCCATGTCCAACATGCGGTTTGAAAATCCCCATTCGTTGTCATACCAGCCAAACACCCGCAATGTACCGCCCAAAGATACCGACGTTTCAGTCGGACACAGAATGACAGACTCTGCTCTTCCACGCAGATCTGTCGACACAAGTGGATCAGTTTCCCAACCGATAAGGTGGCTTTCTTGTGCGGCATTCTGCAAGGCAAGGTTGGCCTTGTCTGTATCGACAGGTTCTTGTGTTTGAACCGTTAAATCAATCGCGGAAACACTTGCTGTTGGGACACGTATTGCACGGGCCTCTATTCGATTTGCAAGATGTGGCATGACGACGCCAATCAATTTCCCCGCGGATGTCGTTGTCGGCACCATAGAGAGAGCGGCAGCGCGTGATCGTGCCAAATCGCCTCGGGGGGCATCTATTGTCGGCTGGCTGCCTGTATAGCAATGTACAGTTGTCATATGCCCACTGATCAACCCAAATGCATCATCAAGAACCTTAAGCAACGGACCTAGCGCGTTGGTTGTGCAGGATGCATTGGAAACGATTTTTTGGGTGTCTAGATCTGCTTCATTCGCACCCAAAACGATCGTGACATCTGCAACATCTGACGGACCAGAAATCAGAACCTTTTGAGCGCCCGCTTTTAATCCGCGCTCGGCTTCTTCGCGTGTTTTGATATGGCCCGTGCACTCAAAAACGACGTCAGCTGCGGTGAGATCTAGTAGCGAGATGTCGTGTACTTGTGAAAATGATACCGCCTGAGCGTTCACGTATAGATGCGAATTGTCGTGCGAAACGGTTCCAGGGAATGGCCCAAAGATGCTGTCATATTTGAAAAGATAGGCGCAATTCGCAAGCGGGGCGATGTCATTGATATGAACAACACGAAATTGATCAGGATGCTGCGCAATCAGACGCATTAGGGTCCGCCCGATGCGGCCGAACCCGTTTATCACAACATTGATAGGCATGTTCAGTGTGATCCTCACCTCTGTTTTGACGCACAGATTGGAGGTATTTCATAAAAGAACAAGAGGGCTGTTACAATTTCATATGACGATTGACGTCTTTATAAAGTAAATAGCGAAACGTACCTGGGCCGCCCGCATAGCAGGCTTGGGGACAAAAGGCGCGAAGCCACATGTAATCGCCCGCCTCGACCTCTACCCAGTCCTGGTTCAACCGATAAACTGCTTTGCCTTCAAGGACATATAGCCCATGTTCCATTACATGCGTTTCGGCAAAAGGTATGACACCGCCGGGCTGAAAGGTCACAATCGTCACATGCATATCGTGGCGCATATCAGCCATATCAACGAAACGTGTGGTCGCCCATGCACCATTTGTATCAGGCATTGGGGTCGGTGCGATCATATTTTCGTTTGTAACGAACGGCTCTGGCTTATCCAGACCATCAACAGATTCGTACGCCTTGCGCACCCAATGAAAACCAGCGACCTCATCGCCGTGATTTGTGATCCGCCAGTCAGTCCCAGACGGGATATATGCATAACCGCCGGTCTCCATGATATGGGCAGAGCCTTCGATCGTGACAGTTATCGCCCCTTTGGTCACAAACAAGACAGCCTGTGCCGTTGGATCGGTTTCTGGTCTGTCGCTACCGCCTTTCGGTGCAAGCTCGACGATATATTGGCTAAAGGTTTCTGCAAACCCAGATAGCGGTCGTGAAATGACCCACATCCGCATACCTGACCAAAACGGCAAGTAAGATGTGACAATATCACTAAAGGTGCCTTTTGGAATAACCGCATAGGCGTCCGTAAACATCGCGCGATCTGTCAGAATTTGGGTTTGCGGTGGCAGGCCGCCATTAGGTGTATAATACGTGTTTTGGGTCATGGCATCACTTTCATTTGCCAATACTGTGTAGCGAAGTTTTGCAAATTTTTCTAATAGGCGAACGACAAAAGCACTCGCTTGAAAAAATTGAAAATCAATTGTTTGCTAAACCCACGGGTTCACCCACGACGACAAAATAAAGATTATCAGCATCCATTAATCGTGCCGCGACGTGATTTATTTCCTCCAACGATACGGTGTTGATACGATCATTGCGGGTTTTTATGTAATCGGGATCTAAACCCATGCGTTGCATCCCGACCAATATATTCGCAATGGGCCCGTTGCCATCAAACCGAAGCGGATAGGCCCCTGTCAAATATGTCTTTGCAGCGGCCAGTTCGTTTGGCGTTACGCCGTTTTGGGCAAGTTTTCGCCATTCATCGCGAATGACCTCGATGGCTTGGGCAACAGTGTCGTTTGATGATGAAACTTGCCCCATCAGCAAATTGGCATAATCACGTCCGGCTAGGAATGTGCCAATTCCATAGGTCAAACCGCGTTTTTCGCGCACCTCGGTCATCAAACGGCTTTCAAACCCGCCCCCGCCCAAAATATGGTTCAGGATATATGCGGCAAAGAAATCTGGATCGTTTTGTGCAATACCCGTTTGGCCAAAAATGACAAAGGATTGCGGCGTTGGAAATTGAATAACGTCTATTGTCCCGTCTAAAGTTACACTGGCCGATTGTGGCAACGGACGATCCGAACTTTGTGGTAAACCATCAAGCAGATGGTCAATCAGCTCTGATAAATCCGCCGCGGAAATATCGCCAACGGCTGATACGATGACACGGTCTTTGACCAAGAGCTGACGATGAATGTCTATTAAATCATTTTTTGTCAACGCGCTGATCGCCTCGGGCGTACCTTCGTAATTGGTGGCATAGGGATGGTTGCCGTAGGCTTTTGCGTTGAAATGTTTCGATGCAATGTCACGTGGGCTTTTTTCGTTAGAGGATAAGATCGAGAGAATTTGTGATCTGACCCGTTCGATTGCATCTGTATCAAAGCGTGGTTCAATCAGGGATTGCCGCAATAAGGTGACGGTGTCATCGCGGTTTTCAGTCAAGATTTTCGCAGAAATTGCCAATGCATCATCATAGACGTCATATCCAAAGGACGCCGCAAGTGTTTCACGTGCTGTTGCAAAGCTTTGGGCATCCATATCGCCCGAGCCTTCCTCTAAAAGGCCAGTCATCAATGTGGCGACACCGCGTTTTTCCAAAGGCTCGATCGATGCGCCGCCGATAAATCTCAGCTCAAGCGCGACAAAGGGAATATTGTGGTCTTCGACCAACCACGCATTAACACCTTGGCGTGTGACGATTGTCTGTATTTCGGGCATCGCCCATAAAGGGGTTGCAAAAATCAGTGCAAAAAATGCAACAATACGTTTCATTGTGCCTCTCCCTTGCCGTTGCTGACCCATCCTGTGACCGAGGCGCTGATGTCAAAGACATCGCGCGCGGCGGCTATGATTTCATCTGATGTTATAGATTGCAAAATCTCAGGCCATTCGTGAATGTCGTCCAATGTCAGAGAAGAAGCCAATGCACGCCCATAGGCATTTGCCAACCCATTGGTGTTATCTTGTGCGTAAATCTCGCTTGCGCGGTACTGCATTTTAATCCGCGCGAGGTGGTCAGCATCTACCCCTTCTTCCAGAAACGATGTGATTGCAGCGTCAAGCGCTTTCTCGGCGTCTTCCAAGCTTACGTCGGTGGCGGGCAAGATTGCCAGACCAAAGGAGGTATCATCAACTGAGATCCCTGAATAAGACGCACTTACATAGATTGCTGTTTTCGATTCAAATTCCAGTTTCCTTTTCAATACAGACGTTTGTCCGCTGCCCAAAACATCCGCCAACAATGTCAGCGCAGCGGCCGTGCGTTGATCACCGCTGTCGCGTTCGGGGGCCAAATAGCTGCGTGTGACATAAGGTTGGGCTACACGCTCGTCAATAAAGTTCAGGCGCCGGGCGGCGGACTGCGGGGGTTCTTGTGGTCGCGATCTAGGTTTCAAATCTGGGTTCGCAGGCAGCGGACCATAGTGTTTTTGCGCAAGTTCGAAAACATTTTGCGGTTCCACGTCACCAGCCACGACGAGGATTGCGTTGTTTGGGGCGTAGAATTGCCGATAATACGCCAAGGCATCCTGCAAGGTGAGCTGCGACATTTCATGCCGCCACCCGATTACCGGAACACCATAGCGATGGTTTTGATACAGCGCGGCGTTTGCCTGTTCTCGAAACAATGCATTTGGATTGGTTTCGGTACGTTGGTTCCGTTCTTCGATGATGACATCGCGTTCGGTAAAGATTTCGTCGTCGCCAAGGTCAAGGTTGACCATGCGCTCGGCTTCCATTGACATCATCAATTCTAATCGATCAGCTGCGACACGTTGATAATAGGCTGTGTAATCATAGCTGGTGAATGCGTTGTCGCTGCCACCATTGTCGGCGACTGTTTTCGATAGCTCGCCATCTGCGAGGTTTTTCGTTTTCTTAAAGAGGAGATGTTCCAAGAAATGCGCAACCCCCGACGATCCTGGCGTTTCATCTGCGGCACCAGAACGGTACCAGACCATATGTGTCACGACAGGTGCACGATTGTCGGGGATCACGACGATTTGCATGCCATTTTCAAGATAAAATTCCGTGACGCGATCGCGAAGGTCGGCCGCGCTTTGCGTCGCCCAAATTGCCAGTGTACCAAGTGCTAACAAAACCTTACGCATACAGAATTCTCCCTATTTCACACAAAGATAGGTCGACATTTGCATGATGCAAGCTCTTACACAGAGATGTGAGTATTTTATCGTGAAGGCATCGAGGGCGTTCCGACACCCATAAGCCGCCAGCGCTGAACCTCTTTAAAGGCATCGAGCGTTTCAAAACGATACGCTTGGTTATAGCGATCTACGCGGAACAGCTTGAAACTAGACCAGCGGGCATTGTTTTTGCGAAACCTTTCATCACGTTCGGCCAAATCCACACGAATGTTTGGGTCAAAGCCAAAACGCGATGCGTATTCAAACAATGCTTGATCACCCGCACCAATCGCCGAGCTGTCTGTATCGGGTTGCGCTTTGCCACCTAATAGCGCGATTGCATCCGCTTGCGGTGTGGGATCCACACGGTTTTTACCACCTGGTTTGGGCGATGGAAGCGATGCCAAATCTTGCGGGATCTCAAGGGGCTTGCTTGGGGCGACTGCGAATTCTTCGGGGCCTGCTTCCGGATCGTAAAGATCGCGCATACGCGATGTGCTTCCGCTGCACGCAGAAAGCGCCATGATCGCAATTATGCCAAAGGCTGTTAGTCGTTTCATGTAAGCTCCATCACTTGAGGAACAGCAATAGCCCAAAGTTTTGCCTAGGTCACCCCGTCTTTTGCATCTGTGGGGAAAATTGCCAATCCGATTGCCCCAGCAAAAATAAAGACGTCTGCCAAATTAAATGCATAAGGATTGTTGATCCCGCAACAAGACATGTTCAAGAAATCAACAACTGCGCCATAAATTACACGATCTAACGCATTTCCAAGCGCACCGCCCACCAATAGTCCACAGCTTAAGAACCCGTATGTCGTCAGTTTTGACCGCAGCCCCCAAATGACGATTGCAACGGAAATTACCACAGATAGACCAATCAGGACCCAACGTGCAGCTACAGCATGCTCCGAAAAAAGTCCGAAGTTGATACCGTAATTCCACGCCATATGGAATCGTAACAAAGGTGGGACCACATCGTAATGTCCCAATGTCGGCAAATCCAAAGCAAAAAGAATGGCGACCTTGCTGATCTGGTCGATCAGAAAGGCCACCAAGGCGCTATAGAAAATGATCCGCATTAGTGGCGGAAATGGCGCATGCCGGTAAAGACCATGGCAAGGCCTGCGTCATCGGCGGCTTTGATAACGTCGTCATCACGCATCGAACCACCTGGTTGAATGATTGCGGTCGCGCCGGCTTCGGCTGCGGTTAAAAGACCATCGGCGAATGGGAAAAACGCGTCGGATGCTACGACCGATCCTTTGGTCAGAGGCGCAGGCAAGCCCAGCACTTCGGCCATATCTTGGGCTTTGCGCGCGGCAATGCGGCAACTGTCAACGCGGCTCATTTGTCCCGCACCAACACCAACGGTTGCGCCGTCTTTTACGTAGACAATGGCGTTGGATTTGACGTGTTTCGCGACTTTCCAAGCAAACAGCAAATCACGCAATTCATCCTCGGTCGGGGCCCGTTTCGTCACGACTTTCAGGTCGTCCATCGTGATATGTCCATTGTCTTTGTCTTGCACCAACAAACCGCCCGATACTTGGCGCACGGTCATCGCGGCCTGACGGGGGTCCGCCATCGCGCCCGTCGTCAAAAGCCGCAAGTTTTTCTTTGCGGCGAACACGTCGATGGCCTCTTGGGTTGCGTCGGGGGCAATGACCACTTCGGTAAAGATATTGGCAATTTCTTCGGCGGTGGCGCGGTCCAATGTTTGGTTCAATGCAATGATCCCGCCAAAGGCCGATGTGCGGTCGCAATCGAACGCGGCCCTGTAGGCGTCGACCAAGGTCGCGCCACGCGCGACGCCACATGGGTTCGCATGTTTGATAATTGCACAGGCCGGACCGTCGGCCGCGTCAAATTCACATGCCAATTCAAAGGCGGCGTCTGTGTCGTTGATGTTGTTGTAAGACAATTCTTTGCCTTGATGTTGAATTGCAGTCGCAACGCCAGGGCGGTCGGATCCATCAACATAGAATGCCGCCGCTTGATGTGGATTTTCGCCATAACGCAGCGTTTGCGCCAATTCACCAGCGACAACGCGACGGCGCGGAGTTGTTTCGCCCAAGGCCTCTGCCATCCACGTGGACACTGCCGCGTCGTATGCGCCAGTGCGCGCATAGGCGCGCTTTGCCATTTTTTGACGGAATTTATAAGATGTTTGACCGTCGTTTGCGGCCAGTTCGCCCAACAGTTCTTCGTAATCTTCGACATCAACAACTGTTGTGACAAAGCCATGGTTTTTCGCAGCGGCGCGGATCATAGCCGGGCCGCCAATATCAATATTTTCGATGCAGGTGTCATAGTCCGCACCCTTTGCAACGGTTTCTTCGAATGGATAGAGGTTCACGACCAACAGGTCGATGCCCCCAATCCCGTGTTCCGTCATGGCTGCGACATGATCGTCATTATCGCGCAGTGCCAGCAAACCACCGTGTACCATCGGGTGTAGCGTTTTGACACGGCCGTCCATCATCTCTGGGAACCCCGTGATGTCGGCAACATCGCGCACGGGAATGCCCGCATCACGGATCGCCTTTGCCGAACCACCTGTTGACAGCAGTTCAATACCGCTTGCTTGCAGAGCTTTTGCAAGATCAATCAAACCAGTTTTATCTGAAACAGAAATCAGCGCGCGGCGCACGGGATAGAGGTCGGTCATAGTAAGGCGTGTCCTTTGGTCAACTTTCGACAATGGGATCTTCGCGAGTCACGTCGCGTACGGCCATTGCCGTATCATGTGCTTTCGCAAAAGACCACTGGATACGCGTTCCATACTCTATTGCGCGATGGGATAAAACGATCTGTTTTGTCGCGCGGGGCTGCAAACGACCCTTTTCCAGATATACGCTGGGTTCGATGGTCAAATGCGCGGATCCATCGTGGCGGAAAATCCAAATTTCCCCGCTTTTCAACGCCAAAGAAACCGCAGAGCCGCCCAGATCCATGTTTGCTTCGACATCGGGATGAAGGTGGAATTTGATTTGATAGGGAATACCCTGCAATTTGCTGGCCTCTAGTGCCTTATTGAACGCAAGTTTGTGTTTTTCTGAGATTGCGATCAACAGATCTTCGCCGTTAATTTGTCGCCCGTCCGACAACAAATTCAAATCGCGTACATGCGTAAGGCCAAATTTAGACACATAGCCGTCATGCGCGCCTTGAAACCGGATAAGCTCGGGATCATGTGTCATTTCGATTGGAACATGGGTTGGACCGTCAATCAACACTTCTCTTTCGACCCCCCCATAGGAAAGCCTGCGCCCAAGCCGCCCGCTTGAGCTACCTTCGATGTAAAGCGTTGAATGTGACGGGGTAGCCCGACCTGCGCTGCGCCATTGTGCGCCAAATGTTTCGCCAGAGCCGCAGTTAACGATCAAGGGCCGTCGACCGGATGTTGCTTCAAACGCCAAGGTCGACGCATGGGCGTTGACCGATGCGCGCCCTTGTGGCGGTAAAGCTGCATCTATGACAATGCTCGTGCGTCCCGCAGCAATACGCGCATAGCCCATCGCCAAGCCATCAACATGCAGGTTGCGATTTCCTGATTGGATCAAGGCATGGTCAAGTCGGCCATCAATGCCCCGACCGCCACCATGAAATCGGGCAAGTGCCCCATCTGCATGACGCAAGGTGCGCAGCGTCGGTGCGATCCGATCAATCGCCGCGATATGAGAATCGGCCGGTGTCCAATTTGCATCGCGCAAGGCCGCGGCAGACCAACTGAGCAGTGTGAAAACCTCCAACAGTTCTTCGGGGTTGCGGGTGAGAATACCACCCGTTTCATCGATCTGTGCATTGCATTCGCGCGCCAAAGCACGCGTTGCCGGTTGCACATGTTCGTCCATCCCAGTCAAGGATAAGCCTGCATAAATTAGACCTGTGAGGCTTTCAAAGCGTGGAAGACCGGGGGATGTGTTTCCCCACCGTTTAGACAAAAATAACGCTTGTCGGCCCAGTCCTCGGAAAAAGCGATCTTGATCGTTTTGGTCACGACCCTGAAGCAAGAACAAGGCATGATGAACCCAGCGGATTAAACGCCGACCTGTTAAATCGGGTAACCATCCAGGACCGCGCCCAGTGTCATAATGCTCTAACCAGCCAAATAACCAATCTTGCGCCGTGGTGCGTGCAGCGGTGTCGCCGACGGCGGCCAGATCATCCAGCCAGACAAAGCCATGAATTTCGTCGGCAAACGCTAAATCGGGGGGGGTAATATCCCAAATCGTGGCCTGAGGTGCCTCAATCAAATGGCCGGCAAACATCAGATTTCCAGCCGCTAACTGCCGACCGCGGGCAAAGCTGCCAATCGATCTGGGTTCAGGTTGGGACACAAAGCCAGTGACGGGTTTTTTCATGCCGCTTTGACGCGCATGAAACGCATGCATGGCACGCTGTATGCGTGCTGTAATATTGCCGGCCCTCACCATTTATCCCTGCCCTGATCGACGCGTTCTTATATACTTTCGACTATACACAGAGATTTTTGAGGGTGTCACCGATAAAATTTGTCCTTAGCTGTTCTTGCGCAACACTGCGATGTAAAATCCGTCTAGCCCACCTTTGTCGAACAAAAGGTTAGGCGTGATGCGAAGGCCGCCTTCTTGGGTAAGGCACTCTTTAGGGATATCTAGCCCATCGTAATTTACGGGATGTGGCACCATATTTTTATGACGCACAAGCGCATCTTCGATTTGGCATTCGCCTTCGTCAGGGAAGAGCGAACAGGTGCAATAAACCAACAGTCCCTCGGGGTTCAAAAGGCTTACAGCATGATCAATCAAATCAGATTGAAGCTGAAAAAGCTGTGTGAACTTTGCGCCATCTTTGGAATAGGGCAGGTCGGGATGACGTCGAATGGTTCCCGTTGCGCTGCAGGGGGCATCCAGCAATATGATGTCATAGCTGCCATTATGCTCGAGGGCGTTTTGGGCGATCACTGTTGCTTTCAGATCGGTGCGCTCTAGGTTTTCATGTACGCGTTTTAGGCGATGTTCGGACACGTCCAGCGCCGTAACCTGCGCACCTGCGGCCGCCAACTGCATCGTTTTGCCGCCAGGTGCTGCGCAAATATCCAATACGGTTTTGCCTGCGATATCGCCCAAAAGCCGCACGGGCAGGGCTGCGGCGGCATCTTGAACCCACCAATCGCCCGCATCAAAACCGGGCAGTGTTGATACCTGCCCTGGATTTTTCAGACGCACTGATCCACCTAGAATGATTTCACCGTCTAGCGTTTCTGCCAGTTCGTCCAAGTGAGCATTGTTCTTTATTGTAATGTCCAAAGGCGGTGATTGAAAGTGTACGGCCTCAAACTGTGCAACCTTTTCAGGTCCATAGGCGGAAACCAAAGGCGCGCGCAGCCATTTGGGTAGTCGTGGCATCCGCAGGATGGTCCATTCTTGTGGACCTTTGTCCGCAACCTTACGCAAAACCGCATTGACCATGCCCTTAAAGGCTTGGGCCCGTTTGTTCCCAGCAACCAAATTGACCGCTTCATTGACGATACCATGCGCATCGCCGCCGGTGCACAGTTCCATCGTCGCAAGGCGCATAACATTTTGCACATAGAGCGGAGGAGCTTTGCGCATAAATTTTGACAGGATACGGTCGGCACGCTCTAATGTGCGAAGCGTGTCCATGGTCAGCCGCTGCGCGCGCGCACGATCGGCGGGTGATAACCCTTCCATTGCGCCAGATTGGGACAGCTCTGCCATCAATCGACCCTCTGACAGAATTTGCGTCATCATATAGACGGCACAAGAGCGTGCTGTTTTCTGTGGGGCTGCCATATCATCGTCCTTGCGTTCGGGTCTGTCCGTCCTATATCAATAGGGGAAGCGCGAGGAAAGAGACTATGGATCAAAAACCTGATTTACCCCCTGCGGCCCAACGTGCCCTGGCTGAAGCGGAAGAGCGCCGTAAAAAAGCGCAAGCGGCTGAGCTGCCAAAGGAACTGGGCGGCCGCGATGGACCAGAACCCGTCCGTTTTGGTGATTGGGAGAACAAAGGAATTGCCGTCGATTTTTAACGACGTTTCTCTGACCGCATTAATAGGAAAAGGCCAGCACCCACAATGGTCATGCTGCCCCATATCATCGGCGCATCTAGTGGTTCGCCAAAGACCAACACCCCTAGTCCAATTCCAAAAATAAGACGAATATAGCGAAATGGCGTCACCATGGAGACTTGGCCAGTCCGCATGGCCGTCATTAGGCTTGTATAAGCAAATACTCCAACAGCGACCGATAGGATCAATAAACCTGATGTTTGCAGGTCAGTCCTGACATAGGCTTTGCCTTCCCAAAGGCCATAGCACGCCCCGGCAAGGACAAGTGTCAAAAATCCATAGATGCCAAGTACCGCTGGCGTCAGCGAGACGGGTGCAGCACGGCTTGCAAGATCGCGCCCCGCGAACCCAAGCATGCCGACGACCGCCAAAATTGAGAGGACGGAAAAATCGTCTGACGATGGGCGCAACACGATAACGACACCGATCAGCCCCAGGCAGATCGCGGTCCATCGTCGCCATCCGACCGGTTCGCCCATGAACAGCGCAGCCCCGCCCACAACGACAAGTGGCGTGGCCTGCAAAATAACGGTCGTTCCCGATAACGACGTCATCGCAAGCGCAAGAATATAAAAAAGTCGCCCCGTGAATTCAAATATCACCCTTAATCGCATCGCCGCAGAAAGGGCGTCTTTGGTGAAAATAGGCGTATGCTGTACACGCGCCAATATGAAAAAAACGCTCGCCCCCATCAGTCCAAACATCACAAGAACCTGTGAAACAGGCATAGTTTGAGTGGCGATTTTTAACAGGCTGTCTTCGATTGCAAAGCCTGCCATTGCCGCGATCATCCATAAGCTACCGCGCAGATTGTCTTTGTCGTTTTGTATCGCGCTTTGCATCAGGATGTCGCCTAAACTTAATTATAACTGTGATATGTGAGGTTCGTTTTGATTTCCACCAGTTTCGAATTGCGCGCGCAAACCAAAGCATACGGGCGCTTTGCCCCCGCATCGCCGAGAGTCTTTTCACAAGGATGAACGTGGTTACAGCCGTTCACCTGGCTGCAGCGGATAACCGCGACAAAACTCCTGTGCGGACTGTGCAGATTTTCCGGCGCGTTGTAGTTTAGTCAAAATGACTGCATGTTCGCCACACGCAACAACAAGCCCATTTTCACTGGATAGCAGCGTACCTGCGGGTCCCGTTGCATGAGCAGTGCCGGATGCCAAGACCTTGATCCGTTGGTCGCCATGTTCGAACCACGCGCCGGGAAACGGGGATAGGCCACGAATTTGCCGATTTACCTCGTATGCGGGTTTGGACCAATCAATCCGTGCTTCTGATTTGTCGATTTTATGTGCGTAGATTATACCCTCGGTGGATTGTGGCGTTGCAGTCAGAGAGGGCAGATCGCGCAGGGTCTCAGTGATCAGCGCTGCGCCCAATGTCGCAAGCTTGTCATGCAGCGACAGAGTGGTGTCTTGGGCGGCGATCGGCATCGCTCTTTGGGTCAGGACGGGGCCGGTATCAAGGCCCGCCTCCATCTGCATGATGCAAATTCCCGTTTCATCATCCCCAGCCATGATTGCACGGTGAATAGGTGCTGCACCACGCCAGCGTGGCAGTAAAGAGGCATGAATATTTAAACAGCCCATTTTGGGCGCATCCAAGATGGCCTGAGGCAAAAGCAACCCATAGGCAACAACAACAGCGACATCGGCGTTGAGGGTGGCAAATTCAGTCTGTTCCGCGATATCTTTTAACGAAACGGGATGACGCACCATGAGCCCCAGTTCCAAAGCGCGGGCATGAACAGGCGTTGGACGATCTTTTTTACCACGCCCCGCCGGACGCGGTGGTTGGCAATAAACACATGCAATGTCATGGCCAGCGGCATGCAGGGCGTCAAGGATTGGAACAGAAAAATCCGGGGTGCCCATGAAAACGATCTTCATTTTGTTTTCCTTGCGCGCCG
>Ga0255753_1004301_pt1 | contig 14252 bp, 10 predicted proteins | sample 041ome_10_FD_179953 | JGI IMG/M metagenome (GOLD analysis project Ga0255753, IMG submission 179953) | Coastal salt marsh microbial communities from the Groves Creek Marsh, Skidaway Island, Georgia - 041412US metaG (version 2) | ecosystem: Environmental > Aquatic > Marine > Intertidal zone > Salt...
GAACATCCCACAAAAGGACGGTGGAACACACCTAGCGGGATTTCGTGCCGCACTTACTCGGGGTTTGAACACTTATGTTGAGAAAGAGGGTTTAGCCAAGAAAGCGAAAATCAACACGACAGGGGACGACGCCAGAGAGGGCCTAACGGCGATTATTTCTGTAAAAGTGCCCGATCCAAAGTTCTCATCCCAGACGAAAGAGAAGCTCGTTTCGTCAGAGGTAAAAACGGCGGTAGAGCAGGCGATGTCACAATACCTGAATGATTATTTGCTGGAAAATCCAGCGGATGCCAAGATCATTGTTGGGAAAATGCTCGATGCGGCGCGTGCTCGTGAGGCGGCCCGGAAGGCACGAGAAATGACCCGCCGGAAGGGGGCTTTGGATATCGCGGGTCTACCGGGTAAGCTCGCTGATTGCCAAGAAAAAGATCCAGCACTGTGTGAGATCTACTTAGTGGAAGGAGACTCCGCGGGCGGCTCGGCAAAGCAAGGTCGAAATCGGAAGTTTCAGGCTATCTTGCCGCTGAAAGGAAAAATCCTAAATGTAGAGAAGGCGCGGTTTGATAAAATGCTGGGTTCGGCCGAGGTCGGCACGATCGTTACGGCCCTGGGGTGTGGTATTGGCAAAGACGAGTTTGACGCCAATAAGCTTCGCTATCACAGCATTATTATTATGACTGACGCAGACGTTGACGGCTCCCATATTCGAACCCTACTGCTTACGTTCTTTTTTAGACATATGAGAGAGTTGGTAGAACGCGGGCATGTGTATATCGCTCAACCGCCATTATATAAGATCGCTAAGGGCAAGCAGTCACAGTATCTTAAAGATGATGAGGCGCTGAACGCATTTTTGACGCAATCTGCTTTAGAGGAAGCCGCTTTGATCACAGACCCATCAGCTCCACCCATTACTGGTGCTGCGCTGGAGAGTTTGGTGCACGAATATCGTGCTGTAGACAAGACTATAGCGCGGTTAAGCCGACTTTACTCTGCTGATGTACTCTGGCGGTTGGTTTACAGCGAGGTTTTGACCATTGAAGCTATGGCGGATGAGGCCGTTGTGCAGCAGTTTGCGCGCAATTTGAGCGATCGACTACAGAGATATTCCGTTAACGGCAGTCAATATGATGTTCACGTCCGCAAGGATCAAGAGCGTAACCTCTATCTACCCGTGGTTAAATTCTATAATCATGGGGTTGATTATGAGACCGTGTTGGGCCGTGACTTTTTTGCTTCTTCAGAGTACCGGCAGTTGACCGCTTTAGGTGAGACGCTCACCGGCTTAATTGGTGAAGAGGGGCGGATACAGCGGGGTGAGAAGTCTGAATCGATACGAGAGTTCGATCAGGCTCTGGATTGGCTCATGAAAGAAGCGGCCCGCGGGTACAGTATCCAGCGATACAAAGGTCTTGGAGAGATGAATCCAGAGCAGTTGTGGGAAACCACAATGGATCCTGAATCGCGCCGTATGCTTCAAGTCACAATCGAGGATGCCATTATGGCGGACCAAATGTTCACCACGCTCATGGGTGACAACGTTGAACCTCGTCGTGAGTTTATCGAGCAAAATGCATTAAACGTCGCGAACCTAGACGTTTAAATTCATTCAAGGCCTCACACAAGAAACTGTGCGAGGCCTCTCTTTTGAGCTTAAGATGCGAGCTCTTTTAAATCGGCTACAGCGCCAAAAAGGCCCTGCAAAACCGATAAAATAGCAAGACGGTTTTGCTTTAGTGCGCTGTTTTCTACGTTCACCATAACATCATCAAAAAATGCGTCTACGGCTTCGCGCATGCTCGCTAACACGGTTAGATAACGTTGATAGTCTTTCTTATTTAACAGTTCAGCAAGCTCGGGAGAAAGCCTGTCGATCGCCGCAACCAAATTTACCTCTGCTGGTTCTGTTAGTAGAGCGTGCTGGTAATCTCCTTGGTGCGCTTCCTCCGACTTCCCAAGAATATTGCTCACGCGTTTGTAAGCGCTCGCTAACGCGGAACACTCTGGAATAGAGAGGAATCCGTGAGCGGCTAAAATACGTTGGTGCATATCAAGGGGTTCGTAAATGCCTTTGTTAAGAACAGATCGGATCGTTGTAACTTCAATACCGTCGGATTCATATCGCGAGTAAAAACGCTCAATAATATAGTCTAGCGCGATGCTAGCAGACTCCGGATTACCCTCAAAAGGTAATAGCTTGAAAGCAGAATTGAGAAGTGATCTAAGATCGAGCTCTAATTCAGCTTCAATTATTAATCTCAAGCACGCGAGAGAGGCTCGTCGTAGGCCATATGGGTCCTTTGAACCAGAAGGTATCTCGCCAACCGCAAAGATACCAGCGAGCGTATCGAGTCGGTCCGCCAAAGCCACACAGATGGCCTCTTTTGTCGAGGGCAGTCTGTCCCCTGCAAAACGCGGCAAGTAATGTTCTTCTATGACGGTCGCTATTCCATCACCCAATTTCTCGGCTCTGGCATAATAGGCCCCCGCGATCCCTTGAAGCTCAGGGAACTCACCCACTAACTCGGTTGGCAGATCGGATTTGCACAACTCGGCGCCCATTGTGACCGTGTTCTCGTTTGCGCCGATTTGCCTGGCGGTTTCCAAAGCAAGTTGCTTCACTCGCGCAACCTTGTCTGCAACTGAGCCAAGTGATTCTTGGAACGTCATTTTTGCTAGCTGCTGGTTGCGGCTATTCAAACTCGACTTTAAGTCGGTGTCGAAGAAAAACGCGGCGTCAGATAATCGAGGCCGAATCACGCGCTCATTACCTTTGACTATACGCTCAGGCTCGGGGCTCTCAATGTTTGCGACGGTGATGAAGTTGGGCATCAGGGAGCCGCTTTTCGTTCGCAGATGAAAATATTTTTGGTGTTCTTTCATAGAGGCGATTAGCGCCTCTGCGGGCACACGTAAAAACCCAGAGTCAAATTCACCGCTAAGTGCGACAGGCCATTCTACTAATGCCGTGACTTCCTCAAGCAAATCAGGGTCAATTTGCGCTTCTGCGTTTAGTGCTTCTGCGCACGCCTGTACTTGAGACAGGATGAGTGATCTTCGGCGCTCGAAACAGGCGATGACTTTGGCGCGCTCAAGAGTTGACTCATAAGCGTCCGGTGATTCAATCACCACCTGCTTAGGACCATGAAATCGATGACCCCGGCTTTCGTTCGAGGCCTTGATTCCAAAAATTGTGCCTAGGTTAGAATTGTTACCATACAGGGCGACCACCCAGTGTACGGGGCGCACGAATTCGGTCCGAGAGGCTCCCCAACGCATGCGTTTCGCTATGGGGAGATGTTGTAAGCTCTCATCGACGATAGGGGCAAGAACGTTCTCTGTTTTGGCACCAGGCAATGTTCGGTGTATGCCGAGTCGTTCGCCTTTATCGGTGCTAATGATCTGAAGATCGTCCGGCTGTAACCCTTGTTTTTTCGCAAAACCAATAGCAGCAGGCGCCCAGTCGCCGCTATCAGTGCGAGCTGCAGAGGCCGGTGGTCCCAAAATGACTTCGGTCGAATCTTCCGCTTGGCTCTCGAGTCCCTCAACTAATACGGCGAGTCGTCGAGGTGTAGCAAACCATCGGCTTGAGCTGTATAACAAGCCATGCGCGGCTAAGCGTGAAACGATGCCGTCGTGCAGACTGGTCGCGAGCGTCGAAAGTGATTTTGGGGGCAGCTCCTCAGTCCCAATTTCTACGAGAAATGGCTGTTTCATGCGATTTCCCCTTTGTTCCATTTGGCGAGTACTTCTTCGCGGAGCGCCTCCGGGGCCTTAGGAAAGCCGAGCTTTGCGCGAGTATCAAAGTAGGCTTTGGCAACGGAACGTGCAATGCCCCTGACACGCAATATATAGCGCTGTCTTTCTGTAACTGAAATCGCGTGGCGAGCGTCTAGCAGGTTAAAGGTATGTGACGCTTTCATTACCATCTCGTATGCTGGAAGCGGTAGCCCCAATTCGGCCAGACGAGCGGCCTCGCCCTCGTAGTGTGAAAACTGCGAAAATAGATTGTCCACGGGCGCCTGCTCGAAGTTATAGGTCGACATTTCGACTTCGTTTTGATGGTAGACGTCGCCGTAGGTTGTAAGGCCTTCCGGCCCGTCTGCCCAGACCAAATCGTAGCAGGAATCTACACCTTGAATGTACATGGCGATGCGCTCAAGGCCATAGGTAATTTCACCTGTCACGGGGTAGCACTCAATACCGCCTGCCTGCTGGAAGTAGGTGAACTGAGTCACCTCCATGCCGTTCAGCCATACCTCCCAGCCAAGACCCCAAGCACCGAGCGTCGGTGACTCCCAATTATCCTCTACGAAACGAACATCGTGGACAGTGGGATCAATTCCCAATTCCCGGAGACTGTCTAAATACAGCTCCAGTATATTGTCGGGCGAAGGTTTAAGTGCGACCTGGAACTGGTAGTAGTGTTGCAATCGATTGGGGTTTTCTCCGTAACGCCCATCGGTTGGCCTCCTGCTCGGTTGGACATAGGCGGCACGCCAGCTCTCGGGCCCTAAGGCACGTAAGAACGTGGCCGGATGAAACGTCCCAGCACCGACTTCCATATCCAGGGGCTGTACGATCACACAGCCTTGTTCGCCCCAAAACCGTTGGAGCCGCAGTATAATCTCTTGAAAAGACATCACCGGTTTGGCCTCAGACACGCCCACCTCGCTACACAAGCACATAAAAGGGCCGTATTATACAGTCTCAGCGTTTTCAATACACGGTACTCTGTCGAATCGGGTGCCATAAACGAGTGCCGATGCCCGTATTTCTGATTAAACGATTTCTTGAAGCACTGCGCTATGTGCCTTTACCGGTCGCTCGCTCTTTAGGTCGTGCTCTGGGCCGCATAGTCTGGCTCTTAGGTCTTCGAGAAAAGCACGTGGCACAGGTCAATATCCGCTTGGCGTACCCAGACTTATCGACCCGTGATCAACGGCAACTGGCCTATCGTTCCGTCTTGTCTGCGGGGGAGTGGTTTGCCGAACTCGGCATCGTTTGGATGGGTACGGAAGCTCAGATACGCAATCTTGCTGTTACTGTCGAGGGTGCTGACGCTGTCACTGCGGCGAGAGAAGAGGGACACGGTGTGGTTTTTTTGGCGCCGCATGTGGGTAACTGGGAATACGCGGGCCTTTTCGTGAATATGTTCTACCCAATGGCGTGTTTGTATGAGCCCCCTGAAAATCCGGGTATCGAGGAATTCATTGTCAAGGTACGAGGGCGTTTTGGTATGGTTACCTATCCGACGACTCCAAAAGGGGTGGTCGGTTTGACCCGAACGTTAAAGGCGGGGCAAACCATTGGGATCCTGCCCGATCAAGTCCCACGAGACCTATCTGCTGGATGTAATGCCCCCTTTATGGGTGAACCCTGTTTCACACCAACGCTTGCGGTGAAGTTGGCTCAAAAGACGGGGTCTAAGCTGTTTTATTTGGTCGCAATTCGAGTGCCGGGTGGGTATAGAGTCAGGTTCGTCGCGGCAGAATCACCGCTGTATGATCCGGATATGACAGTTGCTATGACGGCTATGAATCAAGGTATTGAGCAGCTTATATTGACGTGTCCGGAGCAATATCAATGGACCTATAAGCGGTTTCGAACAAGACCGGTCAATGGACCTAATCATTACCACAAAGGATGAACAAAATGGGTAAGCGGATTTGGGGAAAGGTCATTGGTGGCGTACTCGGCCTGCTTGCATTAGGGCCCCTTGGCTTGATATTGGGGCTTTGGATTGGTCACGCGTTTGATAAAGCGTTTGTCTCAGTGGCGGCTTTTACTCGTCCAGAGATGCGATTGAAAATGCAAGAAAACTTCTTCCAGTCGGCTTTTACTTTACTCGGCTACATAGCAAAGGCAGACGGGCGAGTCAGTGAAGCAGAGGTAAGCCACACGGAGACTTTGATTGCTCATATGGGCCTTGATGCCGATGGCCGTCGTCGAGCTATCGAATTTTTTAAGCAAGGTGTCGCGGCCTCTTTCCAGCCTGAGCCGGTCGTCAGTGAATTTTTAACACTCGCCGGTCGTCATCCGCAGCTAAAGCAAACGTTGCTATTGTTCCTCATCTCGCTCGCCTATGCCGATGGGTCTTTGGATTCGATGGAGCGTAACGCTTTGGATCGAGTTGGTCGTTTACTTGGTTTCTCTGAAGCCCAGATTGCGCACTTGCTGCGTATGGCGCAAGCGCAGGGCCAGTTTCATCAGCGTCAATCCAGCAGTGGGATATCGGATATCAAGGTGGCCTACGATGCTTTGGGCGTATCGGCATCGGCGACCGATGCTGAAGTTAAACGCGCGTATCGAAAACTAATGAGTGAAAACCACCCGGATAAATTAATAGCTCGTGGCGTGCCGGATTCCATGATTAAGCTGGCAACCGAAAAGTCGCAAGAGATTCAGGCTGCCTATGAGCTCATTAAAAAGGCGCGCTCTACTTAATGTCGCCAAAACATTGGTGTTAGGAGAACGAGTAGAGTGAAAACCTCTAGTCGCCCCAGAAGCATTGTGAAGCAGAGTATCCATTTCGTTTCGTCAGAGACGCTTGAGTAATTGGAAGCGACCTCACCAAGACCCGGGCCAAGATTGTTGAGCATGGCGGCTACGGCGGAAAAGGCCGTTAAATAATCAAGGCCGGTAGCCATTAATACGAGTAGGATCACTAAAAAAGCCGAGACGTAGACAGCGAAGAAACTCCATACCGCGCTGATAATTGACGCATCCACACGCCGCCCACCCACTCTGAGAGGAATAATCGCCTGAGGGTGGACCAGTTGCTTCATCTCGCGTAAACCCTGTTTGAAAATCAGCAAGACACGCATTACTTTTAGACCACCACCAGTAGATCCAACGCAACCGCCGATGAACGAGAAGAAAATCAGCATAACAGGCAAGAAGGTTGGCCATGATGCGAAGTCAGTGGTGGTAAACCCTGTTGTGGTCGCCATTGAGATCGCCTGAAAGACACCGTGAACAAGGGCCTCGTTATTGGTTAGCGTTTGGGTTGTCAGCAAGTATACGCAAGTGATCAAAACGCTCACAAAAATGCACACTAAGTAAAAGCCCGTCTCAGGGTCGCGATAGTATCCACTCAGGCTTTTATGCTTCCAGGCAAAGAAATGTAAACCAAAGTTTATGGCCGACATGAGCATGAATAGGCTGCTTATCCAGAGAATAGCGTCATTCTTGAAGTAACCCATGCTCGCATCGTGTGTGGAAAACCCGCCGATGGCGACAGTCGAAAAAGCATGTCCGAAGGCATCAAATGCACTCATACCGGCTAGGTAATACGCTAATGCGCACGTCAGTGTCAAAACGATATAAACATAAAAAAGCGCCAGCGCTGTTCCGCTGATTCTGGGCGTAAGTTTGTTGTCTTTCGAGGGCCCTGGTGTTTCAGCACGATACAAGGCCATGCCGCCTACGCCCAGCATGGGCAAGATCGCCATTGCGACGACAATAATACCGATACCCCCTAGCCACTGCAGTAACTGTCTATAAAGCAGTATTGAGCGCGGTAGGTCATCAAGGCCTGTAATAACGGTTGCGCCAGTGGTTGTGAGGCCCGAAATGGACTCAAAAATGGCGTCAGTGAGGGTCATATTGAGTTCAGGCGTTAGCCAGAAAGGCGCTGCCCCGAAAATACCGAGGACTATCCAAAAGAGAGACGTCACCAAAAAACCGTCTCTAATTCGAAGCTCAGAGCGTGCTTTGGCGCAGGGCGCCCACAACAAAAACCCGCCCAACAGTGTAATCAAGAAGCCGTCAAGGAATCCCGTTGTAGTGCTGTCACTATCAATCAGACTGAATGCCAAAGAGGGGAGCATGGCGCACGAAAAGAGCATCAGCAGTATGCCCAAGATTCGGAAAGACGTTGCTATCGACATGGCCTAAAAGAAGAACCCGAAGCCTGGATTGAACAGTTTCTCGACATCGCCAATTTTTGCTTTGTCTGTCACAAAGAGAATGACATGATCCTCGTTTTCAACGGTGACATGGCCATGCGCGATAATGACTTGGTGTCCGCCACGAACGATTGCGCCGATCGTCACTCCAAGGGGTAATCTGATCTCGTCGAGTCTGCGTCCGACCACTTTAGATGAGCTTGAGTCACCTCTTGCGACGATCTCGAGCGCTTCGGCCGCTCCTCTTCGAAGTGAGTGCACACTACTCACATCTCCCTTGCGAACGTGTGTCAATAAGGAGCCGATAGTAATTTGCTGCGGGGATATAGCGATATCAATTTCATCCCCAATGAGCTGTGCGTAAGCGGGGTTAGTAATAAGTGTAATGACTTTTTTGGCTCCCATTCTCTTTGCCAACATTGACATCATAATGTTCGATTCGTCGTTGTTGGTGAGAGCGCAAAATACATCTGTGATCTCGATGTTCTCATTTCGTAAGAGTTGTGGATCTGCCGCGCTACCATGCAGAACGAGCGCCGATTTCATGCGCTCTGAGAGAACACGACATCGTTGATAGGATTGTTCTATGATTTTTACGTTGTATTGTGATTCTAGGGCGAGTGCCAACGTGCAGCCGATGTTGCCTCCGCCCGCGACGATCACTTTATGGTATGGGCTGTCGACTTTTCGAAGCTCCGACATCACGTTTCGGATGTGTTTCCGATCCGCCAAGAAGAACACTTCATCACCTGCTTCTACGATGGTGTCGCCTTCAGGAATAATTGGGCGATCGTGTCGGAATATGGCTGCCACACGGGTGTCCACTTTAGGCATGTGGTCCCGAATCTCTTTGAGCTGATGTCCTACAATAGGACCTCCCGCTACCGCTTTTACCGCCACCAGTTGGACACGACCTTCCGCGAAATCGAGTACTTGCAAGGCACCCGGATTCACGATCAATTGCTTTATGTTTTGAGTAACGAGTTGCTCTGGCCCAATAATGACGTCAATCGGTATGTGTTGATCTTCAAACAAACGACTCTGGTAATCCAAGTAGCCCTGATCTCTGATGCGGGCTATCTTTTTAGGGCTATTGAAGACGCTGTGTGCAACCTGACAGGCCACGATGTTGATCTCGTCGCTATTGGTTACAGCAATGATTAACTCGGCGTCTTCAGCACCCGCTTGTTTTAAGGTCGTGGGTAAGGACGCGGGCCCTTCAACGGTTCGAATGTCCAGCCTGTCTTGCAGGCTTCGCAGAATCGCTTGATCGGTGTCTACCACCGTGATGTCGTTTTGTTCGCTGGCCAATTGTTCGGCTAGTGTGCCGCCCACCTGGCCCGCACCAAGAATGATGATTTTCATCGTGGCTCGGCGCCTTGTCTACTTTCGTGTACGATACTTAATATGTTTGCCCTTGCCCAGCGCTTTTTCGGATTCTCATAGGGCTTTACTTAATTTGGCGTAGTAAAGACCATCAGTGCCATCAATTTCGGGTAACAATTGTCTGCCAAACCGTGTGGGTTCGCCCCAACTTACGAGCAACGCTTCTGAGTTGGCGCTGGATTCTAGTCCTTGAAAAGCCGCAATTGTTTCGTCGTTTTCTTGGCGAAAGATTGAACACGTTACGTAAAGCAAACACCCCCCCGGTTTAAGCTCATTCCATAAGCCCTTGAGGATGCTAACTTGCTGTCTATGGAATTGGTTTAGATCTTCTCGCGTGCGCAGCGTCTTTATGTCTGGGTGTCGACGAATTACACCGCTACCAGAGCAGGGCGCATCGGCCAAAATAAAGTCGTATTTTGGTGGTCCCGGTTTAATGGGTGCCACGTCAATGTTGAATGTAAGGCCCAGGCGTTCGGCGTTTTCCCTCACTTTAGCCAGCCGATTCGGATCGATGTCGCGCGCCGTTAGCTCAATATCTGGATGGCGCTCCTTTAAGTGACAACTTTTACCGCCGGGCGCGGCGCATGCGTCCAGTACCATGGCCCCGTCATGAGTATCTAGAAGGTTGCTTGCTAATTGTGCCGCCTCATCTTGAACAGAGACCATGCCATCCTGAAAGCCTGGTAGGCCCGCAACTGACATCGGGCTTGCCAACCGAATACAGTCCTCGGACAGTGCGCCAAAGCGGTGTGAGATCCCTTCTTGCTCTAGTATTTTTGCGTAGGATGTGCGATCGATTTTCTGTCGATTAACACGCAAACACAGGGGGCCGATTTGGTTGTTTGCCCCGATGATTTGATTCGCCTGAACGGGCCATTGAGCTCCGACTTCAGCAAACAGCCATTCCGGGTGTGCAGCGGTCTCATGAGGACGTAGTTGCTCTAGCAGTGCTTTTTGTTCACGTAGATACCTCCGTAAACAGGCATTTAAGAGTTTTACGGCCCACATCTTTTTGAGGACCTTTGCGAGCTGCACACTCTCATGCACGGCCGCGTGATCGGGTGTTCGAAGATGTGATAATTGATATAAACCCACCAAAAGAATGGCTTCTACTATCTGTTCTTTGGTTTTTAATCGGCTTTGTAAAAGTTGTCTGGCAATCCCTTTCAAAAAGGGTAATTGGCTCAGTGTCCCTTGACTCAATTGAAGTGCGAAAGCGCGCTCCTGCGTATTTAGAGGGTTTAAAAATTCCTCAGCTGAATGCGTGGCGTGCCCGTGTAATACGTGATCGACGATTTTAACTGCGCTGAGACGCGCCGTAAGTTTCATGCTGTGAAGGGTCTCCCCAGCACAATTCCTACTCTGAAAGGCTGCTTGGGGTTATTCAATATCTCACTGACCATCAGGGTCTTGGCATTGGGTAGCTGAACCTGCTCTAGCCGTATTGCTCCACTGCCACACTGCACCAAAATCCCTGATTTATCTACCGCGAGCACCGTTCCGGCGGGGTGTTTGTTGTCGCTAATCATCGGGCTCGCCGCATGAACGCGAATGCGCTCATTGGCCGCACTGGTGAAGGCAACAGGGAAGGGGTGAAAGGCTCTGATTTTGCGATCGACCTCAATCGCTGATTCGGTAAAATCCAAGAAGGCTTCTTCTTTAGAAATCTTGCTCGCGTAACTTGAAGCGGCATGATCTTGCGGTATGGCACTGCTTTGAAGCGCTTCGAGATGTTCAAGCGTGTGAATTAAGGCCTTTGGCCCGACACTCTCGAGATCAGTGAATAGGGTCCCAGCTGTTGTTGTTGGCCTAATGTCGCAGATGTCCGAATAAAGAATCGGCCCGGTGTCTAAGCCCGCTTCCATCTGCATAATACAGACCCCCGTTTCTGAGTCGCCCGCCTCTATAGCTCTTTGCACCGGAGCGGCCCCGCGCCATTTCGGGAGTAGAGAGGCATGAACGTTGATGCAGCCCAGTCTAGGGATATCTAAAACGGCTTGCGGCAGCAAAAGACCGTAGGCTACCACAACGAGGACGTCGAGCTGGTAGTCACGGAGTAAGGCATGAGTATCTGCCCCTTTCAGCGTTTCGGGCTGCAGTATGGGCAGCCGATGCTCGAGAGCAAGGTCTTTTACAGGGCTGGCCATCAGCTTTTTACCGCGTCCTGCCGGCCGATCAGGCTGTGATAACACCACCTCAACACTAAACTCTGCCTCGATGAGTGCCTTTAAGTGAGCCGCGGCAAATTCGGGCGTTCCTGCAAACCCGATTTTCAAATTGGGTTTCGACATCTAGATGCGGGCTCGATGTTGTTTTTCGAGTTTTTTTCGAATTCGACTTCGCTTTAAAGGGGAGAGATAGTCTACAAATAATTTACCTTCGAGATGGTCAATTTCATGTTGTAAACAAATGGCCATAAGCCCGCTGAGCTCTTCTTCAAAGGTTTCGCCGTGTTCGTTCATTGCGGTAACGCGAATTCTCTGGGGTCGCGTGACAGTGTCGTAAAACCCTGGTACCGACAAGCACCCCTCGTCGTATTCTCCGAGCTCGGGATCAAGCACTTCGACGACCGGATTAATGAATACTCGAGGCTCAGATTTATCTTCGCTGATATCAATAACCAGAATACGTTCGTGCACGTTAACTTGCGTGGCGGCGAGGCCGATGCCAGGCGCGTCGTACATGGTCTCGAGCATGTCTTTGATCAAAAGGCGATGCGTCTCAGTTACCTCTGCTACGGGCTTCGCGACCGTCCTGAGCCGAGCGTCTGGGAATTCAAGGATGGGTAGTAGAGCCATGACAACCTTTTATACGTTTGCAACCCGCGTAGTATACCGACACCCAAGCAGTGCTGCACAATTCCTTTCATCACATTCGCTCAGGGGCTGTGAATTTGTGTGACTCAAGGTATCATGAGGGCATTGTAGATTTTCTCAAGTGAGTGTTTGCCAAATGAGACAGCGACTTTTACCTTCAATAAGACCGGTGCTGCTACTGGCTTTACTCACCATTTCTTGGCCCCTAGTAGTCGGTGCACAAGTTACTTTAGAAGACGACGCGCCCCGTGAGTACCGTGTGAAGGCGGGCGATACCCTGTGGGATATTGCTGACATGTATTTGCAGGACCCATGGCGGTGGCAGGCACTCTGGGCGGCAAACCCTCAAGTTGAAAATCCCGATTTGATTTACCCAGGTGATGTCTTGTATCTGACCTACGATGCGACTAACACACCGCGGTTGAGTTTACGGCGAGGCGGAGACGTAAAGCTTAAGCCAGGGATGCGTGTAACGCCTCTGGATCTCGCTATACCGCTTATTGGACTCGATGAATTAGGCGCTTTTTTGCGCCGTAATCGCGTCCTAGAGCGAGGGGAAGCAAACGCTGCGCCTTACGTTCTTGGTTCCAATAAACAAAATTTATTGAGTGCACCGGGCGACGTGATCGTCTCTCGCGGTGATCTTGTTGCTGAGTCGGATGACGCAAATCAGATGTACGGCATTTATCGTATAGGACAGCGTTTCAGTGACCCTTTGACCGGTGAGGTTTTGGGGTTCGAGGCTCGCGTTATCGGGTCGGCCCAGCGGTTGGACTCAGCAGGGTCCAATAGCGATTTAACAGAATTTGAAGTGAAGGCCGTTAACGAAGAAATCAGGCAAGGGGATCGGCTCTTGCCGATGCGCGAGCGCGTGCTTGATGCCGTATATCAGCCGAGAGCGCCCGAGCAGACGATCGAAGACGGTTATATGATTGCTGTAGAAGGTGGTGTGAGTCAAATCGGATCCCTCAATACGGTAATTTTGAACCGCGGAGCCCGTGAAGGTTTGGAGGTTGGACATGTTATGGCCATTTTTCAGGCTGGCGATACCGTCTACGATAATATTGCAAATGAAAACGTCAAACTGCCAGATGTCAGAGCGGGTTTGTTGATGGTGTTTGAAGTGTTTGAGAAGTCGAGCTTGGCCGTAGTATTAAAAGCCAGCCGGCCTTTGTCGGTTATGGATAAGGTGAAAAACCCGTAACACTCATTATGATCAGATCAAGGACGATCTATGACTTACTGCGAAACGGATGTCGCAGCTTTACTGCATTGCGCGTCTCGGGGTGATGATCGCTATCTCGCGCAAAGCTTGATCGCATGCCGCAATTTATCTGAATATTTGCGCGTTCTGCAGGTCGGTTCGTATGGATCTACGGCCGATTATTCTCGGTTTGATGAACACAAAGCGATTTTGGATCGATATTTGTCGGGGTCGTCTACGCCTTCCGAGCTGGCCCAGCTAGAAACCATTCGGCGGCTGGGCATCAGTGTGATTCCCTACGGTGATAAACGTTACCCGGCGCTGCTAACGGAGATTCCCGATCCACCTCCAGTTTTATATCACAGGGGCGTGTGGAGTGATCTCAATACACCTCAGATCGCCATGGTTGGCGCCCGACAAGCCTCAGGGCAAGCCCGCAAAATAGCCCATGAATTGAGTTCTCGTCTGGCCTCAATAGGTCTGGTTATTACCAGCGGTCTAGCTCTTGGGGTGGACAGTTGCGCACATGAGGGCGCTTTGACGCGGGGTCATACGATTAGCGTTTTAGCCCATGGTATCGATCAAATTTACCCCAGACGACATCAAGCGCTAGCCCAGCAGATTCTTGAACGGGGTTGCCTAATCAGTGAGCAACCCTTATTTACACACCCTAACAAGGCCACATTCCCTAAGCGAAACCGCTTGATATCCGGCCTGTCCTTGGGCGTTATTATTGTTGAGGCGGCACCTCTGAGCGGTACCTTAGTAACAGCGCGCCATGCCTTGGAGCAAAATAGAGAGTTGTGGGTTCTACCGTGGTCAATTTTTCACCATCAAGGGCGAGGGGGGCTGGAACTCTTGTCACAAGGCGCGCAGATTTGTTTGGGGCCTGAAGACGTTGTTCGACAGCTCGCGTTTAACCCCTTGCTTGAAAAC
>Ga0255753_1004320_pt1 | contig 14196 bp, 11 predicted proteins | sample 041ome_10_FD_179953 | JGI IMG/M metagenome (GOLD analysis project Ga0255753, IMG submission 179953) | Coastal salt marsh microbial communities from the Groves Creek Marsh, Skidaway Island, Georgia - 041412US metaG (version 2) | ecosystem: Environmental > Aquatic > Marine > Intertidal zone > Salt...
TTTTAATCTTGTCCCGATAAAAAATATTGAATTACTTTCTTTATCGATAGCTGAAGTTTTAGATAAAGAAAAAAATAAATTACTTAAAAATATTACTCAAAATTTTTCATGGCACAAAGTAGCCGGCAAATATTTACTTTCTTACACTGATAAAACATAAAAAATTTTCCAGTAATTAGAAAGTTTTAACATTTGTTATTTGGTTTCAGATTGACATAAAATCGAACACAATAATTAAAGATAATAATTTTAAACCTATTTTTTCTTTTCTGCATTTAATATTGTAAGAAAGAAAATAATGATTCTTTAATGCAACAGAAATTGAAAAAATAATATGATTTCCTTATCAACAGTCAAAGAAGGCGCAGTTAGAAAAAATAACAAAAAAAATAGTCGTTTACATTTTTTTTCTTCACATTTCTCAATTTATTTTAGTTGGTTCTTTATTAATTTAGGATTAAACGCTAACCAAGTGACTGGTATATTTTTTATTACTGGCCTTATTGGAGCAGGATTGATATCTAATCCTTCAACATATTCAGTTATCCTTGGTTATACATTATGGAGATTACATATTATTTTTGATTTATGTGACGGTGATGTTGCACGTTTTACTCAAAAATTTTCTATCAATGGAGCATATTGGGATTACATGATCCATTCCATACTATATCCATTATATTTTGTCTCTATTTGCTATGCTCTAAGTGCAAAATTTCAAGATAACATTTTTTTAATTTTAGGGTTAGTAGGGGCAATTATTGTCTCGCAATTATTATCAGTAAAAAACAATTATTATCGTGCAATGCTGTTTAATAAAATTAACTACAAGCCAGAAGAAGGGCAAAATGATGATTCCACTAAACAGTATTTGCTTAAAAACTCGGTATTATCTCTATTAAGCTACGAAGGCTTTTTATTTATTTATCTGCTATCCACAATTTTATTAGAACGTAAAATTTATTTTATTGCTGTAATAGTCTTTTATATAATAATTTTTTCTTTAATTGTGGGTGTGAAATTTATCTCTTTTAGTAAAAAAGGATATTATAATAAAAGAAGTTAACAATTATGTTATTCTGATGCAATTGACCAACTTCTGGTCTCTGATAAAAAATAGAATTTAATGTTATGGATTTTGAGCGATTCTTCGTATTAATATTTTTATGCCCTGCTTTAGCGTATTTTATACGGTTTTGTATAAAAGAAAAACGTATTGATCCAATCGACTTTAAATTCCAGTTCATTTTTTATTGGCTTTTTTATGGTTTTGCTGTTCCAATAGATTATGTCATCGGTTTTGAAATAATAAAACCTTGGGCGGTGGTTGATTACACACAAGAAAAATTTTTTTATAGTATGCTAACCGCAATGCTTTTATTTTATACAACTTTAATCGGTTTCTTAATAACATACAGAAAACCCATTCCAATAAATCATTATGTTAAAAATCAGAATGTTAAATTACTAACCATTCCAATTACTCTTCTTGTAATTATTGTTGTTTCATATTTTCTCTATAATCTTGATGATATTTTATCACTTTCTAGAATGGAGCGAAATATTCAAGGTGTAAATAGTAGCTATAGAATATTAAAATTTTTTGAAACTGTTTTAACGGCTACAGGATGTATTTTTATATTATTCAATAAGAATATTAAAAATGTGCATATTCTAACCTTTATATTAATATTATTAGGTGCGGCACAAGGAGACAGATCAAGTATTTTAGTTCCTGCTTTTGCCTGGCTACTAAGAGTTAAGCCCACGATAAAGACTAGACACTTTTTTATACTTATTTTAAGCGCCTTATTCCTCTTATTCGTATGGAAAGCTTTATATTCGTTCGCCATTGCTTATGCATTAGGAAACGATGTCTCTCTAAATGATATGTTAAAGAGCTTTAGTTTCTCTATTATTGAACCCGTTTCATCATATAATTTAACAACTTGGGTTTTAGCTGATTGGGGCCTAGGGGATATCTATGGTGGTTATACCATATTCGTACTTCCTTATTTGCGGGCATTACCCAGGTTTCTTTTTGAATTCGACGTTCCTACCCTCGCAGAACAATTTATGTCCTTATATTTACCTCATATTGCAGCAAAAGGTGGTGGAAGAGGTTTTGGCATTGTTGCAGAATTTTATTTAAATTTTTATTATATTGGGCCTTTTATATTTGGAATAATATGGGGCTTATTGGCAAAATACATAAATAACAAGCATTCTCTAATTTTGAGTTTCATCTTTCTATTATGTAATTTTAGAATTTTCAGAAGCGATGTAGCAAGTGTTTTTAAAAGTTATGTAATAATGTACGGCAGTGTATTTTTTGTTTGGTTTATTATTACGATTATTATTAAATATGGCATGTCATCTCAATTATATGAGGGCAAAACTTCAAATCAAAGTTTTAGAGATTATTAAAATTGGCAAATAACATAATATTAAAATTATTTAGTAAAAATATTTTTGTTTTTGCAATTAACGTTGTTGCATCTCTAGCATATTTTAAATCACTAATTTATTTCACAGATACCAAAATTTTAGCTGATTATTTTTATATAAAAGCTCTAGGAATGATTATATTCTTTATGTTTAGAGTAAACTTTGCTGATGTAGCATTTATTTTAAAATCAAATTTAAACAGCTCAAAAGAAAAAATATTAGGTACTTTGATACTATTATACGGGTTATGGGCCATAACTCTGATACTATGTATTCTGTTTCTAAACGTATTAGAAACAGAATTATTGAATCTTATTATTATGTCATTTGCTTTTTATATTATGAATGATTCTATTGAAGCATATATCGGTATCTCTAGATTATTTTATAATTACAAAATTATTTTTTACTTTAGAGTACTTCATCTATCTAAATTTTTATTATTTATTCTTTTTCTTTCCGATCATTTGACACTAAAAAATGTCCTGATCTTTGAATTAACCTTTGCGTTCGGGCTTTATATAATAATAGTTTTATTTCATAAAAAATGTTTAGGAACTTCTTTAAAAAAAGAATACGTATATATTAAAAAGAATATGAATGCGATTTATGGCCCTTGGTTTCAGAGTTTAGGAAAATTATCTTATGATGCTCTTCCGCAAGCACTTTTGGCAAATGTAGTAAACGACGCCTTATTTGTAGAGTATAATATTGTCCGTAAATTATTATCGATTTTTAATAATGCCGTTCAACCGCTGCTGCAAGTTTTTGTAGCTGAAGCAATTAAATTCAAAAATAGCTATTCTGTATACGTTAAAAAATATTTACTCATAATTTTTCCTTTTAGTTTTATATTTGTTATTCTGGCTTCTATAAATTACGAACTACTAGTAACACTACTAGCTAAAGATATTTATGCAGTACCATCATTACAATTATTATTAATTTTGGCATTTACATTATTTGCTTTATATCTAATGTTATTTCCAATTAAACAATATTTTATGTTAACTGAAGAACTAAAGCTATTAACCTTAGGTTTTTCCACTTCAAGTATTTTTATTGCTGCTATATCCTATTTTATCATTGATGCATTTGAATCAAAAGGTGCTGTATTTATTCAAGGGATTGGATTGAGTTTACCTCTAATTTTAGCGTATATTTTTTTCTTAAAATTTAAAAAAGATCAATAAAAACTATTTTTGGTATATGTAAAAGAAAATATTAAAAAAAGATTTATTAATAAAGATGTACTAATTTTAAATATGAATTCTAATAATTTTAGTTATATTAAAATTTGAAACGCCAATTAAATAAGGTAATTAATGAATAATATATATTTTGCTGAAAAACGTCCTATAATATGTGTTCAAGGGTTAGGGTTTGTCGGAATGGCAATGGCTATTGCTGTTGCTGACGCTCATGACGAAAACAATGCTCCATATTTCAATGTAATTGGAGTTGACCTACCGAACAAGCTAGGTCAAGAAAAAATCAACAATGTTAATAAAGGACATTTACCTCTAGTTACAAACGATCTTGAACTTCAATCCGCATTTGAAAGAGTCATGAAAAATGGCAATCTTAAGGCTTCTTCCGATCCAGATGTATATAAGTCCGCAGATATTGTTATTGTAGATATTCATCTGGATGTAATTGAACTTGTTGATGGCGCTCACACCGCTTCTTTTGATGGGTTTAAAAAAGCGCTCCATACTGTTGGCTCCAAAGTTAACCCTGGAACTTTAATTTTATTAGAAACAACCGTTCCACCAGGAACTTGTGAAAAAGTAGTGGTCCCTGTACTTAATGAAGCTTTGGTTGATCGAGGTATAGAAGAAAATAGTTTATTAATCGCTCATTCTTATGAACGGGTTATGCCAGGTAAGAATTATTATAAATCAATTGTAAATTTTTGGCGGGTTTACGCCGGCATTACTAAAGCCGCCGCTGATAAAGCAGAACGCTTTTTATCTAAGGTAATTGATGTTCAAAATTATCCTTTGAAAAGACTACATTCAACAACGGCATCAGAAACGGCAAAAGTTTTGGAGAATAGTTATAGAGCAGCTAATATTGCCCTCATACAAGAATGGGGAACATTTGCTGAAGCTGTTGGTATTGATTTATTTGAAGTTCTTGATGCTATTAAGGTTAGACCAACTCATAATAATATTAGATTTCCTGGTTTTGGAGTGGGGGGATACTGCTTAACAAAAGATCCACATTTTGTAGATATAGGCGCAAGAGAATTATTCGGAATCAACAATATGGAATTTCCATTTTGCAAAAAAGCCATAGAAGCAAATAAGCAAATGCCTTTAAAAGCAGTTTCAAAAGTAGAGAAAATGCTTGGGAACAGTCTCCATAGCAAGAAAATATTGTTGCTAGGTGTAAGTTATCTACAAGATGTAGGAGATACTCGTTATTCCCCTTCAGAGCCTTTTGTTGTCAATGCCGAGAATAAAGGCGCAACTGTAATTTCACACGACCCTCTCTTAGATTTTTGGGAAGAGCTCGACAGAAAAGTTCTCAATACAATACCCGATTTAAAAGATATAGATGCTGTAATATTTGCAGTTCAACATAACGAGTATCAAAATATAGATTTATATGAGTGGTCAAAAGGATATGATGTTGCATTTTTAGATGCACATAATGTATTAACAAACCAACAAGTTAATCAAGCAATACAAAAAAATGTTAAAATTGAGTTTATAGGTAAAGGCATACAATGAGTAAGATATTAATAACTGGAGGTGCAGGTTTTATTGGATTGCACCTTGCAGAAAAATTACATAAAGGCGGTCATGAAATTCATTTGTTAGATAATTTTGCACGTGCTGCGAAGGATCCTGACCTTAAAAATTTTCTTGAGAAAGATAATGTTTATATGATTGAAGAAGATTTATTAGATAAATCTTTTATAGAAAAATTAGATAAGGATTATTCTTTTATTTTCCATTTTGCGGCCATTATAGGTGTGCCTCATGTATTAGGACGCCCTTATGAAGTGCTAACGAAAAATGTAGAGTTATTAGAAAACATTATTGAGTTTTCTCAAAGACAAATAAATCTTGAACGTTTAATATTTACTTCTACAAGTGAAATTTATGCTGGAACACTGAAATATTTTGATCTGCCAATTCCTACTCCAGAAAATACCCCATTGGGTATTACAGATCTTTCAGAACCGAGAACATCTTATATGTTATCTAAAATTTACGGCGAAGCCATGTGCCATCATGCCAAAATACCTTTTACTATCATTCGCCCACATAATGTTTATGGACCTCGAATGGGAATGTCGCACGCTATTCCACATTTACTTGAACGTGCACACAATTTACAAGGAAATCTTCCTCTAGATATTTATTCTCCCGCTCATCGAAGAACGTTTTGTTATATAGATGACGCAGTCGATTTACTGGAAAGAGTCATTAATACACCAGAATGTAATGGAGTTTCACTAAACCTTGGATCCACAGATGATGAAATCACCATGGAAACACTAGGATACAGTATCATAAAGGTAACAGGCAAAGGTAAAGGATTAAACTATATGCCTGAAACTGAAGGATCTGTATTAAGACGGTGTCCTGACATGACAAAAGCGATCTCGATGACAGACTATAAATCGACTGTTAGTTTAGAATTAGGTTTAAAAAAAACATATGAATGGTATAGGTTAAATATATTTGATGGCCACGGCGTAACGGCCGATTAATATCTAAGAACTTTAAAATGATAAAACGCATATTTGATATTATTTTCTCAGCAATAGCGCTTTTAATTCTCATTCCATTATTTATTCCAATAATGATTATATTGAAATTTAGTGGTGAAGGAGAAATATTCTATAGACAAAAAAGAATTGGTATAGGATGTAAGCCTTTTTATATTACAAAATTTGCTACTATGCTTAAAGATAGCCCAAATATAGGTACAGGTGAGATAACTCTTAAAAACGACCCTAGAGTACTTCCAATTGGAGCCTTTCTCAGAAAAACTAAAATTAACGAATTACCACAATTTTGGGACGTTTTTATTGGAACCATGAGCTTTGTTGGCCCCCGACCTCAAACACCAAAAACTGTTGATATGTTTCCAGAAAAATATAAAGATGTCCTTAAGCAAATTAAGCCAGGTATTACTGGTGTAGGTTCAATCATTTTTAGAGATGAAGAAACGATTTTATCAAGCGCAAAAGATTACGACGCATGTTTTAGAAATGAAGTAATCCCTTACAAGGCCGATTTAGAAGTTTGGTACAATGAAAATAGAACATTTCTTATGGATATAATTTTGTGTTTTATTACAGCTTGGGTTATATTGAAACCGAAAAGTCAAACGCTGTTTAAAATTTACCCATCCATTCCAAAACAAAATACAGAATTTTTTGGTGCCTGATCTTATTATGAAATAATTGATTTTTCCAACGTATCTATAATAATTCTATTTACTTTATGAACATCATACTTCTCTTCTGCTAGTTGTCTGCTTCTAGCACCCATTTCTGAGAGCAAAGTAGAGTTTTCTATTAGTTTTTCCATAGCTTTTTGTAATGACCCTATATCTTTCGCTTTAACTAAAAATCCGTTATAGCCTGTAATTGTAGTTTCGCGACAACCGGGAACATCTGTAGTTATAATAGGTCTACCGACAGCCATAGCTTCTAGAACCGTTCTAGGTGTTCCTTCACGATAGGACGGCAAAACAAAAACAGAGCACTCTTGCAGTTCTTCCACTACATTTTCTGACCTTCCAAGAAATTTAATAATGCCCTCCTTTTGCCATTCTTTCAAATCACTTTCAGAGATAACAGATGGATTATGATCTAAAAAGCCCACTAATTTGAATTCAACATTAGGGAATTTTATTTTTACTCTTCTCGCAGCTTCTACATACTCATAAATACCCTTTTCTTTAAGCAACCTAGCAACCAATAGAAAAGAAAACGTTTCTGGAAACGGTTTTTGATAAAAATGATTTAAATCAACTCCTGAACCGTTAATAATTTGAGTTTGGTCGACATGATTAATGATTTTTTTTTCTAAATAAAATGCTTGATCATCGGGGTTTTGAAAAAAGATTTTGCGATTTCCTAACAACGCAACTTTATAAAGTTTAGTCGCAATATTACTCAATACCCAGCCTTTAACTCCTCTGGATATAAACGCATGGCCTAAGCCTGTTATTATCGAAAAAATTGCACCTACTCTAGCTAGGCGAGCTGCAATAGAGCCATAAATTACAGGCTTAATTGCATATGACAAAACTATATCTGGTTTTTCTTTTCTAAAAAAGTTAAATAAAAAAACCAAAGTCGTAAAATCTTTAAGAGGATTAAGGCCAGTTCTAGACATCGGAATTTCTACATATCTTGCCCCAATTTCTGGAAATTCCTTTAATAAATTTTTATTAGCAGGAATAGGGGCGCAAGCAATGACTTCATAATGTTCTTCATTTAAATGTTTCATAAGGTCTTTTCTAAACCATAAAAGAGAATCTAAGAAACTTCCTATAATTATTATTTTTTTTGACATTAGTATTTTATTTCCCAATTTATAGCAGTTCTAATGTCAGCTTTATTTTCATTAGGTGTATTAATAAAATTATCTAACAAGCCTAATTCTAATTGAAAAATTCCTATCGAAGTTGGTGCCTTTAAGTTGAAAAAAATGCTATTTATTCTTTCTCGAGAATCACTAAGAAGATTTTTAGAATCAGACTCTGTATTTATAAGTACATTTTGATATTTTAAACTATATTCAAATCCATTCGCTTTTATTAAAGCACCTTTTAAAGAAATATACTGACTGTTAGAATCTAAAGAATGCCCTATTACTCTATTAAAATATCGATATCCGGACTGATAAATAAAGTGATTGTACATAATTCCTTTTCGTTGCTCTCCTAAAAACCATGCTAAAGATCCAACAGTATCTGAAATCTCTGCTGTGACACTATAAGAATCTCCTTTATCACCAATTTGATCAGATAATGTGGCACCAAATAATCTTGAATATGTATAAGGTACAACTACCACAATGTCTTCAGCCGTTCCTTCTAAATATAATTTTAATTTCATATTTTCTTTAATAGAAATTTTATAAGAGGCAGATAACATTGCTAGCTGATTTCCGGGTTGCGTTGCAGAAGTACCTATATTATCAAGATCTCCAATTGCAATTAGACCATTCAGCCATGATTTAAAGTTACAAACTCTACCTTGGCCACACATCATAAGAGTTCTCGCAAATCCAAATTCAAGATTTTCTATCGGCTTTATATTTAATCGCATGCCAACAAAAATTGGTTCTGGAATATCTCGGTCTTTATCCATTTTAGATACAAAAATTTCAGCATCCCAAGGCCCCATCCAACTTAACCATTTTGTCTTAAACGACTTAGGTGTTACTCGCCTTATTCCTATTGACGGCATAGGCCTAGCGTTTGTACTTAGCAGAGTAGTGGTTTCTTGGCCCGGCCCCCACCAGCGATCAACTGAGCCTATATAAGCGGACCAATTACCTATTTCATGTGAAAGATAGCTACCGTCTAAATTAAAATTATTAACATCATTATATCGTCCTTCGATATGAACACTGGTATTTTCTAAATTAAACTCAAAACCTCCCTCAATCTCTGTTTCCCCTCGCGTCTCGTCTTCAAATCCTCGGAAGAATTGAACCTGATTAGTATAAAATGCTTTTGCTCTTACATTAACATTATTTGGAATTTTACTTTTTACTCTTTCTAATGCACGCATAACAAAAATGGGTAAATCAGTACTATCTGCTTTGTAAAAGCCGCTCGTAATTTGTTTCCAAGACAAAGGCCAATGATCTAATGGCCCTGATATCAAACCATAACTCGCCAATAGTTCAACATCAGATCGTAACGATTCATCACCAGGGTTTGCCCAAGGAGAAGAATGAGAAATATTCAATGAAAGAAAATAAACTGCTGCTACAGACATTAAAAACTTTTTATCAATTTTCATATTAGATTATTGTCCGTAAATATTTAGATTATCCAAGATATAATCTTATAAACCATTTCTTATAGTAACTTCAATAACTCCTTTACATCATAATTCACCCTATTTACCTCACCGATTCCATCCGTTATAGTCTGATGACAAAATTATTAGGGAGAAAAAAATGCTCAAAATTCGCATTTTACTGTCGGGGGTGGTTTTTGCAATAGTCGCAAATATATCGCAGGCACAAGATTATTCAAAATACAGCGAAGAAGCGCTTAGAAAAATATTAAATGATATTGCAGTCGTTGAAACAAAAGTTCTTATGCCGATGCGTGATGGTATTGGACTTTCAACTGATATTTACCGTCCAAAAGATGCAGAAGGTCCTGTGCCTACCATTTTTGTGCGCACGCCATACAATATGAATGAATTAAATATTCGCAGCCTTCGCAGTGTGGTTGAGGCTGTCAGTAGGGGCTATGCTTATATTATGCAAAATGAACGCGGCCGTTATTTCTCAGAAGGTAAATTTGAAATATTAGGCTATCCAAGAACAGATGGATATGACGCTATGGATTGGATTTCGGCGCAAGGTTGGTCAAATGACCGCGTTGGTACCATTGGTTGTTCTTCTACCGCTGAATGGCAGCATGGTTTAGCCGCTATGAATCATCCGGCCCATGCCGCAATGGTCCCGCAAGCTTCAGGCGCGGGCATTGGTCGCGTCGGTGAATTTTGGGAACACGGTAACTGGTACACCGGCGGTGTGCAGCGCATTTTATTCTTTATCTGGCTATATGGCGTTGATAATCCTCTTCGTGCTCAAATCCCAGATGGCTTAAGTCCTGAAATCCGTACTCAAATTTCACAGTATAATGATTTGAGCACTGATAAACCGGATGTTGATTGGGAAAAACAAATTCGACACCTTCCCATTCAAGACTTGCTTACGAGCATGGGAGAACCAGAAGGTACTTTTGAAGAGTTTGTAAAACGTACTCCCGTTTCAGAAGGTTGGTTCGAAGGCGGACTTTATCATGATAACGAAGAATGGGGTGTCCCCGGCCTGTGGTTTAATTCATGGTACGACGTATCTATTGGGCCAAACATGGCTTTATCTAATCATGCCGCAGCAAATGGTATTGATGCAGAAGTTCGTAACAATCAATATGTTGTTGCTGCACCAAACAACCATTGTCGCTTTGCCGGCCTTGGCCCTGAATTTGTAAGTGGTGATCGTGACTTGGGCGATACAACATTTGATGATCAAGGGCTTATCTGGTCATGGTGGGATAAATGGTTAAAAGGCGACGACAGTGCCTTTGATAAAGACACACCTAAAATCCAATATTACACAATGGGTGCTAATAAATGGCAGGGTGACGATCAGTGGCCACCAAAGGCGGCTAAAGAAGTCAAAATGTATCTCACATCCGGCGGTAATGCTAATAGCCTTTATGGCGATGGTAAATTATCATTTGATAAACCTGACAGTGGCTCGGATAGTTACCATTACGATCCGATGAACCCAGTTCAAACCATAGGTGGTGGTGATTGTTGTAACGGCGGTTTGGTTACAGCTGGCTCATTTGATCAACGTATCATTGAAGCCAGAAGTGACGTGCTCGTATTCACCAGTGATCCACTTGATGAACCCATAGAAGTAACCGGGTTTGTAGATGCGGTTCTTCATGTATCATCAGACGCTAAAGACACCGACTTTGCCGTTAAGTTAGTTGATGTTGCGCCAGACGGCACTGCGTACATCATTGATGATACAATTTTCCGCGCTCGCTACCGTGAAGGATATGACAAGCAAATCATGATGGAAGATGGCGAGGTTTATGAGATAGACATGACACCGATGACCACAAGTATCGAATTTCAAAAGGGTCACCGTATTCGTGTTGAAGTCACATCATCAAACTTTCCAAAATTTGTCCGTAACTTAAACACTGGCGGCAATAACTATGATGAATCTGAGGGTGTAATCGCACATAATACAATCCACCATTCCGCAGAACATCCATCATATGTAGTTCTACCGATCGTAGAATAATATTATATTGAGAATAGCCTGCTAGACAATTCGTCTGGCGGGCTTTTCTATTTTAAGAAATGCGTGAAAATCGCATTATAAATTGTTTGACCCAGCTTTCACTACCTTTGGTTCTGTAATAGACTTCTTTAATGAAACTTTGATCCAGAACCGATATATCTTCAATCTTCACATCAAACTTTTCTTTACCACTATAGCCCCCTTCCACAAAGGTTGTCATAATATCATCTATCAACCTTGCTTCAAATCTATGCCATCTTTGTGCTTTCGCATTCATGAAAAGTATTTCCCATTTCTTTTCTTCAATATTATAAGTCCTGATATCAGTTGTGAATGCTCCGTTTTTTGTAGAGAAAATTGTCTGAAAGCTTTTGCCATCTTCATGATAAAATGCCTCTACCGTTGCAATATTTTCGATCTTTTGAAAGACACCCTCGTCACTACGAACTTCGATCTCAACCTGCCAATTTCCCTTTAAATATTCAAATTGCGCGAGCTCTGAAATAGAAACATCTGCATGACCATAATCTTCTACAGCAAAAGCAAATGGTGGCAAACAAATGAAATATAAAAAAGCTAACATAACTATTCTCATTTTCAATCCTTAGCTATTACGTTTGAGTACGTCTCTAATGCGTCTACCAACCGTTATTTCCTGCCCTTCAGATAATACTGTCGTAGAAAGCTGAGCACGCCCTCCTGCAAATTTAAGCATACGAATTCGAATAGATGGTGTACCGCTTTTTAACTCTTCTACGAATTCCTCTATCGATAAATTAATGACCGATTGATCCCATGAGAGATCAAGATAAAGTTCACTAACCATCCCTTCATCAAGGATGAATTCAGTTTTTAGTGAAGAAATATCACCAATTTCAGAAATCATTCTCGCGAAAACTTCACGTTTCTCATTAAAATCAGCTTCTTCATCAACCTCAAGTCCCGCCTCCAGCGCAACCAACATGCCAAGATATTCTTCCGAGGCAACCTTCATTCCTCGGCCCAATGCCCGGGAATTTGGTGAATTATTGGCCCGTGCATATTCAATGAATTCTTTTTTACCAAGCAGCAAGCCTGCGCTATAGGGACCACGCAGCCCTTTACCACCGGAAAAACCAACCATATCAAAACCAAGCTTACAGGCATCAATAACATTTGATGCGGGTGGTGTCATGGTTGCGCCATCTAGGAAAGTAGGAATTTTATTCTCTTTAGCAATTTTCAAATAGCGATCCATTGAAATATTATCCCCTGCGGGATTGTGGTTTGCAAGGAGCCAAAACATCATTGCAGTTTTTGGGCTAATGGAATTAACTAATTCTTCTTCATTTGCTACTTCAATTAATTTCGCACCCGCAACAATTAAGGCACGGTCGTAAGTATAGCGATGATTTTTTTGAATAATAACTTCATTTGGCATGTCCGTTGTCGTCGGCAGCTGCTCAATTTTTTCCCTATCCCCACGTGTCATGCATGCGGCAGTTCCAAGCACCATTGCCGCCGTAGCTCCGGAAGGCACCATCGCCGCTTCCACTCCAACCATATTGGCGATCCTTTTCCCCACAGCGTCATGAAGATCACTTACTTTCGCTTTATTATAAGTACCGTACCTGATGGCTTCGGCAACTTCAGGGAGCATGCGCGCACCACCATAGGCGGAATAACCGGCTGCGGCATTAATAAAAGCCGTCACCCCTATCTCTTTAAAATAATCACGCTTAAAAATCGTTGGTGCTTGATAGTTTTCTTTTGCTAAAGCAGGAATAGAACCAACTTGACTTAAAGGGTAGGCAATCGCAGCCGCTTTTAAAAATGACCGTCTTTTTGTCATAGCAAAACCTTACTTTCCAATAATATTTCTATGACCCTGCGAGCGACAATCTTTTCTTCTCCCGGCTTTAACATATGGCCCGTTAAATGAAGCTCACCAAATGATAAAAACATTGCCCTAAGTTCAATACAAGGTTCGCCATTTCTTAAGGCGAGTTTCAATCCATCTTTGGAAATTTTATATTTTTCTTGATCCCAGTCGACATTCACATATGGCTCCATACCCTGCTGCTCGCTCGTCAGAACGTCCGCCGTAACACCATCAAGTTTACTTATTTCGGCAGCCATATCGTTTGTAATACGGTAATAATCCTTCATATCTGCGGCTTCATCGTGAAGAAGGGACTGCTCAACCGCAACCATCATGCCCAAATATTCTTCAGGTGCCACCTTCATGGCCCTACCAACTGACTTGTGGTTTGGTGAACCATTTGCCTTGGCTGCTATGATTAAGTCTTTTCGACCCAGTAAAAGCCCTGCACTATAAGGGCCACGAAGTCCCTTACCACCCGAGAAACAACATAAATCAAATCCAAGTTTTACTGTATCCAGCAAATTTTGAATAGGAGGGACAGTCGTCGCTGCGTCACATAATGTAGGAATATTTTGTTCTTTTCCTATCTTAATCCAGTGTTCTAAGGGAATTTCCCCTTCCATTTTACGCACATAAAACATCATCGCCGTTTTTTCATTTATGGCGTTTAAAAGATTTTCTTCGGTGTCAACCATCACAAGCTTTGCACCCGGCACTCTTAATGCCCGATCGTATAAATATTGGTGTGACCTTTGTAAAATGACCTCATTTTTTGTGCCCACCGGCGGATGAGGAAGCGTTTCTAATATCTCTTTATTTAATCCGGACATACATCCG
>Ga0255753_1004322_pt1 | contig 14184 bp, 10 predicted proteins | sample 041ome_10_FD_179953 | JGI IMG/M metagenome (GOLD analysis project Ga0255753, IMG submission 179953) | Coastal salt marsh microbial communities from the Groves Creek Marsh, Skidaway Island, Georgia - 041412US metaG (version 2) | ecosystem: Environmental > Aquatic > Marine > Intertidal zone > Salt...
CGCGTAAAGATACGATCGATAGGCCCCAGCTGAACCTCGTCTGCAGGCACAAAGCTACCGGCATAAGCGAGTAAGCAAATCAATGCAGTCTGACGCATATAAGTCGATTTACCCCCCATATTAGGGCCAGTGATCAGTAGTAAATGAGTGTCTTGATCCAAGTTCACATCATTGCCGACAAAAGGTTCATCATGTAGCTGCTCGACAACGACATGGCGGCCTTTCTGGATATGGATGCCGACCTCTTCTTGCAACTGTGGTTGGCAATAGTTGTAGTCGATAGCAACCTGCGCAAAGCACGTCAGAACATCCAGTTCAGCGAGTGCTATCGCGATTGTCTGTAAATCGTCAAGTGCATCAAGCAGGGTCTTTAGTAACTCATCATAGAGTTGTTTTTCCCGACCTAGAGCACGCTCACGTGCACTGAGAATTTTATCCTCAAAGGTTTTCAGTTCAGGCGTAATAAAGCGTTCGACATTTTTTAGCGTTTGTCGGCGAATATAATGCTCTGGCGCCTTTTCTGCCTGTGTCCTACTCATCTCTAAGTAATAGCCATGGACGCGATTATAAGCGACTTTGAGACCACTGATGCCTGATTCGGTTTGTTCGCGTTGCTCTAGTTCGAGAAGAAACTGATCGGCATGACTATGCAGTCCACGCAACTCATCCAGTTCAGCATCGAAGCCAATAGCGATGACGCCACCGTCTTTCAAGGATACAGCGGGTTCTTCTGACAAGGCCCTGCGTAACAATCTAGCTAATTCCTCGGGGAAAGTGAGAGAGGATTTCAGCTCACTCAAGCGAGGACTTTGTTGCTGCTCAAGCTGCTTGAGTAATTCAGGCAAGGCCCAGAGAGAGTTGGATAAGGCTGAAAGATCACGGGGTCTTGCAGTTTGAATCGCAATCCGAGCACGGATACGTTCGATATCTGCAATTGGTTTTAGTGCACTCTGTAATTCACGATAAGCCTGTGCCTGGGTCAATTCTGCAACACTGTCATAGCGTTTATTGAGTACAGCACGGTCTAGGGTAGGTTGCCCTAACCAGCGGCGCAGGCAGCGGGCACCCATTGAGGTCTGTGTCTTATCAATAATGCCGCAAAGTGAATGTTCTGAACGACCATCAATCGATTGATCAATTTCTAGATTACGGCGACTGACCGCATCGAGAATAATAAAGTCTTCATTACGCTGTACCTGCATCCCTTTGAGATGCGGTAGAGATTTTCGCTGTGTATCCTTGATGTATTGTAATAAAGCACCTGCTGCACAGATTGCACTGGGTAAATCTTCACAGCCATAACCAATCAAATCACGCACTGCAAACTGCTGGCAAAGCAGTCGACGTGCACTGTCTAGGTTGAATAACCAGTCTTGTAGGCCATGGCTATTACTTTGATTGACGAGCTGATCTTGTTCTTCTGACGTAATGATCTCAGCAGGCTGTAGACGTTCTAGCTCAGCCATTAAGTCAGAGCTATTATTTAATTGCTGGACTATAAAAGTGCCGGCACTGAGTTCGATCGTGGCGAGGCCGATACCCGTTGCCGTCTGGTAGGCGGCACAGATTGGGTTGTCTCGTTTTTGGTCTAATAGGGATTCGTCAGTTACTGTACCTGGCGTGACAATGCGGACAACCTGGCGTTCGACTAAGCCTTTGCTGGCGGCTGGATCACTGACCTGCTCACAGACAGCTACCGATTCACCTAGTTTGACCAAGCGTGCAAGATAGGCCTCAGCGGCATGCACGGGAACGCCACACATTGGGGTCTTATTACCACCAGATCCACCTCTAGCAGTCAGTGTTAGATCGAGTAGCTTTGAGGCACGCTTGGCATCATCCATGAACAACTCATAAAAATCGCCCATGCGATAGAACAGCAGTTTATCTGGATGCTCTGCCTTGATGCCTAAAAATTGTTGCATCATTGGTGTCTGTGCAGGGCTTTTATCGGTGGATTTGCCTAAGTTTTTTGTCATTTCTAGTGTTTAAAGTCTCTATAGGATCAGTGGGTATGCTTATACTTCCGTCTCGTCTCGCACAGTCTCACTTAAGACTGAGGGTTTGGCGCTAGAAAGTGTAACTTTGGTGTGATTTTTAACCTACTGTTGAGTGCTGCCCGGAAACCACCATTCTTCCACATTGGGGCTAAGGTCGTCACTGTAGCTCTATGCCTAGGTTTTTCAGTAAAAGCGTAACAAAATTATGTCAGTAACACAGGATAGCAAACCACCTAAAAAAGCTCTATTAGACTTAACCATGGATGAGAAGAAATCGAGTGATTTTATTATATTGGACAGCAATAGGCTGACATTCCCGAAGAATGATGTTTCATTGGCCTTTTGGAATTAAGTCTTAGAGAGGGCTTTAAGTATTACAGCGTCTAGTGAGGTTAGTGGGGGGTCACTGTATGCTGTCTTGTATAGGTAAAACAAAGCATTGGCTGAAATTTACGGCGTAGGTATCTCAGCGTATATTGCTTTTAATGCAGTGTTGCATCTATCTATAAGTATTCCCTAGGTTATCCTGAGGAATGTTGTTCTTCCTAGAATAGGGCTGAGCCATATTTTTCCCATGGGATATTATGCACTCGGGTTATAAATGTACTGCTGACAAGTAAAGCTATCGGAATAGGAGCTATTCAAAGATGAAGAATAAGCAGGTTTTAAATGTCATAAATCCATCGACTGGAGTGACTGTGACTGATTTGCCAGTCGATAATGTTGATAGTGCGGTACACAAGTTGAGTCAAGCGCAAGCACTCTTTTCTGACAAGTCGCGGCACTTACCATTACATGAGCGTATCGCTATCCTCGAAAAGCTGGCTATGCTAATTGAACGCGAACATGAAAGCTTTGAAATGACCATTGCGCAGGAGGGTGGAAAGCCGTTGTGTGATGCTCATGTTGAGGTTTCCCGAGCTGTCGCAGGTATTCGTACGACTATCGCTACAGTGAGCGAGCACCGGGGTCAGGTCATACCACTAGGCTATCAACAATCTTCTTCCGGACGAATAGCCTTTACTCAGGTCTCCCCCCGAGGCGTGGTGCTGGCCTTTAGTGCCTTCAATCACCCTCTAAATTTAATTATCCATCAGATTATTCCAGCCTTTGCTACTGGTTGTCCCTGTGTTGTTAAGCCAGCACCGAATACTCCGATGTCTTGTATCAAACTGGTTGAGGCGATGTATCAGGTGGGGGTGCCGCAGGATTACATTCGTTATGTCATTACTGAAGACTTAAACATTGCCGATGCGTTGGTACGCAGCAAAGAAATAGCGTTTTTCAGTTTTATCGGCTCGGCGAAAGTGGGTTGGATGTTACGTTCTCGGCTTCAACCTGGAGTTCGCTGCGCGCTAGAGCATGGTGGTATAGCACCATGTATTGTATCGGCATCAGCGGATATCAAAAAGGCGATTCCAGCGATCACCAAAGGGGCTTATTACCATGCAGGGCAGGTCTGTGTCAGTACGCAGAGAGTTTATGTAGAGGAATCTATCTATGAACACTTTGTTGAGCAACTGACTATCGCTGTTAATGCACTGGTGCTCGGCCCAGCGACTGAAGAAGCAACAGATGTTGGGCCATTAATTCGCCCTCAGGAAGCACTTCGGGTTCATGAGTGGGTTGAAGAGGCGAAGCAGATGGGGGCTACCGTTGCAGTCGGTGGTGTAGCGCCTCAAGGAAACTTTTATCAGCCAACATTGTTGCTATCGCCTCATGTTGAGTCAAAAGTCAGTTGTGAGGAGATATTTGGCCCGGTGCTATGTGTCTATCCGGTTCGTGATCTTGATCATGCTTTAGGGCTGGCTAATATTGAACCCTATGCTTTTCAAGCCTCTATTTTCACTGAGCAACTGGATGAGGTTTATCGTGCTTATGCTGCTTTTGACGCCTCTGCCATTATGGTCAATGACCACACCGCCTTCCGTGATGATGCAATGCCCTTTGCGGGGCTAAACGCATCTGGCTTAGGTGTTGGTGGCATCCCTTATACAATTGAAGAAATGCAGTTCGAAAAAATGTTGGTGCTTAATCAGCATTGATTCCCTCATAGGATTAGGAGTAGTTAGTGAAAGCATCAGATTTGATGGTGAAGTGTCTTGAAGAAGAAGGTATAGAATATATTTTTGGTGTTCCTGGTGAAGAGAATGCTGATTTCATGATGAGCCTTGAGGAGTCTAGCCAGATTCAGTTTATTCTTACTCGGCATGAGCAAGGTGCAGCATTCATGGCGGAAATTTATGGTCGTTTGACAGGTACTCCTGCAGGTTGTCTAAGCACCTTAGGGCCGGGGGCGACCAATCTGATTACGGGTGTGGCCGACGCTAATATGGATCGTGCACCTATGTTGGTGTTAACGGGGCAGGGTAGTACTCGTCGCTTACATAAAGAGTCACATCAAATCATGGATGTGATAAAGATGTTTGAGCCGGTAACTAAGTGGGCAACGAGCATTATCCATGCCGATAGTATTCCTGAGATCATGCGTAAAGCAGTACGTATCGCACGCAGTGAAAAACCCGGTGCTGTATTGGTGGAGTTGCCTGAAGATATTGCGACGCATGACACCAATGTTATGCCGATGAAGCCAATTCGCTTCCGTCGCTCAAGCGCCAATCACGAGATGATACTTGCTGCCGTAGAAAAATTGAAAGCGGCGCGCCGTCCGTTGATCTTAGCGGGTAATGGTTGTGTCCGAAAACGTAGTGCTCAATATGTACGCGAGCTGGCAGAGCTCACAGGTATTGGTGTGTTAAATACCTTTATGGCGAAAGGGGCTATTGATCCTGACAGCCCACAATCACTATATACCATCGGTTTGGGAGCCAAAGATATCGCGACCTGTGCCATTGATGCTGCCGACTTAGTGTTATCTATCGGTTTCGATATGGTTGAGTATCATCCAAGTCTTTGGAATACCGTTGGTGATAAATCCATTATTCATGTTGATTTTCAGCCTGCTGAAATCGATAGTGCTTATCATCCTGAAATCGAATTAGTGGGTGATATAGCCGATACCTTGAAAGTATTATTGGATGAGCTTAAAAAACATGGTGAATTCGACTTCAATCTTGCTCAACAGGCGCGTATCCGAGATGAAATGAGGGCGGAGTTTACTGCCTATGGTGATGATAAAACCAGTGGCATTATTAAACCGCAAAAAGTACTGCATGATGTTCAGAAAGTATATGCGGAAGATGGCTTGCTATTATCCGATGTTGGCGCCCATAAAATGTGGATCGCTAGACATTATCATTGTAAGACACCTAATGGCTGTTTGATTCCTAATGGCTTTTGTTCAATGGGATTTGCTTTGCCAGGTGCCATTGCTGCATCAATTGTTGATCCTCAGAGAAAGATATTGGGGATTGCTGGTGATGCTGGATTTTTGATGAACGTGCAGGAAATGGAAACAGCGGCACGGCTCAATAGTAATATCACCATGATGGTCTGGGAAGACCATATGTATGGCTTGATTGCCTGGAAGCAATCGGCTCACTTTGGCAAACATACTGAGCTATCGTTTACTAATCCGGACTGGGGATTACTGGCTAAATCTTTTCGATGGGATTATCAGTTTGTTGGGGAGAGTGATCAACTGTTGGCTGCTTTGAATAAGGCTGCGAGTCATCATGGGCCTAGCCTGATAGTTGTACCGATTGACTATAGTGAAAATGAAAAGCTAACGCAGCAGTTAGGTGAATTAACTTGTACTATCTAGCGACTCGATATTTTCACAAAGGTGAATGCCATGAGTAATCTACAGCAGCTTGCACAATCTGTGACTCAATGGGGTGCGCTGATCCTTTTATTTATGCTTGTGGTCAGTTTGTTGACGATTGTGGTGCTCTACTTCATTGATAAAACCCAAACCACTCAGACGATACGACGTAACTATCCAGTAGTTGGGCGCTGTCGCTATTTTTTTGAACATCTGGGTGGGTTTTTTCGGCAGTATTTTTTTGCTATGGATAGAGAAGAGCTGCCTTTTAATAGGGCTGAGCGTTCCTGGGTTTATAAGGCGGCAAAGGATGTAGATACGACTACTGCTTTCGGTTCTACCCGCTCGCTGAACCAGGAGGGAGACGCCATGTTCCTCAATAGTGCGTTTCCAACACTGTCTGAAGATGTGGCAGAGCCTCAACCGATAACTGTGGGTGAGACTAGTTGCAAAAAGCCATATACCACCAAATCAATTATCAATGTCTCGGGTATGAGCTACGGGTCTATTTCATCACCAGCAATACGTGCATTATCAAACGGTGCCCGTGAAGCAGGTGTTTGGATGAATACCGGTGAAGGCGGTCTATCTCCTTATCACTTGGAAGGAGGTTGCGATATTGTCTATCAAATCGGAACGGCAAAGTATGGTGTTCGTAACGAAGATGGGACATTAAGTGATGACAAATTACGTGAAATATCAGACCACGAACAGGTGCGGATGTTCGAAATAAAAATGAGTCAGGGTGCGAAGCCAGGAAAAGGTGGCATCTTGCCCGCTATTAAAGTTACCGAAGAAATTAGCCGTATTCGAGGTATACCGGTAGGGACTGATTCAATAAGCCCTAATGGGCATGAAGACATTAAAAGTGTCAGTGATTTGCTGGATATGATTCATCGAATCCGAGAAGTGACCGGTAAGCCTGTTGGTTTCAAGATGGTGGTTGGGCAGCTGGAGTTTTTTGATGATCTTTTCCAAGAAGTGCATCGGCGTGGCATTGAAAGTGCCCCAGATTTTATTACTATCGATAGTGCTGATGGAGGGACTGGAGCTGCACCGCAACCCTTGATGGACTATATGGGAATGCCACTTCAAGAGAGCCTGCCACTCATTGTGAATGCATTGCATACCTATGGCTTACGTCAGCGGATTAGGATTATTTCTTCTGGAAAATTGATCACACCTGGCAAGGTTGCTTGGGCCTTAGCCGTAGGGGCTGATTTTGTGACATCCGCCCGAGGGTTCATGTTTGCACTGGGCTGCATTCAGGCGATGCAGTGTAATAAAAACACCTGCCCCACGGGTATTGCTACGCATAACAAGGATCTTCAGCGCGGTTTAGTGCCTGAAGACAAGGCCGTTCGGGTTGCGAATTTCGCCAAAAAAGTTGTTTATGGCGTTGGCCTAATTGCCCATTCATGTGGTGTGACTGAGCCGCGCCAGTTAGAACGAAAACATATTCGAGTCATTGAAAACAGTGGTCGTTCAACTTCCTTGGCCGAAGTACACCCAGTTCCGAAAGTGAAAACACAATATATTTCTGCCGGTGACATTCAACAAAAATAGGTTGTTTAGTCGTAGCTGAGCCGGTTGAATTGCACAATTTTTTTAAACAATATTTGCTCTTCGATCGATCGCAATTGTGTAATGAAGTTGCGAAGATGGGCTTATGGTTTTGACTATTTGAAAGAACGTATTATGACAGCAGATCAAACTCAATTATTACCCATCGTAGATCGCTTGGCCGAACGCTTATTGGCGCGAAAACAAAGTCTAGCGGTGGCTGAGTCTTGCACCGGTGGCTGGCTGGCTAAATCCTGTACCGACTTGGCTGGTAGTTCGCAGTGGTTTGAGCGCGGCTTAGTGACCTATAGTAACGCTGCTAAGATTGATTTGTTGGCGGTGCCGATGGAGATGATCGAGCAGCAGGGTGCCGTCAGTGAAGCGACGGTTACGGCGATGGTTGCAGGGCTACTCGACAATAGCCCAGCTGATTGGGTGATTGCAGTATCAGGTGTCGCTGGACCAGATGGTGGCACTGTAATTAATCCAGTCGGTAGTGTTTGGTTTGCATGGCAACAACGTGGACATGCCGTTGTTACGTGTAAGCAATTGCTTGTAGGTAATCGTGATGCTATTCGACAGGCCGCGGTGAGCTATGCCTTGGAGCAATTAATTAGTTATCTGAAATGAATGTACGACGCATGTTTTTAACTGTCTGGCCAAACGAGGCGCAGATAGAGCAGCTATATCAACTGCAGGGTGACTATATCGGTTATGGTAAAGAGGTAAGCCCTGAAAACTTGCATATGACCTTACTGTTTATGGGGGATATGCCGGATGACCAGGTCGACTGTTTGATTCAAAATGCTCAAGACCTCGCTGTTAGGCAATTTAGCATCAGTTTGGACCGCTTGGGTTACTTCCCGAAGACAAAAATATTTTATGTCGCACCTAGTGTTATTCCTGAAGAATTAACGCGTCTACAGCGCGGATTACGCAGTTGTGCACAACACTGTGGCGTGCGGCAGTTGAGTAAACGTTACCTGCCTCATGTATCGTTACAAAGAAAGAGTGAGATTCCATTATCTAATCCATCATTTGCCCCAATTGAGTGGGAAATTGATGAGTTTCATTTGGTGGAGTCACGTTTAGATCGTCGCGCAGTGCTATATAACTCAGTAGAAAGCTTTAGCTTGATCAATCACAGCTAGACGCCCTAGATTGCGCCATTTAAGATAGCTGATAGCTTTATAACCGTATTACAGAGGAACCCTATTTTGGACGAAGATAAGAAGAAAGCATTAGTCGCCGCACTAGGCCAGATTGAACGTCAATTTGGTAAAGGTGCCGTTATGCGTATGGGCGATGAAGCCGCGCATCGTGACATTGACGTTATTTCTAGTGGTTCCTTAACCCTAGATGTTGCCTTAGGTATTGGTGGCTTGCCGAAGGGACGAGTGATTGAGATTTTTGGTCCTGAGTCATCAGGAAAGACAACCTTAACCTTGCAAGTCGTGGCGCAGTGTCAGGCCTTGGGCGGCACCGCGGCCTTTGTCGATGCCGAGCATGCCTTGGACCCGGGCTATGCCCAAAAGCTAGGCGTCAATGTTGATGATTTATTGGTATCACAACCGGATACCGGTGAGCAGGCGTTAGAAATCACCGATATGTTGGTGCGTTCCAGCGCGGTTGATGTGGTGGTTATTGACTCTGTTGCAGCACTTACCCCACGCGCTGAGATTGAAGGTGATATGGGTGATTCACATATGGGTTTGCAGGCACGTTTAATGTCGCAGGCATTACGTAAGCTGACCGGTAACATCAAACGCTCTAACACCATGGTCATCTTCATTAACCAGATTCGTATGAAGATCGGTGTGATGTTTGGTAGTCCAGAGACTACTACTGGTGGTAATGCACTGAAATTCTACTCCTCAGTGCGACTCGATATCCGTCGTATTGGTGCGATCAAGAAGGGTGATGAAATTCTTGGTAACGAGACCCGGGTCAAGGTAGTGAAGAATAAAGTAGCCCCTCCATTTAAGATCGCTGAATTCGAGATCCTCTATGGTGAAGGTATTTCGCGCTTGGGTGAGTTGATCGACTTGGGTGTCGAGAACGACTTAGTCAAAAAAGCTGGCTCTTGGTATAGCTATGGTGAAGATCGTATTGGCCAGGGTAAGGAAAACGCAAAGACATATCTGAAGGAACACCCAGAAATAGCGACTGAACTTGATAAGTTGTTGCGGGCTAAACTATTACCTGATGTTGGTAAGAAGGATAGAGACGCAGCTGAAGACGTTGAAAGCGAAGAAGCCTGAACGTGATGCTTATGCTTGCGCCCTTGATTTATTATCGAGGCGTGAGCATTCGCGGCTTGAACTGCGGGCGAAACTAGAAAAACGTGAGTTTCCGCAGGGGCAAATAGAGCAAGCATTAGAACAGTTGATCGCTGGTCGGTATCAGAGTGATCAACGCTTCCTTGAGGATTTCGTCCGGTCACGCGTCCTGCGTGGTAAAGGGCCCTTACTCATCTGCCAGGAACTACGTCAGCGTGGTGTCGATCGATCAGCTTTTGAGCGGCATTGTGAAGAGTGCAAAATTGACTGGTTTGATGTTGCAGAACAGACTTATCTTAAAAAATTTGGTGAGATCGCAATTGATTCTATGCGTGAGCGTGCAAAACGCGTACGTTTTATGCAATCGAAAGGTTTTCCCGGTGATATAATCGGTCGGATCTGTCGCAATTAGCGATCAATAGACAAAAAAGACATACATTAGGAAGCGGGCATGGAAGGTAGTGCACAAATACGTAGTGCGTTTTTAGATTATTTCGAGCGTGAGGGACATACAACTGTGCCGACCAGCTCGTTAGTGCCGGCGGCAGATGCCACCTTGTTATTCACCAATGCGGGGATGGTCCAATTTAAAGACGTTTTCTTAGGTAATGAAAGTTTACCTTATGTGCGTGCCACCTCCAGTCAGCGCTGTGTACGTGCTGGTGGTAAGCATAACGATTTAGAGAATGTTGGTTATACCGCGCGTCATCACACCTTCTTCGAAATGCTGGGTAACTTCAGTTTTGGTGATTACTTTAAGCGCGAAGCCATCCACTATGCGTGGGACTTCCTAACTAAAGTAGCCGGCTTACCAGTAGACCGTCTCTGGGTCACTGTGTTTGAGGAAGATGACGAGGCTGCCCGTATCTGGCTAGATGATATTGGGGTGAATCCTGAACGTCTGCGTCGTATTGGCGCGAAAGATAATTTCTGGTCGATGGGTGATACCGGTCCCTGTGGTCCTTGTACCGAAATATTTTATGATCATGGCGAACATATCGCCGGTGGTCCACCCGGTAGCCCGGATGAGGATGGTGATCGTTATGTCGAGATCTGGAATCTTGTCTTCATGCAATACGAGCGTGACAGTGCGGGGCAGCTGACTCCTCTGGCACGGCCCTCAGTCGATACTGGTATGGGCCTAGAACGTCTGTGTGCGGTCTTACAGGGTGTGAATAGCAACTATGATACTGATCTGTTCCAAGGGCTGATTCAGCAAACGGCCGAACTGGCTAAGATCAAAGATTTACAAAACCCTTCACTCAAGGTGATCGCTGATCACATTCGTTCGTGTAGCTTTTTGATTGCTGACGGGGTGATGCCATCAAACGAAGGGCGTGGTTATGTTTTACGCCGAATTATTCGTCGAGCAGCGCGTCATGGCCATCGTCTGGGCCTACAAGAGCCATTCTTCCATACACTAGTAAATCCATTGATTGAGAGTCTGCACGGCACCTTCCCTGAGTTGATTGAGCAGGCAGAAGTGGTGCGGCATGGGCTGCTGAATGAAGAGGTGCGCTTTGGTGAGACGCTGACTCAGGGTATGCGTATTCTGCAGGATGAGTTTGATAATCTTAGCGGCGATACGATTGCTGGTGAGACTGTCTTTAAGCTTTATGACACCTTCGGTTTCCCAGTTGATCTGACGGCCGATGTTGCGCGCGAAAAAGGCTTAAATTTAGACCTTGAAGGTTTTCAGCGAGAAATGCAGCAGCAACGTGAACGTGCGCGTGAAGCGAGTCGTTTTGGTGAAGGTTATGATGTTGCATTAGATGTTAAATCCAGTACTGCTTTTACTGGTTATACAGCATTGGAAGATCAGTCTGAGGTGACTGAGATCTTTGTTGAAACTACTGCAGTTGAGCAGGTGACTAGTGGCCAAGAAGCGATTATTTTCTGTGACAGCACGCCATTCTATGCCGAGTCGGGTGGCCAGGTAGGTGATCAAGGACTGATGCTTGCCGAAGGTGTTCGATTTGAAGTCAGTGACACACAGAAGAAGGTTAATGGCTTTGCTCATTTTGGCAAAGTGCTTACCGGTGATATCAAGATTGGACAGAAATTGACTATGCAGGTCGATCAAGTTCGTAGAAATAAGATTGTCTTGAATCACTCGGCAACCCATCTGATGCATGCCGCTCTACGCCAGGTGCTGGGTCAACACGTACAGCAAAAAGGTTCTTTGGTTAATGCCGAGCGTCTACGCTTTGATTTTTCGCATGACGCACCGGTCACGCGAGATGAAATTCGACAGATTGAGCAACTCGTTAATGACGAGATCCGAAAAAATACTACGACAACTGCACAACTTATGGATAAAGAGCAGGCCTTAGCAGCCGGCGCCATGGCCCTGTTTGGTGAAAAGTACGGTGATGAAGTGCGGGTGCTCTCGATTGGTGATTTTTCAACCGAGCTGTGTGGCGGTACACACGTAGAACGTGCTGGTGATATCGGTGGTTTTATTATTATTGCGGAAAGCGGTACGGCATCTGGTGTGCGACGTATTGAAGCCTTAACTGGCTCAGAGGCAGTTCAATGGCTGCAAGATTACCGTGATGATTTCGAGCGTACAGCGCAGATGCTAAACGCACCAGTGGCTGATGCTGCAGCGAAGTCGTCGATACTAATAGAACGTAATAAAGAGTTAGAAAAAGAGTTATCAAAGATTAAGGCAAAGTTAGCTACGCAGGCAGGTGCTGATCTAGCCGGCAATGCGATCGAGATAGATGGCTTGAAAGTGCTAGTGCATGAGCTTGAGGGTGCAGATGCCAAGGCCTTACGAGAGACTCTGGATAAGTTGAAAGATAAATTGGGTTCAGCGGTTATTGTATTAGCCAGTAGCAGTGGCAATAAAGTGAACTTGGTTGCTGGTGTGACGAAAGATCAGACGAGTAAGATTAAAGCAGGTGAGTTGGTCAACATGGTCGCACAACAAGTCGGCGGTAAGGGTGGTGGTCGACCAGAGATGGCGCAGGCGGGTGGTGATAATCCAGCCGGTTTAGCGGAAGCATTAAAGAGCGTACCAATTTGGGTGCGTGAGCAACTATAAGGCAATAGCGTGGCTGTAATCGTACAAAAATATGGGGGCACCTCGGTCGGTAGTGTCGAGCGTATCGAGCATGTTGCGGAGAAGATCATCTCTTACCGTAAGCAGGGGCATCAGGTCATTGTTGTGGTATCAGCGATGAGTGGTGAAACTGATCGCTTACTCGGTCTGGCGAGAGCCGTGCAGGGGGACTATCCAACAGGCCCAGAGCTTGATGTATTACTCTCTACTGGTGAACAAGTCACCATTGCCTTACTGGCCATGGCGCTTAATCAGCATGGCTGCAAGGCGATATCGCGTACGGGTCCTCAGCTTGGTATTAAAACAGACAGCGCCTTTAATAAGGCGCGTATCACAGATATGGATGCGACTGGTATTAAAGCCTTGCTAGCGCAAGATCAAGTAATTGTCGTCGCTGGATTCCAAGGTCTGGATGATGAAGGCAATATCACCACGCTGGGTCGTGGTGGTTCTGACACAACGGCTGTTGCGATTGCAGCGGCTATTGCTGCCGATGAATGTCAGATCTTCACAGATGTTGATGGTGTTTACACCACTGATCCACGAGTCGAACCGAATGCGCGGCGTCTTGAAAAGATCACCTTTGAAGAGATGTTAGAGATGGCAAGCCTTGGCTCGAAAGTGTTGCAAATTCGAGCAGTTGAGTTTGCAGGAAAATATAAAGTGCCCTTACGTGTGCTCTCGAGCTTTAAAGAAGGGAAAGGCACATTGATTACAACCGAGGAAAATCAGATGGAAGAGGCCAAGATTGCTGGTATCGCATTTAATCGTGATGAGGCCAAATTAAGTGTGAAGGGTGTGCCGGATCAACCCGGTATTGCGGCAAAGATTTTGGGTCCGATATCAAGTGCCAATATTGAAGTCGATATGATCGTGCAGAACGTCGCTTGGGACAACACTGCTAACTTCACATTTACGGTTCATCGTAATGATTACAACCGAGCCTTAGAGGTTTTGCAAAATACAGCGAAACAATTGGGAGCCTCAGATGTAAATGGCGATACAAGCATTGTAAAAGTGTCACTTATTGGTGTGGGTATGCGTTCACATGCAGGTATTGCGAGTGAAATGTTTGACTGTTTAGCGCAGGAGAGTATTAATATAAGAATGATTTCAACTTCAGAGATAAAAATATCTGTTGTTATTGATGAGAAGTATCTTGAGCTGGCGGTCAGGTGTTTGCATGAGAAATTTGACTTAGCAGATAGTATAAAAGAAGAATCATTATAGTGTTTAATGATATACTCTGGTTGGGTGCGATAATTGGTTTTGGGCTTATCGTCATCTGCGACTGGAGGATAATAAATTCATAAGGAATATAATGGGGGTTGGTAGGGATGTTAATTTTAACCCGCAGGGTTGGGGAAACTCTGATGATTGGGGACAATGTTACGGTTACTATGCTGGGCACTAAGGGCAGTCAAGTTCGGCTCGGCGTGAATGCACCACGCGATGTTAGCGTGCATCGAGAAGAGATCTATGAGCGCATTCAAAAGGAAAAAGAAGTAGGGGAATAAAGCAGATAAAAGCGGTCAGCTTTTGCTCTATTTG
>Ga0255753_1004323_pt1 | contig 14182 bp, 15 predicted proteins | sample 041ome_10_FD_179953 | JGI IMG/M metagenome (GOLD analysis project Ga0255753, IMG submission 179953) | Coastal salt marsh microbial communities from the Groves Creek Marsh, Skidaway Island, Georgia - 041412US metaG (version 2) | ecosystem: Environmental > Aquatic > Marine > Intertidal zone > Salt...
CCATTTGGACTTTCCCGACTACGACGCCGATGAGCTCATGGCTATCGCGCACCGCATGCTGCAAGAGCAAAGCTACTGCTTGGGCGAGGGCGCCGATGAGGTGCTGCGCGCATACATCAATAAGCGCATGACGCAACCGCACTTTGCCAACGCCCGCAGCCTGCGCAACGCGCTGGATCGGGCCCGCCTACGTCAAGCCAGTCGGCTGTTTCAGGCACAAGACACCACCCTGGACGCACAGCGCCTAAGCACCATCGAGTGCAGTGACATACTGGCCAGTCGCGTGTTTCAAGCATCAAAAGAGCTCCCATGACAAAAGACATTGTTAAGGCATTGATATTCGACGTCGACGGCACCTTGGCCGATACCGAAGAAATGCATAGGCAGGCATTCAACGAGGCGTTTACAGAGGACGGCCTGGATTGGCATTGGGACGTGCCAACCTACACCCGCTTGCTCGACATTTCGGGTGGCAAAGAGCGCATCACGGCCTACTGGCATGAGGTACACCCCGATGTCACCGACCTAGAGGGTGGCTTGCAAGAGCGGATTCAACGGCTGCACGACCTCAAAACTGCAGCCTACGAAGCCGCGGTGCACGACGGCGCCGTGGGTTTGCGCCCAGGGGTGTTGGCACTGATGGACGAAGCCTTAAAACAAAACCTTAAGCTTGCCATTGCCACCACCACCTCCCCAGTCAATATCGCAGCCTTGATGCGCCGCGCCATTGGCGACGGCTGGAGCGAACGGTTTGCTGTTATTGAAGACGCTTCAACCGCTCGCAAAAAAAAGCCCGATCCCTTGGTTTACCAACAAACCTTGCAACGCCTTAGCATCCAAGCTGAGGCGTGTGTGGTGTTTGAAGATTCCAGCAACGGCTTGCAGGCCGCGCGTGGCGCGGGCCTGCGCGAGGTGGTGATCACTCCCACCGCATTCACGGCGCACCACGACTTTGCCCAGGCGCGCCGGGTGTTACCCAGTTTGGCGGGGGTCACTGTGGCCGAGCTGAATCATTGGGCCACCGAGACGTAACGTATTGAACCGAACTTGCCATGCCACATCTGTCACGCGCCACACTAACCCAGTATCTGATTGAAGAACGTCGCCGCTACCCGCAGGCGAGTGGGGCGCTGAACGGGTTGCTTTTAGACATTGCCAACGCCTGTAAGGTGGTGGCGCGGGCCGTGGCGCTGGGCCGCCTTGCCGGCGAGGACCCTGGCGCCGCGAGAGACACCAACGTTCAAGGGGAGGTGCAAAAAGCGCTCGACGTGCTGAGCAATCAAACGTTCATCGACGCCACCGAGTGGTCGGGTAATTTGGCCGGCCTGGTTTCAGAGGAAATGGCGCAGCATTATGTGGTGCCAGCGCAGTTTTCGCGCGGTAAATATTTGCTGGTATTCGACCCCCTGGACGGGTCAAGCAACATCGACGTCAATGTGTCCGTGGGCAGCATTTTTTCGGTCTTGCGGGCGCCAGACGAGGTGGTGTCTGGGCGGCGCGAGGTAACCGAAGACGACTTTTTACAGCCCGGCAGCGCGCAAGTGGCCGCAGGCTACGCCATTTACGGCCCCACCACCATGTTGGTGTTAACCGTGGGCAACGGCGTGCAGGGCTTCACGTTGGAGCCTGGCACCGGCGAGTTTCGTTTAACACACCGCAATCTGAAAGTGCCAGCGCAGACGCAAGAGTTCGCCATCAATGCCTCCAACAGTCGCTTTTGGGAGGCGCCGATCAAGCGCTATGTAGACGAATGTCTGCAAGGCAGCGCGGGGCCCAGAGGCAAAGACTTTAATATGCGCTGGATTGCCAGCATGGTGGCCGAGGCGCACCGTATTCTTATGCGCGGTGGGGTGTTTATGTATCCGCGAGATACCAAAGATCCCACCAAACCAGGACGCTTGCGTTTGCTGTACGAGGCCAACCCCATGGCGCTCATCATGACCCAAGCGGGCGCGTCGTGCTCCACCGGGCGTGCTCCCATGCTGGAGGTGACACCCGAGGGCTTGCATCAACGCATCGGCGTGGTGTTCGGCGCCACCGAAGAAGTCCAGCGCATTGAGTCGTATCACCAAGACCCACAGATAACACAAAACAGTGCGCCCTTGTTCAGCGCCCGCGGCCTGTTTCGAGATTAGGGAGTCAGTTATGTCGGTTCAGCATCCCATCATTGCCATCACGGGGTCGTCGGGGGCGGGCACGTCCACCGTGACCCGCACCTTTGAAAATATTTTTCGGCGCGAGGGCGTAACCCCGGCGTTGATTGAAGGCGACAGCTTCCACCGCTACGACCGGGCGGAGATGAAACGCCGCCAAGCTGCGGCCGAGGCCAGCGGCGACACCCATTTCAGCCACTTCGGCCCAGACACCAATTTGCTTGAGGAATTGGAAGGCTTGTTTCGGTCGTACAGCAACAACGGAACCGGCCGCTGCCGCAAGTACTTGCACAACGACCAAGAAGCGGCGCCCTACAACCAACCGCCTGGTACCTTTACGGCCTGGGAAGACCTACCCGCCGACACCGATATCTTGTTTTACGAGGGCTTGCACGGCGCCGTCATGACGGATACCGTCAATATTGCCCAGTACCCCGACTTGCTGATTGGTGTGGTGCCTGTGATTAATTTGGAGTGGATACAAAAAATTATTCGCGACAAAACCCAGCGTGGCTACAGCGCCGAAGCGGTGACTGACACCATTTTGCGGCGCATGCCCGACTACGTGCATTACATTTGTCCGCAGTTTGGCTACACGCACGTGAATTTTCAGCGGGTGCCGGTGGTGGATACGTCCAATCCGTTCATCAGTCGCGACATTCCCACCGCCGACGAAAGCATTTGTGTGATTCGGTTTGCCAACCCCAAAGGCATCGACTTTCCTTACCTGCTGGGCATGATCCACGACGCTTGGATGTCACGCGCCAACACGATTGTGGTGCCTGGCGGCAAGATGGAGTTGGCCATGCAATTGATTTTTACGCCGTTTGTGTGGCGTATGCTAGAGCGACGTCGCCGTGGCGCTTGATTTGGTGTTGTTCGACCTCGATGGCACGTTGCTCGATACCGCGCCCGAAATTGCCGACGCCACCAACGACACGCTGCAAGCCATGGACTTGCCTGGTGTAGATGACGCCTCGATTCGGCAATGGATAGGACACGGCGCCATGCAGCTGTTGGCCAAGGCGTTGGGCCATGGCTGGGGTATAACGCCCGACGCCGCCGTTCAAGACCGCCGTTGGGCTGACGCACAGGTCATTTTTCGTCAGGCTTATCAGCGCCGCTGCGGCACCCGTAGCACCTTTTACGATGGGGTACAGGCCACGCTGCAAGGGCTGGCCCGCCACGGGGTGTCCATGGCTGTGGTAACCAACAAAGAAGCCGACTTTGCCAACCGCGTGCTGCAGGCGCATGGCCTGATGGAGATGTTTTCCGCCATGGTTGGCGGCGACACCTTGCCCACCAAAAAACCCGATCCCTCCGGCGTGCAACAACTGATGCGCCAGCATCAAGCCCGCGCCGGTTACACCGTCTTCGTGGGTGACTCGGTGGTAGATGCCCAAACCGCCCGCGCCGCAGGCATTGCGTGTTGGTTGGTGCCCTATGGGTACAACGCGGGGGTGGACGTGCGCCAAGCCGGCGCTGACCGGGTGGTGGCTAACTTAACTGCTTTGCTGCCCTTGGCCGAAACGGCAGGGGCGCCGTTGTTACTGGGGCCCGAGCAGTAAAAACTCGAGCAACGCTTTTTGCGCATGCAGTCGGTTCTCGGCTTCGTCCCATACCACCGATTGCGCGCCGTCAATCACTTCAGCGGTTACCTCTTCACCCCGGTGGGCCGGCAGGCAGTGCATAAACAACGCCTTGGGGTGGGCCACGGCCATCATGTCTGTGCTTACGCACCAGCGTGCAAAGGCTTGGCGCCGCTGTTCGTTTTCTTCTTCAAACCCCATGCTGGTCCATACGTCGGTGGTTACGAGGTCGGCGCCACGGCAAGCATCGTGCGGATCACTGAAGGTGCGTAAGCACGCCGGGGCGTGCAAGCCAGCCATTTGGGGATCGATTTCGTAGCCGGTGGGTGTACTGACGTGCAGCGTAAAGCCAAGCAGGTGCGCCGCCTGCAGCCAAGTGTTGGCCATGTTGTTACCGTCGCCCACCCACGCCACGGTTTTGCCTGCAATCGCGCCCCGGTGTTCGATGTAGGTAAACACGTCAGCCAAAATTTGGCACGGGTGGTATTCGTTGGTGAGGCCGTTGATAACTGGCACCCGCGAGTACTCGGCAAAACGCTCTATTTTGCTCTGCTCGTAGGTGCGAATCATCACGATATCGGTCATGCGGCTGATGACGCGGGCGCTGTCTTCGATTGGCTCGGCCCGGCCCAGTTGACTGTCGCCAGTGGTTAAGTGCACCACACTGCCGCCCAGTTGGTACATGCCGGCTTCAAAGCTGACCCGGGTGCGTGTGCTGGCCTTTTCAAAAATCATTGCCAGCGTGCGGTCGGTGAGCGACTGGTGCTTTTCGTAGGCTTTGAATTTGGCTTTTAACCACGCCGTACGTTCAAACAAATAGGCGTACTCGGCCGCCGTGAAATCGCTGAACTGCAGATAGTGCCGGGTCATGATGGGTTCAGTTGGCCGCAGCCCGCAGCCACCGCTGAATCAGCGGGCACAAAATATCAATGGCTTCTTGCGCTTGCGCTTGGGTCATGATGAGCGGCGGCACCATACGCACCACGCGCTCGGCCGTGACACTTAGCAGCAAGCCAGCGTCGGCGGCTTGCTGCACCAAGGCGCCGCATGGTCGATCCAGCTCAATGCCAATCATCATGCCTTTGCCACGTATTTCCACCACACCCGGCTCACCCTGCAGTCGCTCGCCCAGGGTTTGCAGCATCCAAGAGCCCACCTGCGCGGCGTTGTTGAGCAAGTCTTGCGCTTGCATGATGCGCAGCGTCTCCACGCCCGCTCGGGTGGCCAGCGGGTTACCACCAAAGGTGCTGCCATGATCGCCCGCTTGCAGCACCGAGGCCGCCCGTGGCCCAGCCACCACCGCACCAATCGGCACGCCGCTGCCCAGTCCTTTGGCCAAAGGCATCACGTCTGGCACGATACCCGCCCACTGATGTGCAAACCATTTGCCGGTGCGCCCAATGCCGCACTGCACCTCGTCGATCATCAACAACCAGTCGTTGGCGTCGCACAGCGCGCGCACCTCGCGCATGTAGTCTTCGCTCAGCGGATGGACGCCGCCTTCACCTTGTATGGCCTCAAAAAACACCGCCGCGACGTCTTGCCGTTGTTTGGCGATGTCGCGCAGCACCTCAATCTGATTGATCGGCGCGCGAATAAAGCCCTCCACCAGCGGGCCAAAACCCTGTTGTATTTTGGGGTTGGCCGTGGCCGACAAGGTGGCCAGTGAACGGCCGTGAAACGCTTGCTCGTACACCACAATGTGCGGGCGCTCAATGCCTTTGCCGTGACCAAACTTGCGCGCGATTTTGATGGCCGCTTCGTTGGCCTCCAGTCCGCTGGAGCAAAAAAACACATTGGTCATGCCCGACAGGCGCACCAGCTCGGCGGCCAATGTCTCTTGGTGCGGAATGTGATAGTAGTTGGAGCAGTGAATCAGCTGCCCCACTTGCTCACGCAAGGCCGCCACCAATTCGGGGTGCGCGTGCCCCAGGGTGTTCACGGCAATGCCACCCAAGGCGTCAAGGTAACGCCGGTTGTTGGTGTCCCAAACGTAAACGCCTTGGCCGTGCGACAGCGCAATCGGCAAGCGACCGTAGGTGGGCATAACGTGGGGCGATGCAACAGACATGAGACGACCAAGCGACAAGGGCCAAAGCCCCTATTGTAGGGTTGCGGGCGCGATAAAATGCGCGGTTGTGCTCGATTGTGCTGTGCCCCCATGACCCCTCCTGATAACCGGCGTTGGTTGCTGCGGGGCGTGACATCTGAGGGCAAGCGTTTTCGACCCTCGGATTGGTGCGAACGCCTGGCTGGTGTGATGAGCGGTTTTCGTCCAGGTGGTTCCGCTCAAGGCTTAGGCTATTCGCCTTGGTGCATCCCCACCCATCGCGATGGTGACCCCTGCGTGATTGTGGACCCCGCCTTGCGCCTGCACGAGCCCATGGCGTGGGACTTTGTGGTCGGCTTTGCGCGCGACAACGACTTGCAAGTTGAAGTACTGGACGAATAAACGCCGCCCACGCCCAAAAAGAAAACCGCCCGAAGGCGGTTTTTTGTTACTTGCAGCGCACCGGTTTCAAACGGCAAAGACTGCGGGGGTGCAGGCTTTGGGCACGGAACCGCGCAAGCGGCCCGAGAAAGGTGCAAGACTAGGCGGTGGCCAAAGCCTTGAGTTTGGCGGCCAGGCGGCTCTTGTCGCGCGCGGCCTTGTTTTTGTGAAAAATGCCTTTGTCAGCAATGCTGTCCACGGTGGATTGCATGATGCCGAACAATGTGGTGGCTTTTTCTTTGTCGCCACTGGCGATGGCTTTTTCAACGTTTTTCACGGTGGTGCGGTACTTGGAACGCAACGAGGTGTGGGCCGCATTGAGCTTGACGTTTTGACGCGCGCGCTTGCGACCAGATGGCAGACGCGGGCTGCGTTTTTTGGCTGTTGCCATGGGGTTCTCCTAGGGGTTTGGCGGTGTTGCAAGTAACCGACCATTGTAGCCCGAAACGCTGGCGCTCGCCCGTGACGCCGCCAAGCCGACTACACTCGGTCGTGTGAATTTGCTTCGATCCGTCTCGCTGGTGTCGCTTTGGACGTTGGTCTCGCGCGTCACGGGTTTGGCGCGCGAGCTCATGGTTGCGTCGCTGTTTGGGGCCAGCGCGGCCACCGACGCTTTTAATGTGGCGTTTCGCATTCCCAATTTGTTGCGTCGGTTGTTTGCCGAGGGCGCCTTCAGTCAGGCCTTTGTACCGCTGTTGGCGCAGCGCCGCCGCAGTGACGGCGACGCGGCCAGTCAGGCTTTGGTGGCCTCAGTGGCCACCGCTTTGGCGGGGGTTTTGCTGCTGCTTAGCGTGCTTGGGGTGGTGGCCGCACCGGTGTTGATTTGGATGATGGCCAGCGGCCTGCCCGAGGCCGGCCATGAGCTGGCGGTGGGCCTGACCCGGGTGATGTTTCCTTACATCGCGTTGATGTCTATGGTGGCCGTATGCGCCGGGGTGCTCAACACCTGGCAGCGTTTTGCGGTGCCGGCAGCCACGCCCGCGCTGCTCAACGTGTGCATGGTGGGGGTGGCGTGGTGGTTGGCGCCGCAGTTGGTAAGCCACGGGGTGCCGGCCATTTATTCGTTGGCTGCGGGCGTGATGTTGGGTGGCGGGTTGCAGCTCACGGCGCAAGTGGTTGCGCTGCGCCGACTGGGTTTGCGTTTGGGCGTGCGCTGGCGCCCTTTGGCGTGGTACGCGGCGTGGCGCAGCGACGGCGTGACGCGCCTACTCGGTTTGATGGCGCCGGCGGTGCTGGGGGTGGCGGTGGCGCAAATTTCGCTGCTGATCAACACCCAAATCGCTTCGCACCTTACGGTGGGTAGCGTCAGCTGGCTGACCTACGCCGATCGGCTCATGGAGTTTCCCACCGCCTTGCTGGGCGTGGCCCTGGGCGTGGTGTTGCTGCCACAGTTGGCCGATGCGCACGCCGCGGCCCAGCGCCAGCGTTACAGCGAACTGCTCGACTGGGGCTTGCGTTTGGTGCTTTTGCTCGGTGTGCCCTCGGCCCTGAGTTTGTTGGTGTTTGCGCAGCCGCTGGTGGCCACGTTGTATCACCACGGTGCTTTTGGGGTTGCCGATGTGCAGCAAACGGCGCGTGCGGTGCAGGGCTATGGTCTGGGGGTGTTGGGCTTGGTGGCGGTGAAGGTGTTGGCGCCGGGCTATTTTGCTCAGCAAGACATGCGCACGCCGGTGCGCATCGCACTGGGTGTGTTGTTGCTCACGCAGCTCATGAACATCGGCTTGGTGCCCTGGTTGGGGCACGCGGGCTTGGCGCTGTCGATCGCGTTGGCGTCGTGGGTGAACGCGGGCTGGTTGCTTTGGGGGCTGCGTCGGCGCGGCTGGTACCAACCGCGCCCCGGCTGGTGGCTGTTCGCATTGCGCGTGCTGTTGGCCTCTGCTGCCCTGGGCTGGGGCTTGCATGAAACCGCCCAAGCGGTGAATTTTGTTGCCCTGGTCGATACCCCATGGCGCCGAGCGGGCGGTATGGCGCTGGTGATTGCCGCGGCGGCGCTCATCTATTTTGTGGTGTTGACTGCCTTGGGTGTGTCCTTGCGCAAGGTGTGGCGCGCGCCACGGTAACGCCCAAGGGGGTGGCCGGGTGGGGTGTCAGTGCACTTGCACCACGGCGCTGCCGGCTTCATGGGCTTGCACATGGCCCAGCGTGTACACGGTTTCGCCCGCTGCTTGCAGCACTTGGGTGGCAGCCTGTGCGGTGTCGGGCGCAACCACAATCACCATGCCAATGCCGTTGTTAAAGGTGCGGTTCATGGCGTGGTCGTCTATGCCCGCCGTGGTTTGCAGCCAGGTAAACAAATCGTTGGTTGGCCACGCCTGGCGCTGCAGGCATACCCCCAGCCCCGGGGGGATGACGCGCGGGATGTTCTCGAGTAAGCCGCCCCCGGTGATGTGGGCCATGGCGTGCACCGGATGGGCTTTGAGCAAGGACTGTATGGCGCGCACGTAAATGCGGGTGGGTGTCATAAGGCGTTGCCGCAGCGGCACGCCGTCGAGTTGTTCGGGGCAACGATCGCCAGCGCGCTCCAGGCACGCACGCACCAACGAAAAGCCATTGGCGTGCACGCCACTTGAGGCAAGGCCCAGCACCACATCGCCCAGGCGCACCTGCTGCCCGGTGAGCATGGCTTGTTTTTCCACCACACCCACGGCAAAGCCCGCCAAGTCGTATTCACCGGGGGGATACATTCCCGGCATTTCAGCGGTTTCACCGCCGATCAGGGCGCAGCCCGCTTGCTCACAGCCCTGGGCAATGCCCTCAATGACTTGCGTGGCGACATCTACGTCCAGTTGACCGCAGGCGAAATAATCCAAAAAAAACAGCGGTTCGGCGCCTTGAACCAAGATGTCGTTGACCGACATGGCCACCAAATCAATGCCCACGGTCTGGTGAATGTCCCAATCAATGGCCAAACGCAACTTGGTGCCCACGCCGTCGGTGCCGCTTACCAGCACCGGTTCGCGATAGCCTGGCGGTACCTGGAACAAGGCCCCAAAGCCGCCGAGTCCGCTGAGCACCCCTGGCCGTTGGGTGCGGCGCGCCAATGGCTTGAGCCGTTGCACCAGGGCATCGGCGGCATCGATGTCAACGCCGGCTTGTTTGTAATCCAATGGTGGGGTGGCGGTCATGGGTGAGCCGGGGACAAGCCGGACGCTGCGGGGTGAACAGAGCGACGCTGGCGAGGGTCCAACCTGCGCCGGCGCTGGAACGTAAAATCAAACTTTATTCTAGGTTGAATCCGCCATGCCTCCGTCTAACACTCCCTCCACCTCCATGGCCATGCGCCTGGCGTTGTTGGCTGCGGGTGGGCTGGTGTTGTGGATACTTTGGCCGGTGCTGCTGCCCTTTGCTTTGGCCGCGGTGGTGGCGTATGTGGTGTACCCCCTGCATCAAGCCTTGGTGCGCTGGCATGTGCGGCCCTCACTGGCGGCGGTTGTTTCTTTAACCTTGGCCGCGCTCGTGGCGCTGGGGGTTTTGTTGTTGGTGGTGCCGGTGATTGGCAAACAGCTGCCGCTGCTGCGCGAGCAGGTACCGCAGTGGCTGGCGCAGGCACAGGCGCTGGCAGGGCCGTGGTTGGCCAGCTGGGGCTTAACGTTGGATACCGTGGCTTTGCAGCAGGCCGCGCGCGAGGCCTTAAGTGGGCGTGAGACCGATGTCTTGCAGTGGTTGTGGCGCTCGCTTCAGGTGGGTGGCAACGTGCTGCTGGGGTGGGTGGGCTACGCGGTCCTCACCCCAGTGGCAGCGGTGTTTTTGTTGCTCGACGGCCCACGTTGGATAAGTCAGGTTGGAGCGCTCCTGCCCGCCACCTGGCGCCCGGCTTGGCAGGCCTGGCTGCGCGACAGCCACGACTTGTTGGGGCAATTTCTGAGCGGCCAGTGGCGGGTGATGGTGGCCTTGGCGGTGTTTTACAGCGTGGCGCTGCGTTTGGTGGGCCTGGAGCTGGCCGTGGCGATCGGGGTCTTCACCGGGTTGGCGGTGTTTGTGCCGTACCTGGGGTTTGGTTTGGGTCTGGCGCTGGGCTTGGCGGCTGCTGGGCTGCAGTTTGGCCAGTGGCTGCCGGTCATTGGCGTGGCCTTGGTGTTTGCGGCGGGGCAATTGCTGGAGAGCTTTTGGCTCACGCCGCGCTGGGTGGGGGAGCGTATTGGGTTTCATCCACTGGGCGTGTTGTTGGCGGTGTTGGTGGCTGGGCATTGGTTGGGGGTGGTCGGCGTATTGGTGGCATTGCCCGCTACGGCCTTGCTGGGGGTGGCACTTGGCCACGCCTGGCGTTTTTGGCAGGCTGAGCGCGGCGACCACGCGTGATGCAGCAACTGCCTCTGGGGCTGGGTTTGCCGCCCAACCCAACGCTGGACAATTTCGTGGTGGGCTCCAACGGTGCGTTGCATCAAACGGTGGGCGATTGGCTGCAAGCACCCGGTCCAAAGGCCGCCCCGCTGTTGTGGTGGGGGCCAACCGGGGCAGGCAAGACCCATCTTTTGCGCGCGGTGGCGCATGCCTTGCATGAACGCGGTCTGCCCGTGGGCTGGATGGACGCCACACCAGGCTCACACCAGGGTTTTGATGCGCGCTGGGCGGTGGTGCTGATCGACGACTGCCATGCCCTTAACCCTGCGGCCCAGCACGCGGCGTTTAATTGGTTTGTTCATGCGCAAGGGGCGGGGGTGCAGGTCATGGCCGCTGCGGCGTATCCACCGGTGGATTTGGATGTGCGCGAGGATTTACGCAGCCGTTTGGCGTGGGGTCAGGTGTTTGCGCTGCAGCCGCTTGACGACACGCAACGCGCCCATGCGGTGCAGGCCCGCGCGCGGGCCTTGGGTTTAACCTTGGGCGACGAGGTGATGCGCTTCATGCTCAACCGGTTCAGCCGGGACATGGGCAGCCTGATGGCGCTGCTTGAGCAGCTGGATCAATACGCTTGGCAAACTCAGCGGGTGCCCACCATCCCCATGCTTAAAACCATGTTGGACCACACCTAAGGCAATGCATGCGCTTGGCTTTATTTGATTTGGATTACACCTTGCTGCCGATTGACTCGGATCACGCGTGGGGCGAGTTCACGGTTCGGCTGGGTTGGTGCGACCGCCAAACCTTTGGCCAGGCCAACGACCGCTACTTGCAACAGTACCAAGCGGGCGTGTTGGATATTCACGATTACGTGCGCTTCGCCACGGCTTCAGCCCGTGCGCGCAGCGACACCGAAGTAGCCGCTGCCCGCCAGCGCTTTATGAAAGAGGTTATTGAGCCACGCATCACGCCAGCGGCGCAGCAGCTCGTGCAAGATCACCAGCGCGCCGGCGATACGGTGTTGTTGGTCACCGCCACCAATGCCTTGGTGACTCGCCCCATTGCCCAAGCCTTTGGCATTGAGCACTTGGTGGCTACCGAACTCAGCCGTGACGTGCAAGGTCGGCTCACGGGGGCCATTGAGGGCGTGCCTTCGTTTCGCGAGGGCAAGGTGCAACGTGTGGAACAATGGCTGCAGCAGCAAGGCGTTGACTGGGCGCAGCTTGAGCACAGTGTGTTTTATACCGACTCGATCAACGACTTGGCCTTGATGCAGCGGGTGGCCGAACCCATTGCCACCAACCCAGACGATCGTTTGCGCGCCCATGCCCTGCAGCACGGGTGGCGCATTTTGCAGTTATTTAATGATTAAAAAATTAATTAAACGCTGGCTTGCACGGCCAAGCCGCTCACCTGCCCCGGGGCAGCGTACCGAAATTCCTGCCACCGAGCACGGCATTGACCCCTCCCGCGTGGACCGACGCGCGCTTGAGGTGGTGGATACGCTGCAACGTGCCGGCTTTGAGGCCTACGTGGTGGGCGGTGCGGTGCGCGATTTGTTGCTTGGCATCACACCCAAAGACTTTGACGTGGCTACCAATGCCACGCCCGAAGAGGTCAAGCGCTTGTTTCGGCGCGCTTTTATTATTGGGCGACGGTTTCGTATTGTGCACGTGGTGTATGGCCGTGGACGCGAACACGAGGTGATTGAAGTTTCCACCTTTCGCGCTTTGCTCGACGCAGCCAACGCCAAACGCATGAGCGGCAACGAACGCAGCCACAAGCGCCAGCTTGAGCAGGTGTCGCACGCCGTGGACGCTTCTGGACGCGTGCTGCGCGACAACGTGTGGGGCCCGCAAAATGAAGACGCCGCACGGCGCGACTTCACCATTAACGCCATGTACTACGACCCGCGCAGCGGTGTGGTGGTGGATTACCACGGTGGTTTTGCAGATGCAAAAGCCAAGCAAATTCGCATGATCGGCGATGCTGCCCTACGCTACCGCGAAGACCCCGTGCGGGCGCTGCGCGCGGTGCGTTTTGCAGCCAAATTGGCGGCGCTGGGTTTTACGCTGGCGCCTGCCACGCGCCGCCCGCTTAAGGCCTGCAGCTCGTTGCTGGCCGACGTGCCACCGAGTCGGTTGTTTGACGAAATGATGAAGCTGTTGCAAACCGGGCACGCCATGGCCAGTGTGCAAACGCTTGAGCAACTGGGTTTAAGCAAAGGCCTGTTTGCTTTGCTCGACCATGTGGTGTCGCGCGCCGACCATCCTATGGTGACCGGTGTTTTGCAAGACACCGACCGCCGTGTGGCGGCAGGCAAACCGGTGGCGCCAAGTTATTTGCTGGCGTGTGTGCTTTGGCCCGACGTGTTGCTTGCCCGCGACGCATTGGGCGCAGCCGGGCGGCGGCTGGCGCCGCTGGAGGCACTCAGCGCAGCCGCCGATGATGTGTTTCAGTCGCGCGTGGGCGACGTATCGGGCCGAGGCAAGTTGGGCGCTGACATGCGCGAGGTATGGTTGATGCAGCCACGCTTGGAGCGGCGTTTGCCGCGCAGCATCGATGGCTTGCTGGCGCAGCCACGTTTTCGTGCAGGCTTTGACTTTTTGCGACTTCGTGCCCAGTGCGGCGAGGTCGACATGGATTGCGCCGTATGGTGGGAGGCCATGAGTCAAGCCACCAATGCGCACGAGCGCGACTTGTTGATGGAGCAAATTCGCCAGCAGCCCGCAGCAGGCGGCGCCCGTAAGCCCCGCCGCCGGCGTGGCGGTGGTGGCAGCAAAGGGGGCCAGGCTTCGCCAGCAGCGGAGTAGGGCGGCCATGGCTGCGCGTGCGCCCGTTACAGCTTACGTTGGCTTGGGCGCCAATTTGGGTGACGCCCGCGCCACCATGGCGTGGGCGGTGCAGCAACTGAGCGCCTTGCCCGATTGCACGCGCTCGCAGGTGTCGGGCCTGTATGCCTCGGCCCCGTGGCAAGCGCAGGGCCCCGATTATTTCAATGCCGTGCTCGCGCTTGATGTGACCTTGACCGCCCCGGCCCTCTGGCAAACGTTGGCAGGGTTGGAGCAAGTCGCCGGGCGACAACGCCCTTATCGGCATGCGCCACGTTGCCTGGACTTGGATCTGCTTTTTTATGGTCAGGCCAGCGTGCAAAGCGCGGTGCTGACGCTGCCGCATCCGCGCTGGCACGAGCGCGCGTTTGTGCTGCAACCCCTGCGCGAGCTGGCGCCGCATTGGGTGCCACCTGAGCTGCTGCAGCGTACCGCGCAACAGCCTTGCACGCGCGTGGCGCATGCAGGTTGGGTGGATGCGGCGTTGGCTGAATAAGCGCTACCGGCCGAGCGCCAAACTAAGGTGCCAGGCGCTGCCGCTGCCACCCGCCACCGGGGTGTTGCACATACTGCAAACGGTCGTGCAGGCGACTGGGACGGCCCTGCCAAAACTCCCATTGGTGCGGCTGTAAAACGTAGCCACCCCAGTGCGGTGGCCGTGGCGGAGACAACGCAAAACGTGCCGCGTACTTGGCCGCTTCGGCCATTAAATAAGCCCTCGACTGCACCACCTCGCTTTGCGGACTGGCCCATGCGCCGATGCGTGAGTCCAGCGGTCGGCTGGCGTAGTAGGCATCGCTTTGGGCGTCATCAATCGGTTGCACCATGCCCTCAATG
>Ga0255753_1004324_pt1 | contig 14181 bp, 12 predicted proteins | sample 041ome_10_FD_179953 | JGI IMG/M metagenome (GOLD analysis project Ga0255753, IMG submission 179953) | Coastal salt marsh microbial communities from the Groves Creek Marsh, Skidaway Island, Georgia - 041412US metaG (version 2) | ecosystem: Environmental > Aquatic > Marine > Intertidal zone > Salt...
CTCCCGCGCCGCGCGCGTCGCGATCGGTTCCTCTCGCACCGACGGTCGCGCGCGCGAGTCCGGCGACGGCGCGCGCGCGACGCGACGCGACGGCGAAAACTCAAAACTCAACGCAGGGCGCCGCGTCCGAGTCCGAGTCGACGCCCCGTCGACGCGTCGTGTCTGACGCGTAAAATGTTAGAAATCTGAAGAGTAAAATATGAAGTATAGCTTTCCCTAGTTAACCTAGGAGGACGAATTGACGAGTTAATGTTAACTCGTCAATTCATTAATGAGTGTTAACACTCATTAATGAACTAATCAATGATAGCTCCTTGTAATCGACAACACTTATCGACGCACTTGGCCAGATCGATCGCAAAGTATCAGGTATAGCTATCGAGGTTTCGTATTGTTGAACATTTTACCTGGGACTCTACGGAAATACAATGCAAACGTGCCATGTAGAGTCTCAGGCCTAGCGTATGTACGCGAAGCGAAAATAGATAGATTGAGTTTTCATTTAGTATAACTCGAGAGCGGGTTTCCCATAGTGGTGTCTGGGATGGGCGCCAGCCCCTTTGCTGCCGCATCGCATATTTCGTAGTCAAATAACCGCCCGCATGTTTGTCGCACGCCAAAGCTGGGATCGACGATTTTGAACCTCGCGTACATCGACCCGGAAAAAAGAAATCCAAACAAAGCGAGCTTCGATTTTCAGTCTGGCAGTGTGCAGCCCATGAACACCCAATCGCGCACCGCACGAGACGAATGGGTTAATCCCGATCGAGTGAATTACCTGAAAGTTACTATAGATGTGTCCATCTCAAGTGTCATTATCCCTGAGATAATCCCTCACCCGGAACGAGTTTTCCAGAGCAATATAGTATTTCATAGCGACACGCGACTAGAAAGTTCAGTATGACTTAGACCGCCAAAGCTGCCAAATCCACGGTTGATCGTACAACAGCTCGTGTGTTTCTGTGAGACGGTCCTGAATGATGGCGTAGCGCTCGAGCCGGTTTTCCACCCAGTCTACACCGGCATGGAATTGGACTTGAATGTGATGAAATATGTGACACTGCTCAGCTTTGAGAACACTTTCGAGTACTTCCCATTCGCAACCTTCGCAATTTATCTGAAGTAGATCAACATGTGTGATATCGAGCTCGCTAATGACGTCACTAACTTGCCGTATTTCGGCCAATGTTCCTCTTTTCGTCGGTCTCGTGGCGTCACCTTTGATTTTAAACGCAGTGGAACGCGTAGTTGCTCCTAATCCATACGGATACACGACAACATCCAAGCCGTCAAGGTTCAAGCGAGCTTCGTCGTGAAAAACTGGCTCAAACAAAAGAGTTTTAAACGGACCGTGTAGTTGTCTCATCTTCTTTATGTCGACACCCGTGTATCCACCAACTTCAACGACCAATGAATTCTGAGTCAAATATGTGTGATAAGAATATCTCGTCTTGTCGCCACCGAATTTCTTGAAGAAGTCGTCATAATCTGCACTGAGCCGCGAACCTCTCAATACGGAAGGGCACATCCTGCGCGCGTAACACTGCACGCCGGATGTGTTGTGAACATCTGCGCCCGTGGTCGCATAATCCGTCGAACGGTGGGCTGGCCGGCTGCTACGTGGTGGCTGCGCAGTGAGTCGTCCCAGTGCAAAGGAAAGTGCAAAAACGAGACCGGTGCAAAACGTGGACGTGCGTCTCGTCGATAGCATCGCGCCTTAGCACCGACAGCGCTACGCGTGCTGCGGCGATCCGAGACGATGGGTGGTGAGCTCTTCAAACTGAGGTCGATGATGTTCCTTTCGACAATTTGAAGCAAAATTGCACGCGGGTAAGTAGGCCTGCAGCAACTAAGGCTGAAAAAGTAATTGCTAAAATTTTGTCACCATTATCGAAACGGAGGTTGAGATGTGATAGGCCTGCAGCACCTGGTACACGACGAAAGGCTATTGTCATTTCTATGGTGAATAGGTATACGCCGTTACAAGACTACGGCCCTCGTGTTTCTCCTCAAATAAACTTTAAATATAAGACTCCCCAGTCTTAAATTCAAACTTGTCGGCAGCGACCCCTCGCTCTACGGATATCTACACTGCTCATATGACTCAGATGTACGGAAGTAGTGTCGACCCCCCGCCCGGAGAAGTGGCGTACTTGAACCTTTTATGAAGTATGTGATCGAGTCCGATGGGACACACTTGTGGAACTCGCAGAACTTCACGATGAAATCGAAATCACTGGTAGTACTATCGATGAAATAATCCACAGACGATATGGTACGTTGAAACGCAAAGCTTATGTCGATGTAGTCACGCACCGCTGTCGTGTCCCGGACACGGGGAAGAATCTTAACCTTAAATTCGTTGTCCGGTAGCCGCTCATAATGCCTTCGGAAAGCGACAAGCTCAACTTGCGGATCTAAGCTAGATTCCCGTAATATCTCACTGGAGTAATGTGACGATAATTGCATAGTCATCGTCGACAAATGCAACACAGGGCGTCTTCACAAAATTCATAGAAATTTCGAATGGAGCCGCCGCAATTCGAGTAGGCCTCCCTTTCATATTCAACGCACTTATGCCTCAAATCTTCTCTTACGAAGTCGGAACACACGACTTCACCGTCCTGAGTCGAATTCAGAGCTTGTACGACTATTATAGGCCCCATGATATTTCTGTCCTGCTTCGAAATAGAGGAGATGGTGTTTTTCAAGCTATCTCTCATCATGGTTGGCAAACACGCAGTTTCACAATTCGGAGCAAACACTCGTACCGACAGATTTCAACCACTGAACGTTCAATGCATCCAAGGATTTCGATTGAGCTCAACATGCACGGGCGAGGATAGGCTCACATCACATCCGCAGATGCTTCTAAATAATCTGTATGCACCACACGCTCCCTTGGAAGCTCGATATAGCTGGCTGCTCCAAGAAAGGTATCACAGAAAGTATAGTACGACCAACTTCTCATCAAATGTTGTCGCATGGTACTGATATTGCATGACGCCCCGAAGCGTTCGTTCTGGGTGTCCCTTGGCGGATTAGTCTTAAAATATCCATCCCCAGGCAACGTGATGACTCGACGAGGCAGAGTTTCATCTAATCTGGCAATCAAAGGGCCGAAATCGTCATACTTGAACAAAATTACTCTGTCAAAGACATCTAATAGTGAATCATCATATCTATGCCACTCTACTGAACAACGCGAGATGATTTCTGCACAGTCATAATTGTTTGAAATAAGTGACGTGAGGTTTACACCTTGAAAATTACATTGACTCAATAAATGCTCCACTGGTTCACGACAGGGGAAAATGCCTGTTTTGGTTGCATTTTTGAAAATATTCAGCTGAACCGCTTTCTTGAAACCAACAGCCCCAATTTCATGTGATATAAAAGCACAGTTGTGAAACCCCCATTCATTCATTCATTCTTTCCGGAGCGACTCTATCCAAGCCGAAACCTGGAAACTGTGCATCATTAAGCGGCCGCACCACATCTTCAGAATTCTGTGAGAAAGAGTAACCTTTATGCCCACACACACCATAATACCACCTCGCAATAAGCCGATTCAGTGTACTACCCGCTGTTTTTGCCACGTGGACGTGGAACAATATCTCTGGTTCGCGTCTTCCTGAGCTCTCCACCCCACTTACCCTCCTGGTCGGCAAGTTTTGTTTCAACAACACATCTACCTCAAGAGCCCACATTGAAACAATCGCTATGAAGAAACTCGTCCCGAAGCATAGCGCTGCGTGCCACTGCCGGGATAAACCCATCTTTGAGGGAAGATCGAACTAGAAAGTCCACCCTTCCTCGTCGTCGTAGGAGGCACAGCGTAGTGTAGTCACGGGTTTCCCACAATACTCACTCGTCGATTTTGCTCTGACGACGGGCTACTGTCATTTCTATCACACCAGTAGACATTGTTTAGCCGACTAGAGCACCGTAGATACCTACATCAATCAGCGACTTGTCGAAAAAACGGGAGTAAGACCACCGAAATTAGCATAAATATATTGAAAGCACGTAAATTTGACGATAACTTTGCCCAAAGTTGTCGTCAAAATTAAGGTTTGTAAAGTCAATAATTTTTACTCGTCAATCCTTGAGTTAATTAGAGGGTCAAAGTTATGAAAAAGTCATTGAAATTAGCCCTTAGACCCGGCTCGATAACTCTCGCGTAATTTGCCCAACAGTCCATTCAATTCAATCACACAAAACTGACGCGACGGTTCACGATTCGCAAGCACGGCGAAGTTATGGTCAAAGTTATGAAATGAGCTCTTAGTCGTTTTCGCATAACTCGGGGCCATCGTATTATCGCAACTGTTGAACACGACACCGTGCTAGCTTCGCTGTTAGAACCGGGCACATTCACGTAAACGTGACTTTCGATGCAGCGTCAAACTTTGATACTACACTTGCGTAAAGTTTGCCATGTTTCTCTCACCGTGTCACTTTGCTGGGCGTGCTCCCACCGCGTTCTGCGCGTGCCGAAGGTTGACCAGCATCAACACAGTGTCGAGATCACGACGGAATATTGGAAGGAGTATCGCATCAGTGATGGTATAGCGCGAAGTTACTCTGCGCCTGGCTGCGAAAAATATCCTAATAGTATTGTTTGTGAGTATCACCACGAAACAGAAGAGCCGCGTGATATCAAAGCACTCACGAGAGTTCTAGATAGGTACTCCAAGCACAACACACATATTGAACTGGCAGATGGACAATCCATCGTGGTGCACTTGCGACTTGGAGATGGCTTGTGTGCGCGAATTGACCCCACTTGTCGTGGCACGGTAACTTCCGTTCCAAACTGCTGGGAACACGACGACGACTGTTTTAGGAACCCAGATAGTGAGACAAAGCACTACGCTTATTCGAAGGCTTGGTATTTACCACTGCTCTACGAGTTGGAGGCGTTTCAAGATAGATATGTCGTTATAGTCTCAGACTTTACTCACTGGACTCGCACGAGTGACCCTCGCGAAGGAAATTACACAGTGGATGAGGTGTACGCTCAGAATGTGTACAACTTTTTTTCAGAACACGGTTTTGATGTCAAAATGAAGCGCACGGGGACCCCAGACGCAGACTTTGTCTACATGTGTTCATCGGCGGTATTTCTGCAGGGCGGTGGAGGATATAGCAACCTCGTTGCATCGGTTGTCCGTGAGCGGGGGAGAATCGTATTACAGCCGAAACGGACACCGTCCATGTAGATGTCAATGTGGTCTGGTGCCTGATACACTTGTGTTGAGTTCAAGAACGCCCACGTATGTGGATTGAAAATTACATCTTGACCACATCTAACATGCCAAAATACGTCGGTCACTACGTGAAAACTGGGAACCACTTCGATTTTCTTTGGCAGTCCTGGTTCTGCAAACACACGTCCAAATCAATTAAAAATTGATTTGATTGCGGCAACGTTTGAAACGCACTCGACCTAAGTCGTTTCCAACCGACTGCGCTTTTAGTTTCTTTAGTATGGATCCAGAACACCTCTCGAGATAGGACGACCAGATTTATTGCTTCTGGGTGCCCAAAAACTGCGAGACCAAAATCTAAGTCTTCGTAACCCGTGTAGATATGTTTGGACGAGGTGGATACCACCGAGTGGACTAGATCCGTAGAAGCAAAATAAAACTGGCCTGACATGTACACATTACCTCGCATGATCTTACAGTGCTCGAATCCACCACACGTATTGAAATCCATCAAGATACCACCGTATCGCTTCCTCATATCTTCTGCTCCGATGGGCGGTGGCGGTAAGTCTCGATCTATGAAACGTAATAACAGATCGGGTCTCATCATGGTATCGATGTCAACTTTTGCGATGTAATGTATATCGGCGTCCTTACACAGTCGCGATGCGTATGAAAACCAAGTCATCGTCTTTCCGTGATTCATGTTCTCTTTAATAGAAAGCAAAGTTACCCCTGCTTCGTCATCTGGCGCGCTGTTTTCGACGTTTCCGTTGAAGGTCTCGCCGTCAATAAGCGCGCCAATCACGAACGTGTAGACAATCCGACACTGTTGAGTCTTGTTTGGATTCAAAAGAATATCTAGTGAACATACAAAATCATAGTCACGAAAGAGCTCTCGGTGTAACTCTCGCATCGTTGTGTCAGTGCGCACCGAAAAAATACCGAGCAGCATGTTGCTACGTGTTGCTCGCGGTACAATCACCGCTGATATACTTGTGAGTCCAACGTGTAGAACGGAGACCGTAAGGAGCACTACCAGGGCTGCGAAGGCTAACGGTCTAAAACGTGCGACACGAAAACGCGGACCCCGACTTGTCATCCCCGACTTGTCATCCCCGACTGGAGTTGTTTGAATATATTTCGGAACCGACGGTATACCGTGGCGTTCGGCCACTATACCTTGGTCGTTTCAGCACACTACTTCAGGACACGCTCTGTTATGGCGACTAATTGTTCCCGTGATTTGCGCAACGTGCTACTTCTTTTGGCGGCGCCGAATTGGCGCCCAATCGGGCTGTCACATCCTGCAATACTGCACCCACACAACTACTCATGTCCGACTTTGCACGTCAAGCGCATCGCTATTGCGGACATACACGACGGTACTAGAATAGACGTACCGTCAATCTTCCTTGATATTGGGCACGGTGTTCTCAACTTGGGCTTCAAGGGTCGCAACGGCCCCTATCCCGCCCCCCTCGCTCGAATGACATACCCCTCCAGAGAAATATCCCCTATTGTCATGTCTATGACACGCACTCAGCCAGGCATTTCTGAACGAATGGTGAAAAAGAGATTTGAGTATTACAAGAGCGGCGCTGATATTCTGCACAGACGCATTATTCTGTCAGTTTTCACCGACTTTGAGCGAGCTCTTTCAACCGCTCCATTGTTTTAAATACTTGTCATAGACTTTTCCTGGGACGTTGTTCACCGGCAGAAGCAAAATCTTTCGTTGAACACTTGCAGAAGAAGTCGACTGGGCTGACCGGCACACTACACTTCATTTCGGCAAATAATGTTTGCGACGCGGAGTACATTAAATATTTCACAGGCCTGGACGTACCTGTGATAGGTGGGAGCTCATTCGGCTATCAATATTGTAGATACGCCCCAGTCCGTTCCGAGATAAATATCGGCCCTACTCAGCATACAGAAATCCCCGGGTTTTTGTATTAAACCAAGTTTGAGTTCCGCACTATGATATCACTGTACTCGAAGTATTAAGAAGACGATATGTGCAAGCACAGAGTTTTCGTCATGCTACCGTACGCAGTACATAGTTACGGGATCCTTGAGCCGTATTCTCTATCCATTCCAATGTTTGCACCATCGATTGAGTTCGCAATACGCGCCAACCTTTTTTATGACGCAAATGACCGCCACTATTGTGGTGAAACTTTTAAGGAACCTACGTGGGCCAGTGGTTCGCAGCCCTTTTCGCCGGAAGTTAGAAGCATAGAGGCTCAGCGCCATTGGCTTCGATTCGCGGAAGTGTACCAACTGCCTCATGTTAAGATATTGTTAAGATATTCGATAGCCTGGAACATTTAGAAGAAATATTGGTCACAGCAGATTTTCATGACTTGCACGCGCGGATGTCAGCTTTTAACAGGCAAAAGCGAAATGGAGTATATTCCCAAATACACGAACTTGTAGCTCGCATTCCAACGCGTGGTAGCGTGCCCACGAAGTATTCGGCCGCCGCCGAGCTCTGGGGTGGGGCTCTGATGCCTCTGTATCAAGCGATTTGAACCATCCATCGGTACTTGACCCGAGATCGTGAACAATGGTAGCAGCATCACTTGATCACTATTTAAGCGGCTAGAGACGAGTGACACTGCGTGAAGAAGCCCTCCTATGCCCGAAAAGAATCAGCTCAGCCGCAGAGGAAGAAATTTGTATCATTTGACGACAATCCAACCGTCGACGAGCTCAGCGCCGGCCCGTTTCTCACTCACGCCTGCATTCAAACTTTGTGGCATATCGCATAATATATTCTCTCGTATTTTGTAGCATCCACCGTGAATCGTCGGTGGAGCGCTGACATCACTTTGTAAAAAAATATTCCGACCCTGTATCAAGAATAGTCAGCCTCCTAGACACCCGCGCCTGCACGACACCGCATCGCACGGGTTGTTGGAAGAAGTGTATGTCACAGTGCGCACGCGCAGCTATATTTGCGCGCTAGCCGAAGCATCTTTCGCGCGCACTCGACACGCGGCTCGAGTGCAGCTCTGTTCGCTTTTGTTCTAGTGGTCGGCTGGCAACATTTAAAGACAATTAACGCCTGCCCACGGGGAGAGCCAGACCAGTCTTCGCGATACTCGGCGCGCGCTACGTCTACAAAATTTCGGTGAACAACGTGCGATGGCGTGATGTCGCCGTCCTAACTCAGCTAGGACCTAACTTTCGTTCCCGTTTGATGGTGACAAACACATCGTAGTTATTTCGATGATTCGACTCGCGTGATAATAAGTGAAGAATTCAAACATAGACTTTCAAGACTTTCAAGAATCTTACCATGTTCCCGTGTCCACACATATGGGCGACCGCCCAGGGCAGCGCGTGGGACGACCACTGTGGCCCGGAACTGACACTCACGGCCATTTGGGTGCGCAGAGCAAAGTGCGTCGTACGGCCAAATTTCGGGACCGTGTCGAGTGTTGTTCAGACTCTGAAATTCAGAGCGCTTGCAGTGCAATTTGGAGAACTTGAGACTTCTGAACACACCACACCGTGCACGTGCGACGCAAGGGCGATGCGCGCGAAATTCGACGTCGCGAGAGTATCGCGAAACGCGATACAAAGAGGCGTGGTCGCCGCGTGTTTGGCGACTGCGGTGTTCGTTCATTACACGACATCGTCGAAGTTTTCGTTCGCGGCGTTACGCGGCGCGTCAAAAAACGTCGTCGTGCGTTCGGGCGCGCGGCGTTGCGATGGAGAGTATGAACTTTCGGCGAAACACGTCAAGGCGTATTCGAAATCTCAGGACAAAGAGGACCAGTACGTCGTGCGCAAGTATTTTAAAGGGCTGTGTGGCGGCACGTACCTGGAACTCGGCGCACTGGATGGCGTTCGATTTTCAAACTCGCACTTGTTTGAGTTTGGTTTCGGTTGGAGCGGAGTTTTGATCGAGCCCAATCCGGCGAGCTTTGCAAAATTGCAGCAAAACAGACCAAATAATATGCTACACAACTTTGCGGTATGCAATTCGCCTAGACACGTACATTTCATCGAGTCCGGCGATGGTGCCGTGACTGGCATTCTTGAATTCATGGCGCCGTCGTTCCGGGCAGCGTGGCATGGTGCGGACACTCGGGAGCTTGAAAAGGCGGCGAAAACGATAACATGCGAACCCCTCCGTTCAATCCTCGCGAATGATTTGGGACCGGCGAGACACATCGACTTTTTAAGCCTAGACGTCGAAGGCGCCGAGCTCGAAGTGTTGAAAACAGTTGATTTCAAAAAGCAGCAATTCGGTATTATTTTCTACGAAGCCGACGAACACAACAGTTTAAAAAATGAAATGATTAAGAGTTTATTAGAAATGAATGGGTATAGATTCGTCGAACACGCACTACGGAGTAACTTCCACATGAATGTTCGATTTCACGACATCTACGCCAACTTGGCGCACGAATCAGGGAGGTACTGGTAAATAATCGAGAAACTTGCGCATCATGACGGGCTCGAGACAATATTCCTAGAGTTTGTATCGTGGCGGCTAGAATGACAGGCCCCGTCCGAGAGTCGGAGTCTGAGAGTCACTCTCAGTCTACAAATTGGCATTGAAAATCGCATAATGATGTCTCGTTGTTTATGAAAGCACAAGTTAAATCGTGAAAAAATGCATGCAACCGTGGTTGGTCGAGAAAATCTGGTGCACCGTGCTGTACACGACCTCGCGTGCTCGATTTCGCAAATCAGGTTTGCTGCGCGTGGAGGGTGTTCCGATGATCGAAATGTCTAGTATTGTCATATTCAAAGATACGCGAAACATACGATGACAACATAACATGTGATTTCAATCAGTTTCGCGTCCCGCCGAACCGAGATTCGTTTTCTGTGCGCCGGTGCGCGCGGCGCCAATAGGCGAGCTCCCCTTACGAAAACGACCACTAGTGCGAAAGCAAACAGGGCAGCACTCGAGAGCCGCGTGTCGAGTGCAAGCGAAAGATGCTTCGACTAGAGCGCGCATACACGCACATGCAGCATTTATTTACTCGGACAACCCGTGCGGTGCATGGCGTTGTGTGGACGACGCATCTACGTGCGGATGCGAATCACTTGATTGAGCTGCACTTGCAGCGCAGTGCCCCTGCAGGATTGATCCAACCCAAATCCAGCTCTCAATGTGTGTGAGAGATAATGACACATGAGATGAACCCAATCTTGTATTGTAGTGATGCTAACGACTACCCGGTATGTCTATACTTCACGACCTAGACTTAGCGCGTATGAATGAGCATCAGATGAGCACGCACGACATCCATCGCGACTATAAACCCAAGGTTCCTCAGTGTGACCAGGAGCAGCACAAACTCGATTTATCCCGCCATGCGAGCGGAGGGATGACGTGAAACAACCTGAATTCGGGCGTAGACGTGTATTGGATTTATGGCGCCGTCTGATGATTCGCCCGGCTCATCTGGCGGATTCTCATTAAGAAATATAGCTTCGCATCAGCAGTTGACGCGTTTGACGTTCTCGCGCAACATGCATCCATAGCCGCGCAGACCCTCACACACTTTCGCACACCCTCGCACATGGATATTTCTTTTGAATCAACTAAATGAGATTTCGTCAACATTTGCTTAAGCTCTCGGGAGCACAGGCAAATGTTTAGAGAAGAACTGGTCAGGTCCGATGGAAAATGAGTTCCCGTAACCAGCAGCTTCTAAGTGGTGCTTCGCAGTTTCATGTTGGCCCTCGTACGAAATGAAATCTGCCTCTACGGTAAAAAGATCGATAGTCGGTAGAACGATGTCTTCGGCCCCTTCTACATCTATCATAATCCAACCAAACTGCCGCAAGTTGTGCTCTGCGAAAATGCTGGAAAGTTGCCTCATTGGAACAGCCTGTTTATGCAACACGAGCCCTTTCTTTTTGGCATACTTTTGCGCAGCTTTGTCGTTTTGACCACATGCCATCCCTTTCATGCAGCTCATCCCGATCTCCCAGCTGTTTGGGGAATCGAATGTATAAAATATTTTATCGTCGCTCGATGGTCCGATCACCGCGTTTACGTTCTCGCATGTCGGCCGGTTTTTCTTCAGGAGTTCGAAACTGATTGGACTTCCTTCGACGCAAACTCCTGTCCAACCCAATTGCAATTCAAAAAACAACAAGTTGCTCAGATATTGTCCATCAGCGGAGCCAATTTCAAGAAAGTGTCTAGAAAAGGCTGTCGCGGGCGCGGCAGTACAGTTGCACAATTCTGCTTCCGAAGTGTACCGGGCGCCATTCACGGGAGCATTAGTGCAGCTTTCGACGTCAATTGACCCACCCAAGCGCTTAAAAACCTCACGATCTTGATGATGTGGACGCTGAGAGTGGAACCAGCACCTGCCTTTCTGTCCAGGCAATAGTGGAACCACTCCATATTCGATCTGGTTCCTAGTCACGGCGGAGAACGTTGAGCTACCAGTTTGAGACCTGGACTGATGTGATGCCGATTCGAATTGACCAAACGTTGATTCGTGGAATCGAGCGCGAGAATAAACCGCGCGCAGGCATACGGCGCTGCACACGATCGCCACAAGATAGACTTTTCTACGTCGAGTTGCCAACGCCACGCTAGTTGGCCGCTTTCCGCTTTGAGTTGGAGACTCGCGCGTGTACTGGTTCGTACCCAAGATGCACTGCGCCTATACTCGGCGTGCATTGTACAGACACGCACAGTTAACGCGTCGATACTGCGCATCAACGGATGGTCCAGGTGATGCTAGGTTATTAGGACGTCTCGGCGCCGCGGAACACCATTCATAGTGTAGTGGCACAAACGGTAGCATAATCAATTCCTCAGGAAAGTGTACACGGGACCGCACGCGTGACGCATCTAAAGCAATAACAATGATGTGAGTCATATCACATGCTCGTCAGAGTCATAATGCAAAATAATCGCGTGATATGACAAAAGTTCTGGTGGCACGATGAATTTGTTGCGAATTGTGCGCCACAGCACGCGTGTTGACAGAAATGAACGCTGCGCTGCGCGTGGACACATGTATGCGCGCGCTAGTCGAAACATCGTACGCGTACACGCGGCGCGCGGCGCGAGCGCCGCTCTGTTCGCCCTCGCGCTATTCCGTTTTGGTTGGATTCACGCCGCCGAACGCGACACCGTTCGAGCGACACGGGCTCTCCTGAACGCTCGCGATTTTTGCGAACAAACGTCGACGAGAGAGCTCGAGCCGTGGAATTTCCACAAGAAGGTTTTGTCCTTCAGCTTATTCGCTCCCTCTAACGAGGGTGAAGAAGCAGACTTTCCTTGGTTTCTGAACGGCGTCGTGCAGAACGCAAAAGACGCGACGTTGTACTACCCCGATTGGATCGTGCGTGTCTACGTCATCGGTATCGATGTTAAAGCCGAACGCACATTGGAAGCGCAGCAAAATCTTGAGCTCGTGCGATGCACGTCGAGCTTACCTTTGAATAGCTCGAGTTCTCGAAAGATGTTGACGCGCTTCTTAGTTTACGACGATCCCAAAGTCCGTCTCGCCATCGTGAGAGACGCTGACAGTCGCCTAAGTCCACGCGAGCTCTTTGCGGTAAACCAGTGGATTTCAAGTAGTTTAGACTTTCATATCATGCGCGATCACGCGGCGCACGACGTGCCTATACTCGGCGGGATGTTTGGAATGAAGCGCGGCGCGCTGCGAGACACGTCGATGTCTGAGCTTATAACGAAGGCTTTAATCGACAGTTCGGCGCGTATCATGGGCGCGAGGGGCGAGGATCAAGCATTTTTAAAAAAGTACATTTGGCCGAAAGTGAAAACTTCTTGCTTCGCGCACGACGTGGACACCAAGCGTTGTTCAAAGTTTGGATCTAAGGTGTGTCGAGGTTTTCCGATGGGATTACGAGACGAGTTGGCAGAATTCTACGTTGGCGCTCCGTTTAAGAGCGACAGTTCTTCTGAATTTTCGACGCAATCGTACGCGTGTACGATACAATGCGGTATCGGTGAATGACGCTCTCTCGCGTGGTAAGACGTGTAGCAACTAATAATGTCTACAGTAGTATTGTTCTGACAAGCCTAAAAATCGCACGATGAGTTTCTAGCCTCACAACGACACGACGAATGCGTCGTGGAGCAAAACGTTCGTATGATTCTCGCACTCTACCGAACCTGTGCGTGATAACAAATGCGAGGCTCTAAGGACGTTTACCGCGGTCGCTCACTCGAGCGTTTCAGGAACCGTTGAAAACATTCTTCGTCGGTGCGAACCCATGGTCGCGCAATCGCTCCGACGCTTACGCAAGACTCGGGTGATTCTATGCGCGGCAATTTTTGCCGTGGCATCGGTGTTCAGTCACACAAGGAAACTGTCTCTTGAAAGTTCTGCCGCACCACCTCTTAGGACGGTGAAGCTCGCGACGAGCGACGACTTGATTTCTCGAAAACGATCAGTCAACTCGAATTGTACCGTGGCCGTGGTGGTATCCAGCACCACAAGAGGGATCACGGACATGCGTTGGGAAAACCTAGCGCTCTCATCCATCATGCTACCCTCTCTTAAGAAAACTTTGGAGCCAGAGTACACGTACACACTCTACGTTGGGGTCGACTCCGACGACGAGTTTTATACGAGCGACGAAAATCGCGCACACCTGCGCGAAATCGCGAATGACAAACTGAAAATCGTGGTTGAGTTCTACCCTCGAGTCCCGAATCGCATCCCGTTTAACGAAATTCTCAAACGTGCGTTTGAAGACGGGAATGAGTACATCGCCAGGATAAACGACGACACACAATTTTTAACGCCGTTGTGGACCACCATGGCAATCACTGAACTCGCGTCAGGCACTCCGCCGAACGTTGGCGTGGTCGGGCCAGTCGTGCAAGGTCCGAAGAATGTCAATCACAAAATATTGACACACGATATGGTGCATAGAACGCACATGGAAATTTTCAAATGCGCCTACTACCCGACTGTTTTCGAAAATATATGGATAGACG
>Ga0255753_1004325_pt1 | contig 14180 bp, 10 predicted proteins | sample 041ome_10_FD_179953 | JGI IMG/M metagenome (GOLD analysis project Ga0255753, IMG submission 179953) | Coastal salt marsh microbial communities from the Groves Creek Marsh, Skidaway Island, Georgia - 041412US metaG (version 2) | ecosystem: Environmental > Aquatic > Marine > Intertidal zone > Salt...
ATCGCACCATTCTGCATCAGATCAATGCGGTCTGCCTCTGCTGTGATGGTCATGTCATGCCCGCCAATAGCAAGCCTCGCCTTGCCACGTGCCTCAGAATAACTGGCAGATCTGTTGGGACGATCCAGGCTCTCATCCGTGATAAGCCAAGCGGCAATACGCTTAAACCGTAATTGCCAGAACAGCTTGATCCATGGTGTTCGATCAAGAGCGGAAAGTTGCTTATCCCCCTCAGTCAAAAGGAGGCGCAACGCATCATCCGGCAAATCCCCACTGCCATATTGCGACATGAAACCGTGGATGGCACGGTGATAAAGCGTACCTTTCAACGCTGGGTCAGGCACGCTAAGAACAGGATCAAGGGCCTTTAACCCTAACACCCGCCGTGCATATATCGCATAAGGGTCACGCATCAGCACCTCAAGTTGGGTTGCTGAAAAGGTCATCATATGGCGGCGGCGTTCCTCAAGGCTAATGACTGGCTGAGGCCGCAAGGCAGGGGTAATCCGCCCTTTCAGATGATGCCGGCGGCGATCCCATTCTACTAGCCTCTGTTCTCTTGGGGGCTTGAGCTGACTTGCTGTTAATACCGCCATCAGTCGTCGCCACCAGCGCGATGGTTCGGTTGGCGTTCCATTATCTTGACGCGAGCGTGTTAACATCACTTTTGGTGCTGCCATAGTCATCATCACATCATGTGCCGCCATTCCAGCACGCCAAAACGGGGTTGGCAGACCAATAGATCCACGCATTTTTCGGCTCATCCATGGGTCGGCTTCAGGGTGTTGGGGGGTTGTGCCTTCATTCATACCGCCAAGGATCATCAGGTCACTGGCCTGCATCCTTGCCTCAACAAGACCCATGATAGATAGCCTAGGGTGCAAATCATCTTCAGGGTAAATGGTAACGCTTGCCATAAACTCTTCTATCAGCGTGGCATAGCTTGGTGCGTCGACCTCAGCCGCACTGCCATAGCGCGAAATACCATCAAATAATCCTGCCAGTCGATGCCCATCACGCCCTTGCCAGACGAGATTAGGGGTGATGCCATCATGGCTAAGCGCTTCGGCCGCTTCAGCATGGGCGTTGGCAATTCGCGCCAAATTATGTTCAGCATCATGCAGTTGCAAAAGAGGTTGATATGGATCGATTAGCCGTTCTTTTACAAATTTTTCCAGTCCGGGGGAGATCTTTGCCGCCTTTTCCTGAAGCCTCTCTAATCCTCCGCCCTGATAGCTATCCTCACGCTGGCGAATAACCTGTCTTTCAATCTGGCGCATATGATCACGGAATTGCGCCCTATCCATGCCGCCACAGCAATACGGATGCTGGGTCAAGGCCAGCAAGCGTTGAGGGCTGAAATCATCTGCCCATGCCTCCGCCATAAGACGCAAAAATTGTGCCCCTTTGGTCTGTGACAACACCATTCCAGCACTTGACGGAACCCCAATGCCCCATCGTGATAATTCCATAGACACCATTTGACCAAGGGCTTTGTCAGCGGTGATTAGGCTGGCGGTTCGGTCTGGGGTCTCAAGCACCTCGCGCATGGCAAGGGCGATAACCCTTGCTTCTTCGCGGCGATCGCGGCAGGTGACCATTTCCATCCCTGACACCGCTTGATCTGGCAGGGGATGAGCGCGAAGGCCATACCATTTCTGAGTCTGGCTGGATAGCCGCATAACCTCACGCAGAAGCCGCAAACGGCTTGTCGGGTCAGACGGATCAAGATCAGGTGAAGGCCACGGCGTTACCCTCTTTCGATCAACCGCTATCGCATTAAGCAACCGCGCCAGTTGAAATTGGGGATGCGTAGCTACTGTCTGATCTTTGCTAGTGGTCAACTCGCCCCATTCTTCCTCTTCCATGCCCATATCCAGACCGGGCAGTACCAGATAGCCCTGAGGCAAAGTGAGCACAGTTTTCATCAGCGCTTGTGTCGCTGGCACTGAACCGGTTGAACCTGCAATGATGACTAAACCTTGGGGTGGATTTTCCTGCCATGCTTTATCTCTTGCGCGGATCGCCGCGTCACGCCAAATCCCCTGATCCGTTTTTCCACGCTCGTGCAAGACATCCGGCCAGTTTTCCGTCAGGATTTTCAAAAATGCCAAAATGTTTTGCCAATGATCTGCCAGTTCACTAGTGACCAAATCTGACAGGTCTTTAAAATCCACACCATTGGTTTGCATCTGATCCAGAAACTCCCCTAAAGCGCGAGCTAGTCCAAATGCCTCTGTCTGGCTAATGTCTTTTTCTGCGTTTTGATGACGAAAGAGATGCACCAATCGGGCCAGCAAAAACTGCCGCTCAAGGGGGTCAATGACTGGCGGCAAATCACCAGCATCCCACCCTGCGACCACAAGGTCAGCATCATCGGTGTCAATATCACCGATTGCCATCAGCCGTGGCAAAATCTGGGGCTTACCAGCAGAATAGCGCAAAAACGCAAGCCGAACAGCTTGCGTCAATCGGCGGTTAGGGAGAAGGATCATCGCTGATGCCATGCAAGCAGGATCATCAACCTTGGTCATGATTCCGGCCACCAAATCATCTGCGAAACAGGCCCCTGCCGGAATATAATGGACACGAGATGCGTCAGGATTTGCCATAGCGTATTATACCCCACTGTGACCCAAAAGCCTAGTTAGACTTAAGTGTAATCTTACCACAACCCAGTGGACACAAAGGCGAAATATAGACGGCGCCATAAAGACTTAGAGGAGAGGCTCAGTGGTTATACCTGCAGTTTCTAGGATAGCGCGCCAATAGCTTTGATAGGCGGCGGCAACATGAAAACTGACCTGCCTAATGCTAGGGTCACGGCCTTGTTTTAACGTTATTTGTAATCCATTTTCAGGGATGGCCGCGCCTAGCTTACTCATCCATTCAATCACACAAACAGCGTTAGCCATACCTTCGTCAAGACCAATATCAAACGCTTCTTGGGGCGTATCCAGCCGCCATAAATCCACATGCCAAATCAGATGCTCTGACCCTGATTTTTTATTATTGGCAGGACGGGGATAATACTGAACCAAAGTAAAAGTTGGGCTAGGAATATCCTCAAGCGTTATCCCAGCGCGTGTTGCCGCGGCCCGTATCATTCCCCTAGCTAGAACAGATTTGCCTGCCCCCATCTCACCTTCAAGGCCGATCACATCGCCAGGGTTGAGATGCTGTTCAAGCTGAGCACCAAGGGCTAGGGTTTCTGCCTCACCTGTGAGTTCAACTACAGCCAGTTTGACATCAAAAAAAGACATGATGTTATTGCATTACCCAAGAAGCAACATAAGGCCACGAGAATGATATGGCCCTGGCTGGCATAGCTTAATAACGATATTGATCGGACTTAAATGGACCAGCCTGATCAACGCCAATATAGCTTGCTTGATTTTTATCAAGTTTGGTTAGCTTGGCACCAACCTTTTCCAGATGCAACATGGCAACTTTTTCATCAAGATGCCGCGGCAAGGTATAAACCTTATTTTCATAAGCCTTGGCATTGCTCCATAATTCTATTTGGGCCAGCACCTGGTTAGTAAAAGATGCCGACATCACAAAAGAAGGATGCCCTGTCGCACAGCCCAGATTCACCAGCCGTCCTTTAGCCAACAGAATCATTTTTTTGCCATCAGGAAAGGTGATCTCATCAACCTGTGGCTTGACTTCATTCCACACCATATTGGTCAGGGCATTGACCTGTATCTCATTATCAAAATGCCCAATATTACAAACAATGGCACGATCTTTCATTGCACGCATATGGTCAACATTGATCACATCACGGTTGCCTGTTGCAGTGACAAAAATGTCAGCCTTTGTGGCAGCTTCTTCCATGGTGACCACTTCATAGCCTTCCATCGCCGCTTGTAACGCACAAATCGGGTCGATTTCGGTTACCATCACTCTTGCTCCGCCTTGACGGAGGGAAGCGGCAGAACCCTTGCCCACATCCCCATAGCCGCAAACCACAGCCACTTTACCAGCAAGCATCACATCGGTAGCGCGGCGAATACCGTCCACCAGAGATTCGCGGCACCCATAAAGATTATCAAATTTGGATTTAGTCACACTGTCATTAACATTAATGGCCGGGAATGGCATTAATCCAGCTTCTGCCATTTGGTAAAGCCTTAACACACCTGTGGTGGTTTCTTCGGACACACCCCTAATCGCATCACGCTGCATCGTGAACCAGCCTGGGCTAGCTTCAAGACGCTTCATGATCTGTGCCTTGAGAAACTCCTCTTCTTCTGACGCCGGTTCAGCCAAGATGGTTTCTCCGGCTTCGGCTCTGGCGCCTAGCAAGATATACATGGTGGCATCACCACCATCATCAAGGATCATATTAGCGCCTTTTCCATCAGACCACTGAAAGATTTGATCCACAAAATTCCAGTAATCCGCCAGGGTTTCACCCTTAAAGGCATAAACAGGAATACCGCGTTCAGCGATAGCGGCCGCAGCCTGATCTTGGGTTGAATAGATATTACATGAAGACCAACGGATATCCGCACCAAGTTCAGCCAGCGTTTCAATCAGCACCGCTGTTTGGATAGTCATGTGCAGACATCCGGCAATTCTTGCCCCTTTGAGAGGTTTGGATTTACCAAACTCATCCCGAAGTGCCATTAGTCCCGGCATTTCTGTCTGGGCAATTTCAATTTCCTTGCGTCCCCAATCAGCAAGAGACATATCGGCTACATGATAATCTTGTGTCATAATCTCATCCTATTAAAATCCAAGCTTTTCTTAGCAAAGTGTAATAATTTTTGCAATATCGTTAGCTTGCCAGTTTCTGGTGGGACAACCTAATATCATAGGATTTGCCGCGTAAATATTCAGCGATATATTCCGCCGCAAACACCGAGCGATGACGCCCACCTGTACAGCCAAAGCTTATCCGGCATTGTGGGCGGCCATCTTTTCGGTAAAGTGGCAAGATCAAATCTAACTGCATTTTTAGATGGTTCATATACTCATCAAATGCTGGATCAAGACGAATAAAATCCTGAACTTCCTGATCGCGGCCTGTGGACTCTGCCAGATGCGCTGACCAATGCGGATTGGCTAAAAACCGCATATCAAAAACCAAATCCACCTCATCTGGCAAACCATCACGGTAAGAAAAACTCTTGATCTCAACGGGCATAAGCTCATGGATATCAGCGCCGATTTCTTGTAACAGTCGTCGCCGAAAATCTGCCGGAATAGAACCTGTGGTATCAATAACAAGGTCAGCCTCTTTATCAACACCTGTCATGCGTTCCATATCACGAGAAATGGCAGTTTCTAAGTCTGAAATCCCCTCAATCCTGGTCAAAGGATGGCTTCGCCTTGCGGCATTAAACCGCCGGATTAATTCTGCCTCACCCGTGGTCAAAAAAATCAACATGACTTGATCGCCAAGCCGGCGCCGAATATCACGCATCAACGCTAAAAGGCTTTCAGATGTAAATCCCGATGTCCGCGCATCAATCGATACCACCAGATGCCGACCATTGGCCTCTACTTCGCGGGAGATCAATTGATCAAATAAGAACAGTGGCAGATTATCAACAGCCGTATATCCTGCGTCTTCCAAAAAATGTGACGCGGTGGATAGCCCTGATCCTGATAAGCCACAAATCACCACCAGTTTTTTGATTGGGGTTTTAGCGCCTAATTTTGGATCAGCTTTATTGTGTCGGTTGTGAATTGAAGCCATGTTACCTACCCGGCAAGAATTATGACACACTAACCTTATCTTCGCCACGCGAAAGCGGTATGACCAGACGAAGCTCTGCGCCAATAACTTTACCTTCATCGTTTCGTCGGTTGCTAGCCGTCATGCTTCCGCCATGCGCCTCGGCAATCTTAAGTGATATCGAAAGACCAAGTCCAGAATGTTTTCCAAAGCCTTCACCTGACGGCCGTTCAGAATAAAACCGATCAAAAATAGCCGCTAATTTTGCGTCTGGAATCCCGATCCCTTCATCACTGACCGATAGCACCGCCTGACGCCCCTCAACCGAGACGGAAAAAATAATATGGCCGCCCTTAACACTAAAACTCGCAGCATTGGACAGCAAATTATCCATAATCTGAACAATACGATCTACCGCGACATGAACAAAAACAGGCTTATCTGTCAATGTGAGATCAAGATGCAGATGAGTATGGGATAATCGCCTTGCTTCAACAAATCCTTGGGTCAATTCGTTAAGGTCAACGGTTTCATATGTCGCCTCAGACAGATCACGGTCAATCCGGCTTGCGGCGGAAATATCACTGATCAGACGATCCAGTCGAATAACATCTGATTTGATTACCTCTAACAGCCGCTTTTGCTGATCTGGTGTCTTAACCCGATCCAAAGTTTCAACCGCACTTCGGAGCGAGGTCAGAGGGTTTTTAATCTCATGCGCAACATCAGCGGCAAACCCAGCGGTAGCCACAGCGCGATCTTGGAGATCTTGTGTCATAAGCGTGATATCACGCGCCAATTCACCAATTTCATCATTGCGCTTAACCAGCTGCGGCAACGTGATCTGTTTTGTGTTTGACATGCGAACTTCATCAGCGGCTTTTGCCAGTTGGGCAATCGGTCGAGTAATTGAACGTGATAAAAAATAGCCTATTAAAATAGTAACCACCAACACCCCAAGCGATACCTGAAAAAAGGAATATCTCACAGCGGCCACATCCTGTTCAATTTGATCCCCTGATGCTGTCAGCAAAAGTGCCCCACGCACCACCCGCAGATTTCGAATGGGCACCGCCACCCCCAGGATCACTTGGCCATTTCGATCACGGCCAATAAACCGTTTAGCATCCCCTGAAAGCGCTTGTTCAACCCCCACATAATCTTTGGCAAAGGGGGACTGTGTTTCTCGCCAAGACGGATAATCCTCTTTGCTTGACAGCGTTGAGGCTATCCCATCCACCGCGTCCTTGACCCATCCTGTCACGCGGTTAAATGCGCCTTTGTTTGAGCGCGGCGTTTCAGTAGTGATAATACTGCGCGGAGCAGCAAGACCAATCGCACTCACGCTATCCAAAAGTAACGTGCCATCAGGTTGAAACACCCTAATACGCGCATCAGGAATACTGGCAATTAATTGTGCCGCCTGTTGCATAGTTTCGCCTGATATCTCGCGCCGGGCTAGTTGCGAATATCCAGCATCTGTCCAACCAATTGTCTGAGCCAAAGTTTCACCCTGACGCTGTAACGCCATTAGCTCAGCTGAAAATACTGTCTCACGATACTGATCAACATAAAACAATCCGATCAGAAACGCGCCCACCGGAAAAATGGCCACCGCGATAATGCGGAAGCCAAGTGAAAAAAAGAAAAAGCGATGGCGTTTGCTATTGCTCAAGATATTTATAGCCTACCCCGTAAAGGGTCTCAATTTGATCAAATGTGGGGTCGCCTTCACGAAATTTACGGCGCAACCTTTTGATATGGCTGTCAATGGTGCGATCATCCAGATAGACATTTTCTCCATAAGCCGCATCCAACAGCTGATCTCTGTTCTTAACAATGCCAGGGCGACGAACCAAGGCAGATAAGATCAAAAACTCCGTCACCGTCAACTTAACATCTTTGCCTTTCCATTTGCAGGAATGACGGTCTGGATCAAGGGTCATATCCCCAAGCACTACCATTTGATCACTTGCACTAGTCACCGATTGATCAGCACGGCGCAGGATTGCCCGCACCCTTTCAAGCAAAAGCCGCTGTGAAAACGGTTTGGTGATATAATCATCTGCCCCCATGCGAAGCCCCAACGCTTCATCCAGTTCATCATCTTTGCTGGTTAAAAAGATGACTGGCATGGCGCTAGCTGTACGGATTTTCTGAAGCAGTTCCATGCCATCCATTCGCGGCATCTTAATATCAAGGATCGCAAGATCAGGAGGCCGGCGTTTTAGCCCAACTAACCCTTGTTCACCATCTGAATAGGTATCTACCTCATAGCCTTCGGTCTCCAGCAAAAGCGATACTGAAGCAATAATATTCTGGTCATCATCTACTAATGCAATTCTTGACCCCATCCCTTTATCCTCCTTGACAATCAGTCTATCTTAAACCACTTGGAATAATGATGCTACACCCAAGGCTGGGGCGTCACTTTGTTCAGATCATGGCGAAAAGAGGCCATAAGGAGGAATGGTAACGTGACCGAGACATCAAAAACCGAACTGATTGCGATAAGCCACGAGATCATGTCGCGAATAGGTAAGGCGAGTTTGGCTACGATTGATCACCGCTCATTAGCCCCTTATGCCAGTCTGGTTCTGATGGCTATTTCTGCTGAAGGCATGCCCTTGCTGATGATCTCTGATCTGGCTGATCACACCCAAAACCTCAAAGCTGATAACAGCGCCGCCTTGCTGCTGGATGGCACAAACAGTCCTGAAGATGGCAAAGGGGCGTTAAGCGGCGCCCGTCTGACAATACAGGGCACGATTGAAAAAGATGATCGCCAAGATAGCCTTAAGCGGTTTTTAGCTCGCCATAACGAGGCTAATCTTTATGCTGGTTTTGCGGATTTTCATGTCTACCGGATGATCCCAAAGCGGTTTCATCTGGTGGCTGGTTATGGCCGTATCATCTGGCTTGATGCTGATGAGATGATGCCCCCAGCCAATTAATGCACTTCGTCCCAACTGTCGCCTGCCGCAGCCTCAACCACCAAAGGCACAGAAAGATCAAGCGTTGGCTTTGCAGCAGTTTCCATCACTTGGGTGACTAATGCTATAGCCGCTTCGGTTTCTCCTTCGGGGCATTCAAAGATCAGCTCATCATGCACCTGCAATAACATTCTGGTCTTTAACCCTTTTGCGGTTAGGGCCGCTGGCATGCGCACCATTGCTTGTTTAATGATATCCGCCGCGGTGCCTTGTATTGGGGCATTGATCGCTTGTCTTTCGGCAAACCCACGTTGCGCCTGATTGGATGAGGTAATGCCGTTAATATACAGCCGACGCCCAAACAACGTTTCCACATAGCCCTGTTCATGCGCCGCTAATTTCACTTCATCCATATAGGTTTTGATGCCGGGAAACCGTTCAAAATAGGCACTGATATAATCTCTTGCCTCACCTTGGGGCACACTCAACTGTCTTGCCAAACCAAAAGCAGAAATTCCATAAATGATGCCGAAATTAATGGCTTTGGCGCGGCGGCGTGTTTCTCCTGTCATTTCCTCAAGCGGTACGGAAAACACCTCAGACGCTGTTTGGGCGTGAATATCAACACCCTGCTGGAAAGCCTTAATCATGGTGTCTTCTTTTGCGATATGAGCGACAAGCCTCAATTCAATTTGTGAGTAATCGGCAGAAATTAATTTATGCCCCGGCTGTGCCACAAAGGCGGTACGAATACGCCTGCCTTCATGGGTGCGGATGGGGATATTTTGGATATTTGGATCACTAGAAGACAAGCGGCCTGTAGATGCCCCCACCATAGAATATGAGGTATGCACCCGTTTAGTATCCGGATGAATAGCAGACACTAGCGCATCAGCATAAGTGGATTTAAGCTTAGCCAATTGTCGCCAATCTAGCACTTTCTGGGCAATATCTGCCCCTGCCGCCGCCAGATGATCCAGCACATCTGCCCCTGTTGACCAAGCCCCTGTTTTTGATTTTTTACCGCCCTGAAGCCCCATTTGTTCAAACAGAATCTCACCTAATTGTTTGGGCGAGCCAATATTAAATGAGGTCCCAGCCAGATCATAAATTTCTGTTTCTAGGGTTTGCAGTCTTCCAGCAAACTCTTGGCTAATGGTGGCAAGCCTTCCGGCATCAACTTTGATACCTGCCATTTCCATATCCACCAGCACCGCGATTAACGGCCGTTCCAACCGTTCATAAACTCGTGTTTTATGTTCTGTTGCTAGCCTTGGTTTCAGCATTTGCCAAAGCCGCAAAGTCATATCCGCATCCTCAGCGGCATAATCAAGAGCCTCTTGTGGGCTGACCTCGTCAAAGCGGCGTTTGTTGGCACCCTTGCCGCAAATATCCTGATAACTGATCATCTGATGCCCTAGATGATGGGCCACCAAATCATCTAGCTTATGCCCAATGCCTGTCCCTGCATCTAGAACAAAAGACAAGCACATGGTGTCATCAACCGGATAGAGACGAACGCCCCCATTTACCGCACGTGAAAAAATATGATCATCATATTTAAGATTATGACCAATTTTCAAAATATCCTCTGCCTCAAGCACAGGCCGCAAGGCGGTAATAACCTCATCAAGGGATAATTGATCTGGCAAAAGGACGAAACGATCCGTGGATGAGTTGTCTTGTGTTTTCTCCATCACATCTGAAGTCATACCAAGATCAAGCTGACCTTGATCCGGGGTCTGCGTCTGACTGTGGCGAAGCGGAATATAGGCGGCTTTCCCCGGGGCAACAGCCAAGGCAATCCCCACCATCAACGCCTGTGACGCATTGAGTGATGTGGTTTCAGTATCAATGGAAACCAAGCCTGTTTGCCTAATCCTATCCACCCATGCTGTTAATTGTTCAGCCTGAGTGATCAATTCATAATCTGCTTCTGTTACCGCCGCGGGAACAGGTTTTGCTGTATCCACACTTTCCCCTGCGTCAGGTATTGGCGTATCCACGGGGGAGTTCGACAGCGAAGTTGCTGGAACATGGCCACCGAGCCGCGTCAGAAGCCTTTTGAAATCTTGAGCTTTAAGAAAATTGGTTAACGCCGCCATATCATAAGGTTTCCGCACCGCATCACCAAGATCAACAGGCATCGGCGCATCATCCCTTAAGCGCACCAATTCGCGCGACAAACGCGCCTGTTCAGCAAAGGTGAGCAAACTCTCGCGCCGCTTAGGTTGTTTAATCTCACCAGCACGATCCAGCAAAGTATCTAGATCCCCAAAACTGTTGATAAGCTCTGCCGCAGTTTTAATTCCAATACCTGGCACGCCTGGGACATTGTCTGTGGAATCCCCGGCAAGAGCCTGTACATCCACCACCCGCTCTGGGCCAACACCAAATTTTTCTAGCACTTCTGGGGCGCCAATGCGTTTCTGTTTCATTGGGTCTAACATATCGACCCTTGGTTTCACCAACTGCATCAGGTCTTTATCTGAGGATACAATCACCACATCGAGGTCTTGGGCAATAGCGGCACGGGCATAAGTAGCAATCAGGTCATCAGCTTCAAACCCTGGGGCTTCGGCAACGGCGAGATTAAGCGCTTCAGCCGCAGTTCGGATTAAGGGGAATTGGGGTTTTAGCTCTTCGGGCGGGGCGTTACGATTGGCCTTATAATCAGGATAAATTTCATTACGGAAGGTTTCCCGTGCCTGATCAAGAACCACGATAACATGATCAGGCTGCAGATCATCCAATAATTTCATCACCATACTGGTAAAGCCGAAAACCGCATTTACCGGCGTGCCATCAGCCCGCGTCATCGGTGGCAGGGCAAAAAACGCCCTGAAAATATAGGCGGAACCGTCAATAAGCGCGAGCTTTTGCCCCATCAGCCTTGCCCGTTATCCTTATCCTCAACATAATAACGCGAACAATAGGGGCAACGCACATCTCGGCCGGCCTCATCAAGGGTTAACCAAACCTGCGGATGCCCAAGCGCCCCACCGCCACCATCACATGACACACGCAAACCCTTTACCGGGATCACATCATGCACTTCGGGGACAGGATGAGCTGGGGCAAGATCGGTAGCTGGGGTTTTTATAAGATTTGCAGTCATGATCATTTTCTCTGAATTACTAATACCGCCTTATCATGACAAGATGCGGATTTTTTGCAAGCCCTGCTAGTGTTGAAATTTATCGCCATTTGCCTTATGTCGACAGTGTCAGTTATGATCTCATGAATATTGAGTTACCCTATGAAAGACCAAAATGTTGGACTCACCCCAATTTACCCCCTCTCCTGATGGATTAGCCATTTCTATCAGCGATCTGAACAAAACCTATCGTGCCAGCCATAAACGCCCCCCAAAACAAGCATTGAGCAATGTGTCGCTTCAGATACCGGTTGGTCGTGTGTTTGGCTTGCTGGGGCCGAATGGTGCCGGTAAATCCACCTTGATTAACATTCTGGCAGGAACCGTGATCAAAACCCAAGGTCAGGTCAGGGTATGGGGAACTGATATCGACCAGAACCCCAGACAAGCACGATCCAATATCGGTATCGTGCCGCAAGAGTTAAATATTGATGCCTTTTTCACTCCTAGGGAAACGCTTGATATTCAGGCCGGAATGTTCGGTGTACCCGCCCATGAACGCCGCACCGCAACCATCCTTGAGCTTATTGGGTTGACTGATCAGGCCGAGTCCTATGCCCGTACCTTATCCGGTGGAATGCGGCGGCGGCTCTTGGTGGGTAAGGCGATGGTGCATCAGCCGCCTGTTCTGGTGCTGGACGAACCTACTGCCGGGGTGGATGTGGCCTTGCGCCAACGGTTGTGGGATATGATCCGCGCACTAAACGCCCAAGGCGTAACGATTATTCTGACCACCCATTATTTAGAAGAAGCTGAAGCGCTCTGTGATGAGATTGCTATTCTCAACCATGGCCGCGTCATTACCCAGCAAAAGACCATTGATTTGCTGGCCGGGGCCGGAACAAAACAGCTAAGCCTGACGCTTATTTCAGCATTAAAGCCACGCAATCAGGCCAAATGCCTAAAGGCGTTTCAAACTCGGCTAGATGCGCAAACAAGTGGCAGCAAAGCCGCGATTGAGACCAATGTGAACACCGCCGCTGAACCTAAAACTGAGCTAATGATCCGATATGATCCAGCAGCCTTAACCGCAGGCGCGATTATCGCCGCCGCCGCTGAAAGCGGGTTTGAGATCGCTGATATTAATACCGCAGAACCTGATCTTGAGGATGTGTTCCTGACCCTAACCAAAGACGCCTAGAGGCTAAGCGTTCCTTTGCTGGACAAAAGGCAAAGATGGTAAGCCAGTTTGGTAGGTTTTCTTTTTATCAGGGTATGGTATAAAGCGCATTAGGCACCCGTAGCTCAGCTGGATAGAGCGCTGCCCTCCGAAGGCAGAGGTCGTGAGTTCGAATCTCGCCGGGTGCGCCATAACTCTTTCAATATATTCAGATGGTTATCAGTTTTTGATTTCAGTCTGTTCTCAGAAAAATGCAGTTTTGACACAGATTTGACACAGTAAAAGGTCAAATCCATGGGTTGTGTGCGAAAAAGAGGTAAGTCTTGGAACGCTCAAGTGAGAGTTTCTGGATGGAGAAGTTTCACTAAGTCATTCTCAAAGAAGTCTGATGCTATTGCTTGGATCAATGAACTTGAACACAAACTCCGATCTGCCCCTCTTCCAGATGTAATCATAGACACCAAAGTCACGCTGGGAGAACTTCTTCTAAAATATGCGGAAGAAATTTCACCTACTCACAAAGGTTGTGTGCCTGAAACTTGTCGATTGAAATCCATTGCTAGAAAATGGATTGGTGAGTTGGATATTCGCTATCTCACCAAACAACACTTTATCCAATATCGTGATGACAGGTTGAAAGCGGTAACAGGAAGTAGCACTGGTTCTGAACTCGCACTGATGAAGAGAGTTCTGGATACTGCAGTCAAGAAATGGGGATATGGGATACCTTATAATCCTATCAAGGATATTGAATTTCCAAAGGGTTCCAATGCAAGAACGAGGCGTCTTATCGGTGACGAGAAAGAACGCATCCTTGCCGCTGCATCATCACAACGCAATATCTACATTGCCTCTATCATTGAGTTTGCGATTGAAACAGGTATGCGCCGTTCTGAGATGTTGAAACTCAGATGGTGCGATGTTGACTTTGAGAATGGGTTTGCATCTCTCTATGACACCAAAAATGGTGAAGATAGAAGAGTGCCTCTCACTAGAAGGTGCATAGAAGTCCTTCTGAAAGTGCCACAGACGGATGAGAGAGTGTTTCCTATTTCTGCAACTTGTCTGCGTCTTGCATGGAACAGAGCACGCAAGAAAGCAGGTATCACTGATTTACGATTTCACGACTTGAGACATGAAGCAGTCTCACGGTTCTTTGAGATGGGAATGTCAGTTCCAGAAGTGGCACTCATATCTGGACATAAGGATGTGCGGCAGTTGTTTAGGTATACCCACCTCAATCCACAAAATGTGTTCAAGAAGTATGAGGCGTTCTAAAGC
>Ga0255753_1004333_pt1 | contig 14160 bp, 12 predicted proteins | sample 041ome_10_FD_179953 | JGI IMG/M metagenome (GOLD analysis project Ga0255753, IMG submission 179953) | Coastal salt marsh microbial communities from the Groves Creek Marsh, Skidaway Island, Georgia - 041412US metaG (version 2) | ecosystem: Environmental > Aquatic > Marine > Intertidal zone > Salt...
AAAGGGAGATATTAAATTATTTAGGTCAGCCATATTGACTTAATTATGCATCACTGATAGTCAATTGTCATTAAAAAAAGACTTTATAGGAGTTTAAATGTCTAGTTCTTTTGAAAATAGAGATGGGTGGATATGGATGAATGGTAATTTTATACCATGGAAAAATGCTACATCACATATTGTTTCACAGGGTTTGCATTATGCAAGCGCAGTATTTGAAGGAGAAAGAGCTTATAATGGAAAAATATTTAAATCTGAGGAACACACAAAAAGATTTTTTAAATCTGCTCAAATAATTGGAATTAAAATACCTTATTCTGAGGAAGAGTTAAACTCTGCAAAAAAAGAGCTAATCAAAAAAATGAATTATAAAGATTGCTATGTAAGACCTTTAGCCTGGAGAGGTGGTGATCAAATGGGAATTTCTACAACTCAATCAAACATTAATGTTGCAATTGCTGTATGGGATGACTGGGCATCTTATTTTAAAATAGAAGATCGAAAAGCTGGATTAAAGTTAATTACATCTCCTTGGAAAAGACCAGCCCCTGATACAGCACCTTACGAAGCAAAGGCTTCTGGTCCTTATATAATCTGCACTATGTCAAAAGAGTTTGCGGAATCAAAAGGATATCATGATGCATTAATGTTAGATTATCGAGGTTATGTAGCCGAAGGTACAGGAGCAAATATTTTTTTTATAAAAGATAATGATATTCACACACCAATACCAGATTGTTTTTTAAATGGAATTACACGTCAAGCAGTCATTAAAATGGCAAAAGATCAGGGTTTTAAAATTACAGTTAGACATATATTGCCAGATGAAATTAATAATTTTGATGAGGCTTTTTTAACAGGTACTGCTGCAGAAATTACTCCAATAAGATCGATAGATAATGTGAATTACACAACTGGTGATAATACAACTACTTACAAATTTATGAGTGATTTTAGTGAGCTAGTTAATCAATCTGGTTAGAATTAATTAACCACTCACTTTTATTTTTGTAAAACTCATTTTTCCAAAATGGCGCATCTTTTTTAAGATAATCCATAATATAATTACAAGACTCAAAACTATCTTTACGGTGTTCTGAGAAGCAAGTAACTAAAACAATTTTACTGTTAACTGTTAACTCTCCATATCTGTGAATGATTAAGCAATCTATGAGTTTCCATTTTGAATGAGCCTTATTAATAATTTTCTTTAATTGTTTATGAGCCATTTCCTCATACACTTCTAAATTTATAGATTTTACATTTTTATTATTATTATTATCTCTAACGTATCCTATAAAAGATGTTACTGCTCCTATATTAGAATGTAATTTTTTTATGTTATGAATTTCTTCATCTGAATTAAAATCTTCTTTTTGAATTTTAATCATTATCCTCCACTTACAGGTGGAAAAACTGCAATTTCATCATTTTTTTTTAAATCAATATTTTCAATAATGTATTCCTGATTAACAGCAAATCTTAGGATTTCTTGATCTAGGTGTTTTTTTAAATCAGGATATTTCGATATTATATACTGTTTTAAATCATCTAGATTTTTTATTTCATTTGAATCTAAAATCTCTTGATGAAAATTTGTTATATCTTTGATCCATGCAAAATATATTATTTTCATTAAAAATGCTTTAATCCTGACTTAAGATAATCATACCCTGTATACAAAGTAAGTATTCCTGCAATCCATAGCGCCATTTTACCAATTAATAAAATAGGAATAATTGTTATTCCACTCTCACTTAAAATTAAGAAAGCAAGCGCAATCAGTTGAAGTGATGTTTTAATCTTTGAAATACGTGAAACTGGAACACTAACTTTAATTTTAGCTAAATATTCTCTAAGACCAGATACAGCTATTTCTCTTAATAGAATAATTAATGCTGGTATAGTTTCCCAATCTGCAATTATTTCTTTGGAGGTTAAAATTAAAATTACTGCTGCAACTAATAATTTATCAGCTATTGGATCAAGAAAAGTTCCAAAGTTAGTAACTTCATTTCTAATGCGCGCAATATATCCATCAAAATAATCTGTAATACTTGCTGCACAAAAAAGTATGAAGGCAAGCCAACCATAAAAAGGGTTGTTAATGTGAATACATAAAACAATTATAGGTATAACAATAATCCTTGCTAAAGTAAGTAAATTTGAAATATTTAATTTCATAAATTTTTTTTTAGATTAAGTTAACCCTATTAGCTATTAAAAAATTCATATAATTCTTCAAGTTTTTTTAAAGGAATAGTTTTTATCTTTTTTAGCTCCTCTAAAGATGCTGCTTTGATTTTTTTAATAGTTCCAAAATGTAACAACAAATCTTTTTTTCTTTTTGGTCCGATCCCTTTAATTTCATCAAATACTGACTTTATAGATGCTTTAGATCTTCTAGAGCGATGAGCAGTAATAGCAAATCTGTGAGCTTCATCCCTAAGTCTTTGAATAAAATTAAGTAAAACATCATTAGGTTTTAGATTTATATTTTTGTTTTCAAGGTGAACAATTTCTCTCCCTACATTTCTTTCTGGCCCCTTTGAAACACTTAATAATTTAATATCTTCTAATTGATATTTTTTTATAATTTTTAAAACACTGTTGTACTGTCCTCTTCCTCCGTCAATAATAATAACATCAGGAACAGAAGGTTCGTTAGTTTGATTAATTTTACTAAGACGTCTACTTAGGACTTCTTCCATCATATAATAATCATCTACACTCGCAATTTTTTTATCTTTCATATCATAGCGAATATTAAATTTTCGGTAATGTTTTGGGCTTAAGCCCTCTTTATCTGCTACAACCATAACTCCTACAGAATTTTTTCCAGAAGTATGACTGTTGTCGTATGCTTCCACTCTGTTTATTTCATAGTCCATATCAAGAAGTTGAGTTAAGGAGCTTAATGCAGAATGATGAGCTTCTAAGCTAGTCTTTTTAAGTTTTATACTCTCTAAAGCATTTTTTTCAGCTAATAAAATATGCTGTAATTTTTCTCCAGATCTAGGTTTAAGTATTTTTGTTTTAAATTTATTTTTTTTGTTGAGAGTTATTTCAACTTCTTTAAAAAACTTTTCTTCAATGTTAACTAGTATTTTGGGAGGAACATCTTTATCAGCATAAAATTGGTATAAGAAAGACTCTAAAATTTCAACTTCCTCAGTTTCATTGTCATGTGATGGAAAAAAAGATTTATTACCATAGTTACTTCCATTTCTATAAAATTTTCCATGAATACAACTTTTGTTATCAACAATTTTAATTGCAAAAATATCAATGTTCCGCATTTCTTTAATATAAACAGACTGATATTTTTGAATTTGATTTATTGATTTGATCCTATCACGCAACCGTCCAGCTTCCTCAAACATTTGATTTTTGCTAGCTGATAACATTTTAGCTCCTAGTTTTTTTTCAATTTTTTTTGTATTACCTTTTAAAAATTTTTTGGCATCATCAATACTCTCTTTATATTTTGTTTCATTAATTGAATTCACACAAGGCCCACTGCATCTTTTGATATCATAAAGAAGACAAGGACGAGATCTGTTACTGAAAACACCGTCTGAGCAACTTCGTAATAAAAAGGCTTTTTGAAGTGCTATGAGAGTATAATCAGCTACCGATGGAGAGACAAAAGGACCAAAATAATCTCCTTTAATTTTTTTGCTACCGCGATATTTTTGTAAGCGAGGATATTTATGTTCTTTATTTATGAGAATATATGGAAAGGATTTATCATCTCTTAAAATTATATTAAAACGTGGTTTATGTCTCTTAATTAAATTGCACTCTAAAAGTAATGCTTCAATCTCAGTGTTAGTGACAAAAAAATTCATTTGTTTTGTTAAGCTAACCATTCTTTGTAAACGGCGAGTTAAGTTATTAAGAGATGTATAATTGATGACTCTCTTCGCAAGATTTTTTGCTTTACCAATATATAGTATTTGACCATCCTCATCTTCCATTTGATATACACCTGGTTGGTGAGGTAATGTTTTGGCTATAAATTTAATTATTTCTTGGCCATTTAGATTTGGCTTAATATTTATATGTTGAATATTAGTTTTTATCTCTTTTTTATTCATTATCGAATTAATTTCCTAGATTATGATCTTAATTTATTATAGTCAAAAATTTGAATTTAAATAAATAAGTCTAAATAAGTAACATAATATATTAATTGGAGATTTGAAGATGGCTAAAATGACTACTGAGGAAGCTTTTGTAAAAGTTCTACAAATGCACGGAATTCAACATTCTTTTGGAATAATTGGCTCAGCTTTTATGCCAATTTCAGATCTTTTTCCTAAAGCTGGTATTACTTTCTGGGATGTTGCTCATGAGTCGAATGGTGGATTAATTGCTGATGGATATACAAGATCCACTGGAAAAATGTCGATGTGTATAGCACAAAATGGTCCTGGGATAACTGGTTTAGTAACACCTATTAAAACAGCATATTGGAATCACACGCCAATGCTTTTAGTTACACCTCAAGCAGCAAATAAAACAATGGGTCAAGGCGGTTTTCAAGAAGTGGAACAAATGAACTTATTTAAAGACATGGTTTGTTATCAAGAAGAGGTTCGTGATGCATCAAGAATGGCCGAGGTATTAAATAGAGTAATTTTGAAAGCAAAGAGAGGTTCAGCTCCTGCTCAAATAAATGTACCTAGAGATTTTTGGACGCAAGTTGTAGACATTGAATTACCTTCTATTATTGAGTTTGAAAGACCTGCTGGAGGTTCAGCAGCAATAACTGAAGCTGCCAACCTTTTATCCAATGCAAAATTTCCAGTAATATTATCAGGCGCAGGTGTTGTTCTTGCTGATGCAATTGAAGATTGTAAAAAAATTGCTGAAAAACTAGACGCTCCAGTAGCCTGTGGATATCAACATAACGATAGCTTTCCAGGAAAACATCCTTTAGCTGTTGGTCCTCTTGGCTATAATGGATCTAAAGCAGCGATGGAAATTATTTCAAAAGCTGATGTTGTTCTTGCTTTAGGAACAAGATTAAATCCATTCTCTACTTTACCTGGCTATGGAATTGATTACTGGCCAAAAGAGGCAAAGATTATTCAAGTTGATATTAATTCTGATAGAATAGGTTTAGCAAAAAAAATATCAGTTGGAATTTGTGGTGATGCTAAACTAGTTGCTGAACAAATTTTAAGCAAATTATCATCTACTGCTGGTGATGAAGGAAGAGAAGATAGAAAAGCATTAATACATCAGACTAAGTCTGCGTGGCTGCAAACACTAACAAGTCTTGATCATGAAGAAGATGATGAAGGAACATCTTGGAATAAAGATTCTCGAGAAAGAGATCCAGATAGAATGTCTCCTCGTATGGCGTGGAGAGCTATTCAAGCTGGTTTACCAGATGATGCAATTATCTCTAGCGATATTGGTAATAACTGTGCAATTGGAAATGCTTACCCTACATTTGAACAGGGAAGAAAATATCTAGCTCCTGGTTTATTTGGACCATGTGGATATGGTTTTCCTTCAGTTTTAGGAGCAAAAATTGGATGTCCTGACACGCCGGTAGTTGGTTTTTCTGGAGATGGTGCTTTTGGAATTAGTATGAGTGAAATGACTTCATGCAGCCGAGAAGAATGGCCAAATATCACGATGGTTATATTTCGAAATTATCAATGGGGAGCAGAGAAGAGAAATACAACTCTTTGGTATGATAATAATTTTATAGGAACAGAGCTTGATCCAAAATTAAGTTATGCAAAGATAGCAGAAGCGTGTGGATTTAAAGGAGTAAAAGTTACAACTCAATCAGAGTTAACAGAAGCTTTGAAAGTATCATGCGTGGATCAGATGAATGGTGTAACAACTTTTATTGAAGTTATCCTGAATCAAGAATTAGGTGAGCCATTTAGAAGAGATGCTATGAAAGCACCTGTTGAAGTTGCAGGTATTGATAGTAGGGATACAGTCGTTCAATAAATTTATTGATCAGCAATGATCATATCTGCTGCTTTTTCTGCGATCATAATTGTTGGAGCATTAGTATTGCCGGAAGTTATATTTGGCATAATGGAAGCATCAACGACACGTAAGTTTTCAAGATCATGAACTTTTAGTTTGTCACTAACTACTGAATTGCTGTCATTCCCCATCTTACAAGTTCCAACAGGGTGAAAAATTGTTTGCACATGCTCACTTGCTGCTTGAATTATTTCATCATCACTTTGATTATTTATTCCTGGTCTAAATTCTTCTGGCTCATATTTCTTAAATGTTTCACTTTCAAAAATAATTTTTCTAACCAATCTTATACCTGCTGCAGATACTTGCCGGTCCTCATCAGTAGATAGATAATTCATTTTAATTTTTGGATAATCCCGACTGTCTTTTGAAGTTATATATACTTCCCCTCTGCTGGTTGGTCTAATATTTGCAACTGTTGGTGTAAAGGCATTAAAATTATGAAGATTAGCTCCACCCAACCTGTCGGTACTAATAGGCTGAACATGAAATTGTAAATTTGGAGTTTCACGACTTTCATCACTTTTGGCAAATCCACATAATTGACTTGCACCCATGGTCATGACACCTCTTCTAAGAAAAACAAATTCCATTCCAATCATCATTTTTCCAAAAAAACTATTGATAGTTTTATTTAAAGTTTTGATATTCTTTACTTTGTAGACTGGACGTAACATTAAGTGATCTTGTAAGTTTTTACCAATACTCGCGTTGTGATGAATGACAGGCACACCTAAATCTTTTAATTTTTTCTCATCACCAATACCGGATGTTTGTAAAATATGAGGGGACCCAATTGATCCTGCAGATAAAATAACTTCTTTATTAGCTTTTACGGTAATTAACTCATCATTTTTCCAATAAGAAATACCAACAGCTTTTTTACCATCAAAATTTATTTGCTTAACATGAGCTTTAACTTCAACTTTTAAATTTGATCTTTTTTTAGCGGGATTGAGATAAGCAACAGCTGTACTACATCGTAAACCATTTTTTTCGGTTACTTGAAAATAATCACAGCCAAAATTATCACCTGTATTAAAATCATTAGTTTTAGGAATGCCTATTTCCGCTGCTGCATTTTGAAACTCATCTAAAATATCTAGTTTTATTCTAATATCAGAAACTGACAAGGGTCCACCCACCCCATGAAATGCATTTGCTCCTCTTTCTTGATTTTCTGATTTTAGAAAGTAGGGGAGGACATCATCCCAACCCCATCCAGTATTCCCTTGTTGACGCCAAATATCATAATCACGCGATTGACCTCTAATATATAAAAGTCCATTAATAGAAGAACTACCTCCTAAAGTTTTACCTCGTGGATAATTTATTGATCTCCCATTAATTGATTCATCAGGTTCTGTTTTGAAGCACCAATCAGTTTTGGGATTGTGCATTGTTTTATAGTAACCAACAGGAATATGAATCCACGGATAAGTATCTTTTCCACCCGCTTCAATTAGAAGAACTGAAATGTTAGGATTAGAAGTAAGTCGATTTGCAAGAACACAACCCGCTGAACCTGCACCAACAATTACATAATCAAAAGTATCACTCATCATAAATCGTCTAACTTTTAAAAAAAATTTATCTTACTTAAGCCAATTTCTTTTATTGTTTAAATTCGATTAGCTCAACTATTTATAATTTAGATAATAAATAATTTTTATTTTTTTTATTTTTTTATTAAAATTTATTTTTTAAAATAAATGACCAAAATTAACATATTTAAGTAATAATTTTCAATAATATCTTTGTAAAACGTTTTACGCATGGTAAGTTTTTTTATAAATATTTCGGGAGGAAACATGAAAAAAATATTAACTATAGTTTTAGGAACGGTTGTTATTTTAGGATTTATGACTGTATCTTCAAAAGCTAAAACACTTAAATGTCAAACAGTTTTGAATGCAAAAAGTGATGAAGCAAGACTATTAAAAGAAGAGTTCACAGACAGAGTAACTGAGTTAACGGGTGGATCTTTGAAGTTTGAAATTATGCCTGCAGGTACAGTTGTTGGTGGTAAAGAAACTCTAGATGCTATTGATAAAGGTTTAATAGATTGTGGTTTTGCTTGGACTCACTATTGGTCAGGAGAACATCCTGCAGCAATGCTTTTTGGATCACCAGTTGCTGGTGGTGGTGTAGGTATTGATAACCTTGCTTTTTTATCTTGGTTTAATGCAGCTGGTGGAAAAGAATTATACGAACAACTTTGGGATGAAATGGGCAGAGATATAAAAGGTTTCATGCTTCAACCAGTTGGACCGGAAGCTCTTGGTTGGTTTAAAGAGCCTATTAATAGTATGGAGGATTTTAGAAAATATCGCTTTAGAACGCCTCCAGGAATACCAGGTCAAACATACAAAGACATAGGCATTGCATCGGTAGCAATGGGTGGAGGAGATATTCTTCCTGCGCTTGAAGCTGGAACAATTGATGCTGCAGAATGGTGTTGTCCAAAACCTGATAGTGTATTTGGCTTTCAAAAAGTCTTAAAACATTATTATCTTCAAGGTTTGCACCAAGTTGTTGTTAATGCAGACTTTTATATGAACGGTACTACATATGATAGTTTAACTGATCATGAAAAAGCTTCATTACAGGTAGCAGCTGATGCTTCATTAATGCTAACTTTATCTGATAGAATTTATGAAAATGGAAAAGCACTGAGAATGTTAACAGAAGAAGCTGGTGTAATTTTACATGATACACCTACTGATTATTTTTCTGAGTATATGGCAGCAGCTTTAGCAACTTTAAATAAAAATGCTGAAGAAAATGAATTTTTTAATGAAGTTTATACTTCTATGAAAGAATTTGCCGATATTGCTGTTCCTTTCTGGAGTGGTGCTCAAATGTCTAACGCTAAGTTAGGTATGGCTCACGCAGCAACACTTAAATAAATTTAAAATAAATAAAGAGCGGACTAGTTTCCGCTCTTTTATTCCTATAAAATAAAACAATGTCAGACAATATTCAGGATTACGATTTAAAAGATGAGTTAATTGCAGAGAGAAAAGTTGGATATTTTGAAAAACCAGCTGATATGTCTGATTTAACTTACAAAATAATTATTAATATAGACAAATTTAGTTTGATGATTGGCAGAATTGTTTCTTGGATTACTGTACCTCTATTTCTTTGTATGGCTTATGAAGTTATAGCAAGAAAGTTTTTTTTAGCCCCAACTTATTGGGCTTATGACATGAGTAGGTTTTTTTATGGTGCGATGTTTATGCTTGGATCAGGATATGCTTTGTCTCGAGGCGTTCATATAAGAGCGGATTTTTTGTATCGTAATTTTAAGGCAAAGACTCAGGGTATTGTTGATTTTTGGTTATATTTATTCTTCTATTTTCCAGGTCTTATATTTTTTTTATACATGACTACTATTTTTGTAATTGAATCAATTCAGCGTGGTGAAAAAGGTATGGACACTGCATGGATGCCTTATATGTGGCCTATCAAATCATGTTTATGGATTGGAATTGTTTTACTATTAATTCAAGGAATTTCTGAATTACTAAAAAGTCATTATGCAATGAAGAATGGCAAATGGCCAGGTGAAGAATGATTGCTGATTTTATTAGTCCAGAGATATTAGGAATATTTTTAATAGCTGTTATGCTGTTTTCTATATTTGTTGGTTTTCCAATATCCTTTACATTGATATTTCTTGGTTTTGTATTTGGATACTTAGGTTTTGGAAAATTAGTATTTTATTTAATGACATTGCAATTTTCAATGGTCATGACTGAACAAACATTAGCCGCCGTTCCGCTATTTGTTTTTATGGGTATTATGATGGAGCAAGCAGGATTGATGGAAAGATTATTTGCTTCAGTTCAAATGATGTTATCGCGTGTGAGAGGCTCACTTTTTTATGCAGTTCTTTTTGTTTCAATAATTTTCGCAGCAGCAACAGGTATAGTTGGGGCATCGGTAACTATACTTGGAATTATGGCTGCTAAATCAATGAATAGATCAGGTTATGATGTAAGATTAGCTGCAGGAACTATTACTGCAGGTGGTACGTTAGGTATATTAATCCCACCTAGTATTATGCTTGTTGTTATGGGTCCTATTATGGAAATACCTGTAACTGATCTTTTTGCAGCAGCAATAATACCAGGAATTATGCTAGCTGTTCTTTATGCGGGATATACAACTATTCGATGTTACTTAGATCCTTCGCTTGGACCTATAGTTCCAGAAGAAGACAGAGAAAAAGATATGAAAGTTGTCCTATATGAGTTTTTCATGGGACTTGTTCCGCCTGCCTTATTAGTGTTTTCTGCTCTTGGCAGTATTTTGTTAGGCTTAGCTACTCCAACAGAAGCAGCTGGATGCGGAGCTCTTGGAGCAATTGTTTTGGCACTTGCTTACAGGAAACTTACATTAGAAAAGTTAAAAGATGGTCTCATTAAAACTTTAGAGATAACAGCTTTAATCATGCTCTTAGTTGCGGCCTCAAATTTCTTTGGTGCAGTTTTTGCTCGATTAGGAACCCCAACAATGATTACTGACTTTTTATTGTCACTTGAAGTAAATCGATATTTAATTTTATTTATAGTTATGGGAATGATTTTTTTACTTGGATGGCCATTAGAATGGGTGCCCATAGTTTTAATAGTAGTTCCTATTATTTTACCTTTAATTGAAGGGTTAGGGTTTAATCTTATATGGTTTGCAATACTAGTTGCGGTTAATTTACAAACTGCTTGGTTGTCACCACCTGTCGCTTTATCAGCGTATTTTTTAAAAGGCGTTGTTCCCGAATGGGACTTAAAAGATATATATATTGGGATGATGCAATTTATGGTTATTCAAGTAATCGGTTTAATTTTAATTGTTATATTTCCTCAAATTGCTTTATGGCTTCCTAACTATATTTACGGTACTTAGTTTTTAGTGAATTTATTTTTATTAATTATTGGTCTAGCTCTCCTTATTTTTGGAGCAGAATTGATTATAAGAGGTTCTGTTAGTTTTGGTAGAAAACTCAAGGTATCTTTATTTGCCATAGGTGTTGTAATTGTTGCTGGTGGAACTTCTTTACCTGAACTAGCAAGTAGTATTAATGCTGTTTTAATAGATCATGCTGATTTGGCTGTTGGCGCAGTAGTTGGTAGTAATATTGCCAATTTAATTCTTGTAATGGCTGCTACATCTTTTCTCATTCCTATTAGTAACATTAATCAAAATCAAATTAATCAAGCTTGGATTAATATTGGCTTAGCAATCATTTTAATTTTCATGAGTTATTTTATTTTATCTTTTAACTATCTCTTTGGCATTTTTTCGATTTGTTTATTGTTAATTATTATGTTTATACAGATAAAGAGGGGTTCACTCGATGTTTCTGAAGTTGAAGAAAAGGGTGATTATTCTCTTTTCATCTCAATAATATTTATCGTAGGTGGAATAATATTACTCATTTATGGATCAGATCTTTTTGTAGAGTCTGCAATTAATATTGCAAATCAATTAAATATTCCTGAAGCGATAATAGGTGTATCTTTAGTTGCGTTCGGAACTTCTTTGCCTGAATTAGTGGTAGGAATATTATCTGCCATAAGGAGAAAAGTTGACTTTGCTCTTGGCAATGTTTTGGGCTCAAATATTTATAATGTCCTCGGTGTTCTAGGTGTCTCTTCTTTCTTTGGTAACTTTAGCATACCTAGAGTTATAGGGTCTGTTGATTTATTCTTTATGCTTTTTGTGACTGTGATGATTTTAGGGTTTATGATCTTCTTGAAAAGACTAGGAAGAACCTATGGGTCTATCGGTTTACTATTTTACGTTGGTTATATAGTTTATGTTTTTAATTAAAATATTTTAGAGGTTTTGTTCTTCAAAAACTTTTTTTGCAACTCTAAAACATTCTAATGCTTGAGGTACTCCGCAATAGATTCCAATCACATGAATTATCGCACGAATTTCTTCTTTTGAAACCCCGTTAGTTATTGCTCCTCTGCAATGTATTTCCCATTCTTGCATTTTACCTAAAGCACCAATCATAGAAAGGTTCATCATTGATCGTGTTTTCATATCAATTACATCATCACCCCAGCCAAAACCCCAGCACCATTCTGTCATTGCTTTTTGAAAAGGGAGCGTGAAATCATCTGCTTGTTCTAAATTTTTTTCAACGTACTCTTTTCCTAACGTTGCTTTTCTTTTTTCTAATCCTTTTTTAAATAATTCCTCATCCATTTTTTCTCTTCTTTCCTCTACTATTTTGCGTGAATTATAATCAATAATAATTACTTTGTCACCTTGGATAAAATTTAACTTTTTATAAGTTAATAACTAATCTTAAAGCATCGTATATTGCTGCATGAATATTTCTAGAAGAAACCGCATCACCTATCCTAAATAAATTAAATTTATTGTTATCACTTTTGATTATATCTTGTTCCTCGCCATTAATAAATTTATTGTAATCAACCTCCCCTTTGTTTTTGGAGAAAGGAACTAGGCTGTAGTACAATTCATCCAATGGTTTAATTCCGTAGTTTAAAAAAACCTGATCATACGATGAATTATATTTAAAGTTCTCATCATAGTCAGATCCAATTAAAGCATTTAATTTATTTCCTTTAATTGATACGTCTAATAATCTTTTAGCAATAGAATATGTAATTTTTTTATCTTGAAGATTTTTTAAATAAGGAGTTAAATTCATCCCCATTATTTCAGAGGAAATTAATCTATCTGGTGTCATGAATTCAACAGTTGAACCTTCTTTTATTGCAATTTCAGCTGATTGCATTCCAGTGTGATCGCCTGCTTCGTCGTAAATTAAAATATTGTCACTTAATTTAATATCTCCAGAAATTATATCCCAACTTGTATAGACATTTTCTAAATCTTTCTTTGTTTCAAAAAGTTCAAGATTGGGCATTCCTCCAGTTGCAATAATTATTGTGTGAGGTTTTTCATCAAGAACATCTTGACTTTCTGCAACTACATTAAAATTAAATTTAACATTTTTTTTAGCACATTGTTGCATTCGCCAATCAATAATACCAAGCATATCTTTGCGTCTCTCAGATTTAGCACATAATCTTATCTGACCACCAGGATCTGGAGCTGCTTCAAAAACGATAACCTCATGACCTCTTTCTCCAGCTATTCTTGCTGCTTCAAGTCCAGCTGGTCCAGCACCAACAACTACAATTTTCTTTTTAACTGTTGAAGGAGATATAATATTTGGAAACTTTAATTCTCTTCCTGTAGCAGCGTTATGTATACATAATGCTTCTTCACCTTGATATATTCTATCCAAACAATAAGTAGCCCCAACGCAAGGCCTAATATCTTCTTCTCTTTTTTCTTTTATTTTAGTAACTATATGTGGATCTGCTAAATGACCCCTAGTCATTCCTATCATATCAACTAATCCATTTGAAATTGCATACCTCGCAGTAGCTACATCAGAAATTTTTGAAGCATGAAATATTGGTAATTGTATTTCCTTTTTTATTTCACCTGCAAACTCTAAATGAGGAGCACTTTTCATTCCTTGTATAGGTATATGTTTTGTTAATATAGGATCAGTATGAATTCTGCCTTTATTGACATTTAGATAGTCTACTAAACCTGAGTCAGATAAGAGTTTTGCAATTTTTAAACCTTCTGATTTAGTAATGCCGCCTTCTTCCACTTCATCGAAGACGCATCTTATTCCTACAATAAAATCCTGGCCAACTTTTTTTCTAATGTCTGAAAGCACATCAATTGTAAATCGTAATCTATTTTCTAGACTGCCCCCATACTCTGTACTTAATTCATTAGTTAGAGGAGAAAGAAATTGTCCTATTAAATGACCTTGACCTTCAAGTTCAACACCATCCATTCCTCCTTCTTTCATTCTTTCTGCTGCATCACCATATTCTTTTATAATCCTCTCGATATCCCAGCTCTCCATTACTTTTGGAAAAGCTTTATGGGCTGGTTCTCTATGCTTACCTGATGATAGCGAAGGTAACCAATCTCCTTTGTTCCATGAAGTTCTTCTTCCAAGATGTGTTAATTGAATCATAATCTTACAATCGTGATCATGGATAGTATCTGTAAGTTTTTTAATCCATGGAACTACTTCGTCTTTATACGCATGAATGTTATCAA